>Ga0315284_10000546_pt1 | contig 51101 bp, 39 predicted proteins | sample YL17G09_16_MG_FD_203696 | JGI IMG/M metagenome (GOLD analysis project Ga0315284, IMG submission 203696) | Sediment microbial communities from Yellowstone Lake, YNP, Wyoming, USA - YL17G09_16 | ecosystem: Environmental > Aquatic > Freshwater > Lake > Sediment | place: USA: Wyoming | collected...
ATCTGCCCCGCTTAAGAAAAGTCCTTGGATAACAATTCCATCCCCTGTTGGGAGATAAAACTGTCCTATGGAAGGGAGAGAAAATTGTGCCGCATGGGAATTTAAAGCTGAACATTTATGCTAGTTTATCAACGGAACATTTTGATAGGTAGCAGGGTAGTCTTTCTAAGGCTTAGTGTTCCATTAAAATTCCTAAGATTTTAAATAAAATTTGAAGTTTTAAAATTATAATTTTGGTTCGAATCCTCTCGGGGGAGCTTGACAATTTCAAGCCCTTTGGCCTTTGCCGAAGGGCTTTTTTATTTTTTAAATTATTTTCTCAAAAAAGAAGGATTTTTCATCTAAAGAGTCGAATATAACAATAAGAAAAAACTATTCAATCAGAAATATTCTCAGATTAGGAAGCTTACTGAAGAATTGACTTAATAATAAAAAATAATAATAGAGAGAATTAAAAAAGGAGGAAAAGAAGCATGAAGAAAAACAAAACAATTTTAACTATGATGATTTTAACTATTACTGGATTAATACTTTCCGGATGTAGTATGCCTGCCACTCCTTATACTCTTACCAGCGAAGAAACAGAATTGATAAGGACATGGGGGTTTGGTGGAGATTATGTCGTGAGGTGGCCTGATGGATATGTGAATGTTTATGATGCGACTAATTATAGCCAAATGCAAGAAATTTTAAATCAATGGAATGCAGTCATAGGGGGTCCAGTAATTTTACGTCTTAGTACTAATTCAAATAGTCCGGTGAAGGTGATATTTGATTCAGATATAAGCCAGGAGGATATTTGTTGGATGGAAGAGCATCAAGAGGGGAGTGATTATGATTATTTAGAAGCGGTGATAAAGATAAGTTCAGGGGGAATATATTGTGGTTATCCTAATAGTTATTATGCTGCTTATCTATGTGCATTTAATGATGTTGTAGGTTTTAATTATTGGGCGGAGGTTGATCCGACTCCTTATTCTGAATGGACCAATTTTGATACGATTCCCGACAACATTAAGACAATGGTAAATGCTCTTTATAAAGTGCCTCCCGGATATTATCTGGGTGATTAAAAATAAAAGAAGAATCATTCTGATTCCATAAATATTTAAATTGACTAAATAATGATAGAGAAAGGAGAAAGATGACAAGGGGAAGCTTTACCAGCTTAAGAGGAGCTTGACAATTCCCAGCCTTTTGGCAATTTTGCTGAATGGTTTTTATTTTTTATAATATATTGCAAATTCTAATCTTTAGATGTTAATTTAATATTGCAGAACTAACTGATTTAATTTAATATTTTCTATTGCTATATTACCATTAAAAGTTCTGAACGTGTCCAATAGGGGGAGCCTGACCATTCCCAGCCCTTTGGCATTTGCTGAAGGACTTTTTTATTTTTTAAATTATTTTTCAAGAAAAGAAGGATTTTTAAAACTTATGTCGTATTGCTTATGTTATAATGTTTTATATAAATAAATATAATAACCTGTATGAAGGTAACAGGAGAGCCTTTTTCTTTCCATCATAAAAGAAAAAGAGCCGAAGAGGCAAGATACCAAAAGTATCGAAGCTTTCGAGCAGAAAAACCGTTACCGGACAGAACTCTGGAGAGCTTTATGCTAAAAAGCACCGACGGGGCACCTCCTAATCACAAGGTGAACCCATACAGAGTTTACTTTAAAGAACCATTTCCTAATTTTCTAGGAAGAATCTTTCAGGTAAAAGGACAGAGTAATAGAGTAATCATATTGTTATCTTGTTCCGGCTTTTTGTTTTAAATAAAAATGATTTGCAAGAATTTAACAAAGGAGAGTTTAATTTATTAGAAATAATTAGGTCAAAGGTGAAAAGGCCGACCCCTTTTCTGACCAAATATAAATTTTAGTGAGGTTAAGAAAATGAAAAAGAAAAGAATAAATTATTTTAAATATTTCAGCTTGTTTTTTGCCATTGCGGTTTTAGTATTTATTGCTGGATGTACCGGTACACCTCCAACAGCTCCCATTATTAATTCCTTTTCAGCCAGTCCATCAACGATTACTGCAGGAGAGAGTTCTACTTTAAGCTGGAGTGTTACAGATGCTACCAGCGTTACCATTGATAATGCTATTGGTAGTGTTGCTTTGACAGGAGCAACCGCAGTAAATCCAACCACTACTACCATCTATACCCTAACTGCTACCAACAGTGCCGGGTCGAGTACAGCCACGGTAACAATCACCGTCATCTCAGCTAGCTTGGAATATACCATCACCTCGACTTCCGGTGCAGGTGGCCAAATCGAGCCTGCAGGAGCGATTGCGGTAAGCGAGGGAGAAAGTTTAACCTTTACCATCACTCCGGTTAAAGACTACCAGATCTTTAATGTCCTGGTGGATGATGTATCCGTTGGAGCAGTCACCAGCTACACCTTCACAAGCATCCAGCAAGACCACACTATCCATGCTGAGTTTGGTCCGATTTTCACATGGCTCCCCTATGTTCCGGTGAACTGGGAGGACATATGGGGTATTCTGATTCTTCTAGGGAAAAGAGTATATAATAATGACACGGGAATTGGTTACGATACCATACAGGAAGCCATTGATGCTGCCCAGTCTGGACATACTATCATCGTTTCTTCTGATACCTACTATGAAAACATTAAATTTGACAATAAGAACATCACCGTGCGAAGTTCCGACCCTTTAAACCCCGCAATTGTAGCTGCCACCATCATCGATGGGGGAGGAAGTGATTCTGTCGTAGAGTTTTTGAATGGTGATACATCGACACTGGCAGGGTTTACCATTCGAAACGGAGATGCAAAAAACGGCGGCGGGATTCGTATTGGTAATTACTGTGCCCCCACCATTACCAATAACGCCATTACCAATAACACAGCAGAGTTTGGCGGCGGTATTGGGACGTCTCGCAGTGCCGCCACCATCACCGGCAACATCATTATCGGTAACCATGCAACAGATTACTGGGCAAAAGGCGGAGGGATTTATGTGTTTAAATGCTTAAGTACTCTCACCATCAACGGTAACATCATTAAAGACAATACGGCAGGCGCTGGTGGAGGAATTTGTGTGGATAATTATAGCACCCCTACCGTCACCAATAATACCGTCACTGACAATACTGCGGGTCAATATGGCGGAGGGATTTATGTAGAGAGTGCGTGCAATCTTCTCCCTAGTACTGATCGTCCGACTGGTTGGGGTACTGGTACTGAGGCTGAGAAAAACATTCCTCCTCAATATTGGTCCACAGTTGCTGGCAATGCCTTTTCTGGCAATAGTCATAGTGGTGATCCCAATGATGGTGCCCATGTCTATTTCTATTGATAGTTTATATCAAAAACAAATTACTCCTCCCTACCCATTGAAGCAGGGAGGAGTAATCCAATTGGAAGGAAGAAGCAGCTTGGTATAGGTTTTATGCGATATTCCTACATGAGAAACATAGTTACTGCTCTAGGGATATGACATAACAAAGAAAGTTTTAATAAATTTTAGCAATTCACGCATAAAAGTGCTTTCATGTCCAATTTTACATTAATCGATAATCTACCAATAGAGTTGATGAGATGATTACGTTAATTCCTTAAATGAAAAAAAGGAGGTCGACTCAGATGAAAGGAATAATAAAGAATTATGACTATTATTTAAAGTACGTTTTTTTATTTTGCTGCTTTATAATATTCTTATCAGGCTGTGATGGATCCCCCGTTCTCCCGATCATCAATTCCTTCTCAGCCAATATCTATATTCTTGAGGAAGGTGACAGTGCCATCTTAAGCTGGTCAGTGACTAATGCCACTACCGTTACCATCAATCCTGATGGCGATACGTTTGCCTTATCCGGTTCCACCTCCATAACGCCAACTTCCACCACCACCTATACCTTAACTGCCACCAACGATGCTGGATCAAAGACGGCCACGGTTACGATTACCGTGAACCCAACTATTATAGAGCAGACCATCACCATTCAGCCGGGTCCGGAAGAGGGGAAAGACAGTATGGTAATATGGGAAGATAATCCTGATATTAATTATGGGTCTCACCCCGATTTAATGATTGGAAATACCTCTGATAAACATTTTAGATCCTATCTTCAGTTTGACTTAAGTGCCCTGCCAGACCATGCTGTTATTGTGAATGCTGATTTAAGCGTATATCAGTATAATACTTCAGGAACAGAAGATTTTATAGTTGCCTTACATCTGGTGACCGAAAGCTGGGAAGAAAGTTCGATTATCTGGACTGATCAAGCTAATTATACAGCTCCAGAAACCACAGTTTCGGTTATTGCCGGTGAGAGTGCCTGGCTATCTTGGGATATTACTTCTATACTACAGGGATGGCTTGATGAAATTAACCCCAATTATGGTGTAGTCTTAACAGATGTAAAGGAATTTTCGGGTCAAACTTTTATTTCCTGCCATTCTTCGGATTACACAACTGATCCAGCCCTGCGTCCCAGACTGGAGATTACCTATTATGTACCCTAGGTCAACAGGCTGAAATAAGTTTATAGACTTTATGAAATAGAAAGAGGTAATTACAAATGATTTTCTTTTTCTCTGAAAGTTCTGAACCTATTCAATAGGGGGAGCTTGCTAATTTCAAGCCCTTTGGCTTTTGCTGAAGGGCTTTTTATTTTTTATGAAATTGTTTTAATAAAAAAGAAGGATTTTTAAAATAAGTGTAGTATGTAGTAGTATATATTATATAGAGTAAAATATTTAACATAAATAAATATTTTACATTTTTTAAATTTAAATAAAACTTTATATTGTAACCTGTATGAAGGTAACAGGAGAGACCCTTTCTTTTATTAAAAAAATATAATTCTAATTCTAGGAAGTTCTATTATGAGTAGAAAATTAATTTTGGTATCACTGGTAATAGTTGGTCTATTTTTTGAATTTGGAATAATGACTTATGCAGCCGCAACTGATCAGTCGCTGATCTCGTTCTCTTCCGGAGCATTGCTGGTAGAGAAACCCGCCGAGTATGGTTCCGGATGGGGTAGTGTTTGGATTATAGACGAAAATCCGAAAACTGGCTGGTGTTGTTCCAAGGGTAAAATTTTAAATAACGTGTTAGTCATTGAACTTGCCGAGAAGACGGTGCTCAACCGCCTGGAGTTTGATACGGGAAAGGTAGACACCAAGGGGAGCGCCGCAAAGGACATCCTGGTGGAACTTTCCGATGAGGGTCCCACAGCAGGGTTCAAGGAGATCGCCAGTGTTTCTCTGGCTAATCAGGAGGACAATCAAAGTTTCCCGGTAACCGTTGAAGAATCAGGAAAATGGCTTCGACTGACCATTAAAAATAATCACGGTTCGGCTGAATATACAGAGCTTATGGATTTTCGTGCCTTCGGAAAACAACTGACTCAGACACCGTTAACCGATGTTTCCGGAACCTATAAGAGTGATTATAATGACTTTCATCTCAGGCAGCAGGGGACATCAGTGACCGGCTGCTACGAATATAAAGAAGGAGTAAGGAGTATTGAATGGTGGTATTGAAGGCCGAACTATGAAATTGACCTGGCAGGAAGGCGATAGAAAAGGTCCAGCCGTCATGGTTTTCACCTCCGATGGAGAGAAGTTTTTTGGTCTTTGGTGGCATGAAGGCCAGGAAAGGGCAGCAGGAACATGGAACGGGGTGAAGAAATCTCAAGAAGTTGGTGGCTGTCCTCATTGGTCGGGCGGGGTGCAGGAACAAATGACCAAGGAGCTTTTAGAATTCGGAAGGGTAAGGCTTTACGGGATTAACTTTGATGTAGATTCAGATGTAATTCGAAACGAGTCTAAGCCGACCTTGGATAAGATTGTCGCCATGCTCAAGTCTGAACCGGCGATGCAGTTGATTATTGAAGGACACACCGACTCAAGCGGAACTACCGAGCACAATCAGGTTCTTTCCCAGCAACGCGCGGAAGCAGTTAAGTCGTATCTTGTTGCTGCCGGTGTTTCTCCCTCTCGACTTTCTGTAGAAGGCTATGGTGAGTCTAAACCAGTTGCGTCCGACACCACTGCTACCGGAATGGCTCAGAATCGGCGAGTGGAACTGGTTAAAAAGTAAAAAGATGCCGTTCATATCGAAATACTAAAAAGTTTTTACTATTAGTACTATATTATTAAAGCCTTTCAGGTATTTTGCTGAAGGGCTTTTTATTTTTATAAATATTTTCATGGAACAGAAGGATTTTTGAATAGGCTTGTAGTATATAATAAACAATACATTGAATTACGTTTATTTAGTAAAATGGTTGAAGTAAAAAAGGAGGTGATATTAAATGGGAGATAAAAATCCGAAAAAGTTGAAAAAAAAGAAAAAAATAATTAAGAAGGTTGCTGAGCAATCCAGAATTGCTACTGAAACAGTCTCAGTAAAGAAATCCAAAAAATAACAATATAAAAATAATCAAATCGTAATTTAGTAAAGAATAAGGCACGTGATAAATTTGCACCTTGATTAAGTATTAAAAACAGGTGAAAGAAGGAGTTAGCATAATTGGATAAAAAATGAGTATTAGTTGGAGAAAATTTAGGATATTAATCTATTAATTCTCCTTTTATAATTTTGGTTTAAAAAACAATTCAATAAGCACTACTTAAGATCTTGCTTTAATATTGAAGAATCATCTGATTTAATCTAATATTTTCTATGGTTATATTCCCCTTAAAAGTTCTGAAGCTGACCAATAGGGCTCACTAAAGCATTCCAAGCTCTTTGACTTTTTTCTGAGGAGCTTTTTTATTTTTTTTACAAATATTTTTAGAAAAAAAGAAGGATTTTTAACCTAAAAGATAGAATAATGATAAAAATAGGGGATATCTTTTAATCTAAGTTTTGTCCCAAATTGAAACTTTTTTTGGTTAATTTCGTAAAATATATTATAAGATAAATTGTATTACTTTCAAGTGGTGTTTACACTTTCTACTCTTTCTTATAGAGAATAATACTATACTATTGGGGGGAAAGGTAAAGTATATTTTCGCTTACCATCCAATAATTTTTGATAAGGGATCTTTCCCTTAAGCCTGTAACCCTGATTCGTTCTTTTAAAATTATAATAATAATAAACTTATCCAGATCATCTTGCATTTCACTTTATCTTGCCTAACCTTTTCATAGTATCCTTCAAAGATTCGTATGCCTTCTTATATTCTATAAAATACTGATCATATATCTTTTTCGCTTTTTGATCAGGATAAATCGTTTTATCAAATCGTACCCAATCTTTTATGCTTTCATAGGAACCTAAAACACCTGTTCCAACACCAGCTAATAAGGCATCTCCATAAGGAGCCTCCACATTTTGTACCAGGGTTTTTATCGGATATCCAGTTACATCCGAAAATATCTTCATCCACAATTGAGATCTGGTTGCCCCTCCTACCATAATACATTCTTCTGCCAACTCTAATCCACTTTCTAATCCTGCTTCTATATTATGGCGCAGAGAATAAGCCACGCCTTCTAAAATGGCTCGGTAAACGTGTTTCCTGGTATGGTATAAGCTCAAACCTATTATGGTTCCTTTGGCATCAGGATCCCATATCGGTGAACGTTCACCCATAAAATACGGTAACAATAAAAGTCCTTCTGCTCCGGGAGAAATTTCTACTGCTTGTTCATCTAAGAGTTTATAAGCAGAGGTATTCGATTTTCTCTCGACTTCCTTCTCTTTATCGCCAAATTGATCCCTAAACCATCTAACGATACCACCTGCTGTTGCCGCTCCACCAAAGGTATATATCATCTGGTCGTCGTAAGCCACATAGGGAAAACTTACTAATTTAGGAGACAGATGTTGTCCTTTATGAACGACCCCCCAACATATAGAGGTCCCCACCATAGCAACATGGCTTCTTTCTTCCAAAACACCTGCACTCAAAGAAGCCAGGGGGGCATCTATACCACCAGCTACAACCAATGTTCCTTCCAACAAGCCGCATAATTTCGAGACTTCTTTGGTTATTTTACCCACAATATCTGCAGATTTTACAATTCTTTGCGGTAACATGGACCTAGGGATACCCAGTATCTCGCACATCTCCTCTGACCAAGTTCGTTTTTTTATATCAAAAATTCCACCAATGTTCCCAGCCGAGGAAAAATCCGTCACATTTTCTCCGGTTAATTTATAGATAACATAATCTTTGGGGGTTATAAACTGGAATATCTTGTGCCAATTATTTGGCTCATTATTTTTAATCCACATCATCTTGGTAAATCCATAGTAAGAATCCACATAATTACCAGTAATTTCAAATATCTTATCTTTATCAACATTTTCCTTTACCCATTGTACTTCATCTGTCGCGCGCCTATCCATCCATATAAGACATGGTCTTATAGGATTCATATCTTGGTCAACTGGTATACCTGAGCCACCATAAAGTCCACTCAAGGCAATCCCAGCGACATCAGAAGGTTTCACTCTTGATTTTTCTAAAGTTGCTCTAATTGTATCAAAGGTGGCTTTTACCCATACATCCGGCCATTGTTCTGCCCAGGAAGGCCTTGGTTTTATTACATCATACTCAGAAAATGCAGAGGCAATTATTTTACCTTGAGGGTTTACCAGTACCGTCTTGGTACCCTGTGTACCTATATCTGTACCTAAAAGATATTCATTGCGCATAATATTTTATCTCCTTTATTGTCCATATTTTTCAGTATAGTTTTTATGAAGTATATTTACCATAGATTCTGGGATAGATTGAGGTTCTCCCAGAATTTTAGCCATGATTAGAGTTTTTGCACTTTCTTCCAAAAATATTGCAGCTTGTAGAGCTTCGTTAACATTTTTCCCTACAGTAAAAGGTCCGTGATTTTTCATTATTATTGCCTTTGAATCGCCAATCTTACTAACAATTTCTTTTCCTATTTCTTCTCCTCCTATTAATACCAGCTCACCTAGAGGAATATTGCAACCAAAAAAATCTGCCATGGCGGTAAGGCAAACTGGAATTTGCTCACCTATAGCAGCAAAGGCACTGGCATAAGTAGAGTGAGTATGGATTACAGACATAACCTTTGGCATATGTTTATAGATGTAAAGATGTGTTGCCATATCCACCGATGGTCTTAATTGTCCTTCTACCATCTTGCCATTTAGATCAACAACTACCAAATTATCAGGTGACAATTCACTATAAGGAACACCACTTGGTTTGATAACCACAAGATTAGTTTTAGGATCCCGAGCGCTTACATTCCCAGATGTCCACATAACTAATCTGTTCTCCCAAAGGTTCAGGTGAGCCTGGTATACTTCTTTTTTGAGATCCTCCAACATGCTCATCGTCCTCCCCCAATACAATATGAAGACACTCTCCGCAAATTTTACCTTATTTCGAGAATGTTTTACAAGAGCTTCGTATAATAAGCTCCGGCTGATACACAAAGTACGGCTTCCTTACCTCTCCATTAATCATATCTATTATCATGTGTGCTACCCGTTTACCCATCTCTTCTTTTGGATGCTTAATAGTGGTCAATTTTACCTCAGTAGCAACTGCTAAATTTGAATTGTCATATCCTACCAATGAAATATCCCCGGGAATCTTTAAGTTACTACGACGAATAGCCTCCATAACCTGAATAGCTATTTGGTCATTATAACAAACAATAGCAGTTGGTCGATTTTTCTTTTGCAACAAGTTCATAGTAAAATTGTAGGGGAAAGAAAACATCTGCTCAGTTTTATAATTGCCTAAAAATTCATTATTTACAGTAACCTTATATTTATTTAAAGCAGACAAAAAACCGGCCTGTCGTCTTATACCTTGTAAATCATCAGATAAAAATATTCCAGCTATATCTTTATGACCTAACTTTAATAAATATTGCGTAGCAAGAAAACCGCCTTTTTCGTCATCCATAATTATATAGGCAGAATCTAAATCAGGATAGGTGGCATGTAATAGTATATAGGGGATATCACGTTTCTCTAGTTCCTGAAAATATTCTTGATTGATATTTGGTTTAGCACTTTTTGTCGGCTCCACAATTATGCCAGATATATCTTGTTCTAAGAATCTTTTCATACATTCTGCTTCTTTGCGTTTATTATTGCCAGTACTGGCAATACTAAATGAAAAACCTAATTCACACAATATTTCCTCAATGCCTCTAATAATAGAGGGAAAAATATAGTTAGAAATATAGGTAGTTAGAACCGCTATTTTCTGCTCTTTTTTACTTCCTCGGTAAGCGCAAAAAGTACCTTTCCCCTGTTCTCTATATATCCATCCTTCATTTTCTAACTCACTAAAAGAATGGCGGACAGTATGTCTGCTTATTTTAAACTGACGGACAAGATCACTTTCTGAAGGCAACTTTTGCGCCGGTATAATCTCTCCATTTTGAATCATCTGCTTTAAGTATTCTTTTAGCTGATAATATTTCGGCAAATGCTTATCCGGTTTTATCATTTTTTCTTTTCTCCATCCAAATTAATAAAAATAAATGGTATATTCTATTTTTTTACTTCATCACTTTTAAGAGCCCAAATATTTACTATTCATATTTATAATATTTTCAACTTTAAAATTTAGGCAAATGGATTTTCGTTTCTATATAGTAGATTTGAAGGTTGATTAAAAGCTATATCGTTTATACCCAACATCTTCATAGTTTCAAATAAAACTTTACCTGCATGTTTAAATGCTATACCGGTATGATGGGGAAATCTTTTGGCAATAAGTATATGGCGATAGAACCTGGCCATTTCTTTAACAGCAAATACACCAATTCCTCCAAAGGATTTCGGATTTATATCAAGTACTTCACCCTGAGCTATGTAACTCTTTAATTTACAATCAGTGGTACCTTGCAGCCTAAACAGGGTAATATCTCCAGGAATTATGATTCCTTCAAGGGTACCTCTGGAAATATCAGGTTCTTTATTTGGCTCAAGAAATTTATGCATAATTAACTGGTATTTCATTTCAGCATTCTTTATATAACAAATAGGAGTATTTCCACAATGGAATCCCATAAATAGGTCGTTTAGTTTATAATTCTCTACCTTTTTCCTATTTTCTTCATACATATCCTTCGGTACTGTATTGTTTATATCCAAAAGTGTAGCTGGTAAATTAGTAGCCAGAGTAATTATATATTCACTCAATGCTCCATATATATCTGTTTCGCAAGATATAGGTATTCCTCTCATAGCAAACCTTGAATTCACATAACAAGGCACAAATCCAAATTGAGTCTGGAAAGCAGGCCAACACTTATTAGCAAATATTGCAAATTCAGATGCACCAAGGTTCTGCTCTATCCCGTCTTTTAGTGTAAGCTCATACTGTGCAAGTTTGGACAGTATTTTTGGATATCTGTTTCCATCACCCAATTCTTTTTCCATATTTTTAACTACTTCTGATATTCTTGAATCATTTTCATGATTATTAAAAGCTTTGAAAAGATCCAACTCTGAATTTTCCATTATTTCTATACCTAAATCATACAGGGGTTGTATAGGCGCGTTACAGGCAAGGAAATCCTGAGGTCTGGGGCCAAAGCTTATTATCTTGAGTTTTTTGAGCCCCAGTAATATTCTAGCGATATTTTCAAAGTCCAATATCATTTCTGCTATCTCTTCAGCTGTACCAACAGGATATTCAGGAATATAAGGACTTAATTTTCTTAGCCCTAAATTATATGAAGCGTTCAGCATACCGCAATATGCATCTCCGCGATCATTTACTAAATTCTCTCCAGTTTCTTCTGCCGCGGCAACAAACATAGTAGGTCCTGAAAACTTTTGAGCAAGCATTGTTTCTGGGCCTTCAGGGCCAAAATTACCCAGATATAATACCAATGCATTAACTTCTGTCTCTTTCAAATCTTTTAAGGCCTTTAAAACATCTCTTTCGTTTTCAACAGTTGTCTTAATTTCCTTAATTGAAACTCCCCTTTCGCTGCACGCTTTTATAACAGCTTCTCTCCTACTTTTACTAAGTTCAATAGGAAAACAGTCACGACTTACAGCAACTATCCCAAGTTTTATTTTAGGAATGTTAATCATTTAAATCCTCCTTTGAATATTAATAATCCAATGATACTTTTTTAATAAAATACCCATATTACTTAATAATAAGTCTTCCTTATGGTATCTACCATAACCCAAAAATTGTTCATAGGCGTATCAAGCTGTACATTATGCGTCGGACCTATAATTAAGCCTCCCTGCTTACCCACCAGATTGATTCGAGATAATACTTCTTTTCTTACTTCGCCCGGTGAGCCAAAAGGCAGGGTATACTGTTCATCCAATGTACCCCAAAAACACAATTTATCTCCATATTCTTTTTTTAATTTATAAGGATCCATGGCAGCAGGTTGTATAGGATTCAGAACGTCTACCCCAATCTCTATTAAATCAGGTATAATAGGATAAATTACACCATCAGAATGATAAGCTACTTTTAAAACAGGATTGATTTTTTTTATTTCAGAAATAAAATTAGCCATCTTTGGTTTAAAAAAAATCCTCCAAATTTGTGGCGAAAACATCATTGCCTTTTGTGTTCCAACATCATCCCCTATCCAAATCATATCGACTCCCATCTCAGTTAATTTTTTTGCAGCGGTAAGATGATAATGATAAGGTATATTTAATATTTCTTCAGCTAAACCAGGATTTATTATAAAATCCATCAGTAGCTTTTCCATTCCCCTTAATGCCCAAGCAGTTTCAAAAATTGTGGTTACAGTAACTCCAACAATGAAATAATCTATTTTATAATTATCAATCAGTTTTTGAGCTCCTCTATATAATTCCTGACGATTAGGATCAGGAACTATATAAGCATTTACAGTATCATCATTTGCTAAGGGGTGTCCGATAATTTCGGTATATCTACCTTTTCCATACTTAGTATCATATTGAATAACCTTCCATCTTATACCCCATTCATCAACATATTCTTCTCCGTTTTTAAAACCATCCTGATAATAAGAATTAGCCCACCCTACCGAAGTTAGAAGCATATCTTCATCTAAAGCTAATTCCAATTTATAGGAATTTCCTCCCCCGTGGGGATTGTGACTATCTTCTCCTTGAATTTTCATTTCCTTGCTTAATCTTTTTGCAAATTCCGGAGTAAAACTTATTTGCATCGGGCATCTATCAGGGGTTTCGTGGTTAAGAGCCATTAACACTCTTTCACGATGATTCATATTGAACTCCCGCTAATAATAAATTTTGTAGATTATATTTTTTGTTTATCTTTCTTTTATCTTTACTTAATATTACACATAAATATTATTTTAAAAATTTTCTCAATACTCTAAATTACCTCTCGGCAATTATTTTCATTCCAGATTGGTGAGAACCATTTAATATATCAGCTGATATAATATATTTATAAATCACTGTTTATTTCCCTTGATATAACTTTTAATTTTATTCTTTATTATTTAATTAAAATTTTTATAATTTTAGAAAAACTGTTAATCTGTTTTATAAGTATTTATTTCACCTCTTTTATATTCACCGAGCGTTGAAATCAACATACGAAAGTTTTCTGGTTTGCAATCTGATGTTACTTCGTGAGATGGAGAAATTATATATCCATTATTTTTACCTAACACTCTTATTCGGTCAATAACTTCATTCCTTACATCTTGCGGTGTTCCAAAAGGCAATGTATTTTGGGTGCTTATTCCACCTAGAAAAGATAACTTTTCCCCAAATTCTTCTGATAACTTCTCTGGATCCATAGCTTCCGGCTGAACCGGGGTAATCACATCTAAACCAATTTCTATCAAGTCAGGTATTATTTCTATTATATTTCCACAAGAATGGTGAAAAATAGAAAGATTTTTATCTTTGTAGATTTCCCATATTTTTTTATATCTTTTTTTAAAAAATTTTCTAAACATTTCTGGTGATATTACCATGCCCCTTTGAGTTCCGACATCATCCCCTGTGCGTAGCCCATCTACAATGCCTAGTTTTACAATTTTTTTTGACATTTCTACATTAAAATCAGTAATTCCATCCAATAAATAATTAATTTCTTTTTCTCTATAATACATATCCATTAGTACCTTCTCATATCCCCTAAGGCACCAGCATCTCTCAAAAAGAGTAAAATCCTGTAAGGATAAAAGAAAATAATTATCCCTTTCTCTTCGACCCCTTTCTTTTATTATTGATAACAATTCATCTGTTGGTTCAGGAAATTTATACTCTGTAAGATTGCTAGACTTGAATAATGGATGGTGTTTTATATGAAATCCTTCAGTAGGTATCTGATCCCAGCCTATTCCCCAAACATCATATTTGACACCATTCTCTTTATCTATCTTTACTATATCATTTAATGGTAAATACTTAATATGATTATCCAACTTTTCATCAACTTCATTGTCTTTAATATCCAAAAGTTTTTTGATTTTATCTTTCATTTCTGGGGTATAATCTATTTGTGTTGGTAGAACATCTTGGCTAATTCTATTAACTGCATCTAATACTCTTTTCTTTCTCATATTCCTTCTTACCATATTAAAACACTTCTATTCATAGCTTAAATTTTTTTACTCCTACCTATAAAAAAGCTGCTGGTCTAGCTCCAACTTAACCAAATCTGGCCTTCTTTAAGCCATTTACTACCCGACAAATCGCTCCAAAATTATGTAATTCTTTACAAAAATCATCTGATTCAGGATCCACAGTCAACACAAAGTTCTAACTGAAAAAATATTGTCTTCTTAAATAGTTTAAATTTCATATCATTCCCTTTTACTTCATAATATTACATTATATCTATACCCTATTTTCTTCTCTTTGCTAAGGTATGAATAGTTACTGAAGCTATTATTAAAACCCCGCAAACAAATTGTGTCCAGAAACCAGAAAGGCCTGCAGCAACAATACCTGCTTCTAAAGAACCAATAATAAATGCACCAATGAAAGTACCCTCGATGCTAGCTACTCCACCAAGCATAGAAGTACCGCCTATAAAAACAGCAGCCATTACCATCATTATATATCCTTCTCCCATGGTCGGCCACCAGGTTCTCATTCGATAACAACTCAGTATCCCGGCAAATGAAGCCATCACTCCCATCAATACAAAAACCATTATTTTTACGCTATTCACATTAACGCCCATCATTCTCGCAGCTTCCCGATTATCACCTATAAATAATACATGTTCACCAAACTTATGTCTAAAAAGTAAGAAATAGAAGAAAATTGTTACCCCTATAAACCAAATTGACTGAACCGGAATTGCCCCTAACTTTTCAGCAAATATTTTATAGGAAAAGGTTTTATCCAATGCTACTGTTTTGGCTAAACCATTAGATATAATATTGCTAAAACCTCTGATTAAAAATTGCATGCCTAAGGTAGCTACAATTGACGGAATGCCTATCGAGGTAACTAATGTTCCATTTATAAATCCAACTATTACACCAGATAAAATGCTGAATATTAAAGCCAATATAACGCTGTTTGTAGTCTTAAACGTAATTGAAAAAATAAAACCTGATAAGGCCATAACCGACGGAAAGGAAAGATCTATTTCCCCCATAGCCAGTACAAAAGTTAAACCAAGCGCCATTAATCCCATAATAGGAACTGTAGATAAAAATGATTGATATATTCTTCCTTTAAGGAAAACTTCAGGGCTGGTAATCATAAATAATCCAAAAATACTGGCAGTCATAATTAATAATGCAATTTGAGATTTGTATTGAATAGATTTTTTTACTTTGTAATTTGTTTCTAAATTATCCATTTTATAATACCCTCTCACTTTGATTGATTTGTGTGCTTGTCTTAGTATATTTAATCAATTCCTCACTAAGCTCATGTAAAGATATATCCTTACGATTATAAGCACCAACTACCTTGCCTCGGTCAATGGCTACAAAACGGTCAGAAACTGGGTGGATATTAGCGATATTATGAGAAATATAGATACAAGATTTTCCTTTATCCTTAATACTTTGGATAAACTTCAAGACTTTTTTTACTTCTTGCAATGATAAAGCCATGGTCGGCTCATCTAAAATAACCAGATCTGCTTCAAAGTACATTGCCCTTGATATGGCAACACCTTCTCTTTCCCCACCTGATAAGGTTAAAATTGCTGAATCAGCATTTGCACCTATTCCTCTAAATCCCATTAAATCACGCATAATTTTATTTGTTTCTTCTTTTTCTTTTTTTATATTAATAAAGCCCAGTTTATTAGTAATTTGCCGGCCAACGAAAATATTTCTCCATAAAGTTTGCTTATCGGCAAGGGCTTTTTCTTGATATACGGTTTCTACGCCCAGATTATGAGCTATTTTTACAGAATATTTTTTAGGATTAATCTTTACACCTCTAATATACATTTCACCCTCATCAAAAGAGTGTACTCCAGAAATAATTTTAATCAAAGTCGACTTACCTGCACCATTATCACCTAAAATCCCTACCACTTCATTAAAACCTATTTCAAAATCTATGCCCTTCAAGGCTACAACCCCATCATAGGACTTATATATATTTTTCATTTCTACCAATTTGTCCATATATAACCCTCTCCTTTATAAAACAATTAATAGCACGGTCTAAATAATCCTGCAGGAAGAGTTTTTTAAAAATCCTTCCTGCAGGATAACCTAAAATTAGTATCGTAATTATTCGCTATCTTATCTTATCTTATTCCTTTTTCAGCTAAAGGGGCTACCAAATCTATATTGTCCTTGCTAATTAAACCACCACCGGTATCAATATGCAATCCAGAGAAGCCATATAACTTGGTTAAATAAATTTGCATAATTGGTAGAAAACCTTGCAAGAAAGGCTGCTGGTCTAATATGAGATCAGTATAACCACTCTTAATACTTTCTACGACCGGAGCTGACAAATCAAAACCAGCGCCAAAAATATCATCTGGGCCCAAACCTGATGTTTCAAAATAAGTACGTTGTGCAGAAGTTAAGCCACCATGATCGGTTACCACAGCTTTACAATCAGGATTTGCCTGTAAATAACCTGATATAACCGGAATACCGTTTGAAGCATCTTTATCTACCTCAGCTGAGATTTCCAAATAATCTACTTTTACACCTATTTTTTCAAAAGCATCTATAGCTCCTTTGGTTCTTAATCCTCTGGTAGGTTGTGATAAAAGACCCCAAACAAGCACTCTATCCCCGGTTTTTAATCCAGCCATTTTAATCGTACCTTCACCGAGAGTATAGCCTGATTCATAAAGTCCCTGGCCTACATAACCAAATCCATTTGCAGCATAAGCTTTTTCAAGTTCAGGTAATGTCGTATTTTGACTGGTAACGATAATCCCTTGTTTCTCGGCTTGTTCAACAAAAGGCTTATATGCTTCATCTCCAGGATGTCCCATAATGGCTATACCGTCAGGATTGGCTGCAACAGCTTGCTGAAATTGATCAACCATTTTCTGCGGGCTCCAATCTGAATAAAGATATCTTACCTCAACCCTGTCACCTAATATGTCTGCTGCTGCTTTAGCACCATTATAGACAACTGTACCAAAGGTACATCCGGGAGCACCACCGGGGAAAAAGTAAATTACGATAGGGCCTTCACTTGTCTCCGCCATTACCGGTAATACTAAAAGAGCAACACAAGTCAATAGCAACAAAAGTAAAAGATTAATTTTCCTTAACATAATTTTTTCTCCTTTTTAATAGCTCTAAATATTTTTTAACCATAACCTCACTCTATCAACCTCGATACAAAGTGCTGCCAAAAATCATTATTCTTTTTTCACCTCCTTTGTTAGTAAGGGGTACCATACACCCCTACCTGCTCTTTTCACCTTTAAATAAACTCTAAAATATCCGGTCTGGTCATCTTTTCTTTATGGTAATCTACTTCAGCTTTATATTGTCCCATCTATCCAAATTTGTTGAGAAAATAACCAAACCTTTTCTGCTATTAACCAAGCCTGCAGCTCCTATTCCAATGCCTATTATTTCTTCCTTATTAACCTTAGATGTGTTTATAATCTTCTTCAAGTTCTTTACCAGTTTATCTATAACCGCATCCGGTCCAAGCCATTCTTCAGTGGGAACCTTAATTATTTCCATATTGAAATTCTGCTGTTCCATAGCTTTTATCATAGCCAATCTGCCAGCCCAGTACAGAATGGGTATTAATCTATTGTTTGTCAATGTTGGAACAAATTATTTTTTCATTTTCCTGCAATTTCCTCACCAAAAATTTGCAATCATCGAGCTCTATAATAACATCAAGAACTTTCTCTAATAAATTTTGAATACCAGTAAGCGGAAGCTTTTGGAATTCTTTTTTGATTTTTGTAATCTACATAAACCAGCCCAAACCTTTTAGTGTATCCATGCGCCCATTCAAAGTTATCCATAAATGACCAGACAAAATATCCCCTAAGGTTAACTCCTTCTTTAATTGCCTTAGCACAAACTTCAATATGTTGTTTTAGATACTCAATTCTATTCTGGTCATCTACCTTTCCGTCTAAAACTTTATCTGTAGTAGCTCTGCCATTTTCAGTAATATATATGGGCATACCATCATATCTTTTACCTAAGTCCTTTAATATATAATAAAGACCATCAGGATAAACTTCATTACCCATTTCTGTTTTCTCAAATAGAAATTACAAGCAACATCTCCAGTATCACCATTTTTTACTTTTCCGGGAGTGTGGCTAAAAGTATCCCAAATAGACATACCTTTTCCATCCCTATTCCAAGCTCCTTCAATTTGATAGGCTGAGGTTGCAGTTCCCCAGACAAATTCTTGTGGAAATATATTACTATTCACTGTTGCGCCTCCATGTTTATTATGTTTTTTGTTGTTTGAGATATTTCTATTAGACTCCACCATGCCTTCTCCCAGTAATTTAAAGATGATCTAAACCCCATACCAAAACTATTTCACAATCGCTACATCATAAGGCTTAAGAATGAGCATCCCCTTCAGTTGGGTATTAGAAATTAGTTCACATCCATCAATAGAAATACTAACTTCTTCTTCTCCATGATTAAGAATAAACAAATATTCTTTTCCACCCATTATTCTCTTCATCACCTCAACATTGGGAACAGGTTCAGGTAACAAAGGATTTACCCCAACTTCTCTGGTAAAATTGCCTATCATGTAAGTTATAAATTTTTGGTCCAGGTCACTTCCAACATAATATACTTTACCATTTCCAAGGTTATTCACTGTAATGGCAGGCATTCCACTAAAATAATCTTGTGCATATGTTGCCAAAATTTCTGCACCATCAGTTTTTAAGATATCACACCACACAGATGCATAGCCTTCAGTTAACTCATTTTTCATCATCACCTTGACAGTTCTTCCATGATTGAGGGAATCAAACTCCTCTACTTCCACACCTGCTAATTCTTTTAATAAACCAGGAAGTGCCTTTGTCGTCATCTGGTTATTCCATTCCCGAGCACCTGAACGATAAGTAATTAACAAATTACCACCAGCTGTCACATAATCCATTAGATGCTTTTTGATCTCTTCCGTCATAAGTACATGTGCAGGCAATATTACAAATTTATATGATGATAAATCATCCAAACTATTCACAATATCAGTAGAAATATGATTCTCTGTCAATGCTCGATGGTATTGACCAATAATTTTGTCATACTGAAAATTCTTATTATGTGATTGAATTATGTTGCTCCATTCACAATCATAAGACCTCACAATAGCTACTTGCGAGAATACCTTCAGACCAACCAGACATTCTGATAAACGCTGCAGCTCTTTTCCTGTCTGCTGTATCTCTAAATATCTTCTTCTTGGTACACCATCATGATCCAGAATTCCATACCAGTATTGCTCTGTCCCAAATAAACAAGCTCTCCACCGGAAATACACAATGGCATCAGCCCCATGGGCTATTTGCTGATAAGTCCAAAGTCGCAGCTGACCAGGTTTGGGAGTATCTCCAAAGAAATTCCAGCCACAAGGACCGCTTTGTTGCTCCATTACCCAAAAATTTTGCTTCTTGATTCCTCTCATAACATCAGCAGCCAGGCCAGGACTATCATAATGAGCCTTGCCCCATTGATTGTTTGGATAATTATCCAAGGATACAAAGTCTAAATCTTCTCCCAACTTGTAATAATCAATCTCATTAAACATTCCCATCATGTTATGTGTTACAGGCTGAGCCGGTGCAATTTTACGAATGATATCCACCTGTAATTTTTGATATGCAACACAAGAATCTGAATAGAATCTTCGGTAATCTAAAAGAAGTCCAGGGTTATGAGCATAAGGCGTAGCCGAATCACAAACTGTGTATCTAGGAAGTATTACCTCGTCCCAATCGCGGTACGTTTGACTCCAAAACACCGTTCCCCACTCCTCATTCATCCTTTCAACTGTACCATAACACTTCTTTAACCATCTTTTAAAAGCCTTGAGACAATTATCACAATAGCACAGTCCGCCAAACTCATTATCAATCTGCCAAGCAACAATATGGGGATTGTTCTTGTAATGCTTGGCCATTTCTATCACAATTTTACGCGTAAATTGTTGAAAAATCTTACTATTATAACAGTAGTGCCGTCTACTACCGAACCCACGAATATTTCCATGTTCATCTACATTATAAATATCTGGATGTTTATCCATCATCCACTTTGGAGGAGCTGCAGTTGGTGTTCCCAACACAACCTTAATTCCTTTTCTGATCAGCATGTCGATAGCTTCATCAAGCCATGAAAAATCAAACTTGCCTTCCTGGGACTCAATCTTGCTCCATGCGAACTCAGCCAATCTCACCACGTTTATGTTAGCCTGTCTCATCAAATCAGCATGTTTCTCCCAGTTTTCTTCTTTCCAGTGTTCTGGATAGTAGTCTGCACCAAAATACATTTAATACTTCTCCTTACTAAGTTATTTTTAAGTTACTAATTATTTGTTTGCTACAGCATTCTGCTACAAGTTCCTATTTATTAGCACCCCTACTTGAGAATCATCCTCAATTTTATGTTCCCTCTTCTCATTTAACAGAATACAGCAGCAAGCCATTTCTAAACTCCATGATTTTCTCGATACACTCAAACCCCGTTGACCTTATTACAGTCAATTTCAAAAGAAAAGAGTCATTCTCTGGAACCACCCAGTCAATGACACCTGTCCAGTCCTTGGCAGAAGCAAGTCCTGGAATTTGAACATCTCCTTTAGAGTATGACATCCCTTGGGTAGGATCCATTACTTCCCAATGAAGAGTATATCCCTCTATGCTGTAGCTAGGCATATCTGACTGGACAGGACCTCTGACTCTAAGAGTTACCTCAGTGGCTACCCGTTGCTCTGGAGTGAAATTATCCCTGTCAGTAGAGACAGAATCAAAGAGGACAGGAGAATACTCTTCTCTTATGACATTATAGGAACCCCTGGGAACTCTGTTTTCATCTACCAGTCCCATCACTATGTTAAAATAAGGAGAGCGATAATCAGCGTAGATCCAAAATATTGCAGCACCTACGAAATCCCTGGATCTCATCACATCTAACTGGTTAACCAATAGCTCACTTCTCAGCTCATCAGCTATCTCTGGTGAGGGGGCAAATTGATTGTCAAAACCAAATTCGGAAATCACTATCATTTTGTCAGGATAGATTTTGTGAATATTTTCAAGAGCCTGGCTTAGCCTGCTATTCTGGAGATCGGTATAGTCATCAGGACCAGCCCAGGAGCCATAGTACTGATTCATCATGATAAAATCAGAGTACTTGGAGGCGTCCTTCTCCAGAGTGGCCTCATCATACAATCTATTGGAGGCAAAGCTGACATACCGGTTGGGGTCCAGGGATTTGATGTACTCATAATTACTTTGAATGAACTCATTCCCCGCATCGGACAAGGAATCTATCTCATTAGCGATACTCCATGCCCAAACACTGGGATGGTTGAAATCCTTCTCAATCATTTCATAAATCATCTGTTTTTCTAATTGAATGATCTTTTCATTCATCATCTGCCCTGCCATAAGCTGCCAGGCTGGTATCTCAGGAATTAACAGAATTCCATTTCTATCAGCATAATCCATAATGTAATCATGTTGAGGGTAGTGAACAGGACGAGAAAAAACTGTGTTTAACCTTTTAATGTCATCAAAGTCATTACTCATAATTATTACACTCTCTGCAAGCCCATACTCTGGACTATCCTCATGACGGGTCATACCCACCAACCTTACCCACTCACCATTCAGATAGAAATGGGCATCTTTTATCTCTATCTTTCTTATACTAAAGATATCCCTCCTACTGTGTAATATTCTCTCATTTTGATCAAGAACAGCAAAGGACAGGATATAAAGATTGGGATGATCAAAATGCCATAGTTTAGGATCAGGCATCTGGGTCACAGCCTCAACATCCACTATCGAACCAGCTGGAATGTGCACAGTCTGTTTCAGATTCTTGTCATCTTCAGGTCCCCAAACCAGCAAACCACTGGATTCATCCAGCACACTGTTCTGTAAATTTACTACGGCTTCGGTAGAACCAGTGTTACTGATTCTGCTGATTACACTAATAGTGGCACTGCCTTTAAGATCAGGATCTGCTGCTACCTTTACGTTCTCGATAAACACCTTGTCAGTTATTAAAATATAAACGTCTCTGACTATGCCACCATATCCCCACCAGTCATATCCGTAACGATACAAATTTTCCGTAACCAAATGGGCAGGTAAAGTTTCCATTCCAGTATGATTATTTAATTTGATTGCTATTACATTTTCACTACCCAAATTAGCTACGTCTGTAATGTCAAAAACATAAGGCGTATATCCTCCCTCATGACTTCCCAGCTTAACCCCATTTAGCCACACATCCGATTTGTAGAAAGTGGCATCAAATTTCAGACGCAAATGGGACTCTGCCTCTCCCTCAGATAAAGTGAAAGTTCGGCGATAATAAGCATCACCCATATGATTCTCCAGTCCCACCATCACGTTCCAGGTATGAGGAACACTAACTACAGTCCAATCTGAGTCATCAAAATCAGGATTCTCAAAACCACTCTCATGCTTAAAACTGAACCTCCACTCTCCATTTAATTCTACCCTGGTCTCTTTTGTGTCCACCTTACCTGCCTCCTCTGCAGCAGTGACACAGCCAGCTAACATTAGAACTACTGCCCACATCACTGTTTACTGTTATTATTGGATATAAATATTTCTTAAGGCTCATATTTCCCCTCTTGGTTATATTATTTATTATTATTTATTCCCCCCCTTTTTTTTAGTTCCAAGGGCACAACATAACACTATATAGTTACTATTTTTAAACACGCATACACAATCAAGCACTGCTAACTTCTAAAAATTTCCTAGACACTTTTAACTTCCCTCTAACCTTTAACTGCTCCAAAGGTAATCCCAGCGGTAAACCTTCTCTGAAAGATCAGGAAGATGATAATCAAAGGAGTTATGCTTATAACTGAGACAGCCATTTGATAAGTGTACATGTTGGTGCCTGCTTGACCTGTTAAGGTTGCTATCATAACAGGCAGGGTTTGGTTTTCCGGAGACTTGAGAATAACTAGAGGCCACAAAAAATCATTCCAGACCTGCATAAAGAAGATAAGCCCCAGAGTGATTAGACCGGGAGTTATTATAGGTAAGATCACTCGACCGTATATACCAAACTCTGAGCAGCCATCAATACGAGCTGCATCTAACAGTTCATCGGGTATACATCTTATGTACTGACGCATGAAAAAAATACCAAAAGCACTTGCCGCTCCCGGTATCACCAGTGGCAGAATGGTATCTACCCAATGGAAGTTGACCATCATGATGTAGAGAGGAACTATAATGACAGCAAAAGGAACAATCATGCTAGCAATAAGCACTAAAAAAAGGAACTCACGACCCGGAAAGCGATACTTGGCAAAGCCATAGCCAGCAAGGGAGCAAAAGAACAATCTAAGGGTAGTAGCTGAGAAAGAAATAAGAAAAGTATTCCATAACCTTATCCAAACCCCCTTATCAATAACATACCTGTAGTTAAACAGGCCCATATTACGTGAGAAAATGATCATGGGAACGTTAAACACTTCCGCCATTGGCTTAAGAGATGTGATTAACATCCAAAAGAAAGGAAGCATCATAAAGATGCATGTGGGGATTAGTACCAGGTAGACAAATATTCTCTTGCCTATTGTCTTTGTTTTAATTAATGTATTCTCTGTTATAACAGCCATTTGACTTTTACTCCTCCCTTCCAAAGTACCTGAGTTCCAATAATGTCAGAGCAAAGATAATTACAAAATAAATATAAGATACAGTTGAAGCATAGCTGAAATTATAATTTCGAAAAGCCTGCCGATAAATGTACACCAGGGGTGTAATTGTAGCATACATGGGACCCCCTAGACCCCCCGCACTAGTCAGAGTGTAGACCTCATTAAAAAGACCAAAGCTCCCTATGGTAGATAGAATCACACAGAACAGTATTATGGGTCTCATAAGGGGCACTGTTATATGAAATAACGCTTGCACCGAGTTCGCTCCGTCTATTGTTGCAGCCTCTACCAGGTCTTTGGGGATAGTTTGCAGACCGGCAAGCATTATCACCATATTGTAGCCCAGCCAGGCCCACATAACTAACAGACTGATTGATACCCTTGCCCACCAGACGTTATCCAGCCATGGGACCGGGGGAATACCTATTGAACTTAGTACCATATTAAACAAGCCATACCTCGCATTCATCATTATGCTGAAGACATATCCAACTGCAATCATGGTGGTAACATATGGAGCAACGAGCATTGTCCGAAAAATCCGAAAAAATCTGACAAACTTGGCATTGAGGATGACTGCCAGAACCAGAGCTAAAAGGGTCATAATTGGTACATATAGAAAGAAGATAATGACACCATTTCTAATAGACTGCCAAAAAATAGGATCCCCAAATAATCTTCTGTAATTCTCCAGGCCCACAAAGACCTTAGGTCCCATACCCTTCCATTTTGTAAAACTTAGATAGATAGAAAATATAATAGGGTACACACTGAATATAGCAAAAAGAATATAAAATGGAGATATGAACATGTAGCCCCACCTATTCTTCTTAACCTCGCCCCATCTCCTCTTCATTCTTGTTAATACTCTTGTGCTTGTGGTCATAGTTTTTAAAAATTCTCCCTGGTTATTTTATTGATTAAGAAGAAGTAGGTAAGCAACTGAGCACTTACCTACTTTTATCTTCTTTTTACCTTATTACTTTCTTACCATTACCCTTATTGTCTTCCTGTAGCTGCCCTGATAGCTGCAGCAGCATTATCCAGAGCTTCCTGAGCACTCTGCTTTCCGGTTAAGTATTTTGCAACCTCTGGTGATGTGAGACCACTCATCTCTGCATACTCTGTTGTATATATATTTACTTCAGGTATATTCAGCATAATGTCATTGAACATAGTACCAATGACCTGGCCAGCATAGAAGGGATCCTTAACTTTGAATACATCTGAATCATAACTAGTCACCAGCGATGGTGTATAATCACCGGCAATAAAGCAATTTATGACGCTCTGATCTCTTAATAGAGCGTACTCAATCAGAGCCCAAGCTGCCTCAGGATTCTTGCACTGCTCTGTTATAATAAAACTCGAACCTCCATCAGCGCTCGCTCTCACGCCACCTTCTTTATAGGCAGGTATGTGAACTATACCCCACAGTCCAGTGGTTTCAGGGGCAACCCATGATTTGAAAAAACCGCCCATCCACGAAGCTTCAATATAAGAAGCCACCGGCTTATCCAGACTTTTAAACTCAGCGTACCACCCGTCGGTCCAATCTACTTCATCAGAGTACAATCCCTCAGACGTCATCTTTCCTATAAATTCTAAGGTCTCAACAGCCTCGGGGCTGTTAATTGAAACTTTTCCTTTATCATCAATGTAACCCAGGCCACGCTCCCAGAGAAGCATCTCTAAGAGCCTACCGTTGTTGTTAGCTTTGGTGCAAGCCTGCATATAAAGGCCAGTCTTCTCCTTGATAGTCTTTGCTACTTCGTAGTACTTATCCCAGGTACTTACCAGTTCTTCTACAGACTCGGGATCTGTTGGAAGGCCGGCTTTTTCAAAGACATCACGACGGTAATACATAGCTACAGGAGAACCGTCCCAGGGCACAGCATAGTATTTATCATCCTTTCTGCACTCTTTCAACTTGTATGTGGCTAAATTATCAATGTAGGGTTGAATCTTCTCCGTTATATCTAGAAGGCCACCCATCTCAACTATCGATTCCAGGTGGCTGTTCTCTACCAGACAAATATCAGGAGCGCCCTTACCTGCCGTAAGAGCCAGAGGCAAGTTCACATAGACATCACCTGTTGAATATGGTACCCACTCCCACTTGATATCTGGATATTCCTCCTTAAAACCATCCAGAGATGCATCCAGCCAAAGCTCGTTTGGTGACCAGCCCCAGATCACAAGCTTACCGGAGGGCAGCGGAGCTTTCTCTGCTGCTGCTACTTCTGAAAAAGCTGCAACCATTGATATGCTTAATATCAGCACTACTATCCATAATAATGATTTTTTCATTTTCAAATCCTCCCTTTCTTTATAAAACTTTCAATCACAGGAAATATATAATTATTCCTATAAATTAAATCACCTCCTCTAATGCTTTACTTTTTACATTATCTTTTACCCAAAATCTGCGTCTAAAATATTTACGCAGATTTTATTCCAAATTCATCCAATAATCATCTTGTTTTCAGGATGAATCTGTAAATCTACATTCAAATTCCACCATTTTCTTCACTGCCTTTCAAGAAAAATTTGATTTTTTATTCCTTCACCGTTAACAACGGTAAAACTATTACAGTTTAGTATACCACATTATAAACTTATACGGATAACCGTACAACCATTATATATTTCATTAGTCGTATTTGTCAACTTATTTTATCTTCTATTTAAGAGTAGACAGAATGGTAAATTCTTACCATAAAGTTTCTATAAATAATCTTGTGCCTGTGAAAACAGGTATTAGAAATCAAATCATTCTTTCAATGCTCCAGCAGTTAAACCTTCAATTAATTTTTTTTGAACGAAAGCGAAGATAATCAAAGTTGGAACAATGGTTAGCGTTGCAACAGCGCATACTTGTCCCCAGCGAATAAGCAAAGAAGACGAGAGACGCCTCATAATAAGCGTAAGAGTCGCTGTATTTTGGCTCTGGCTGATGACAGATACAATAAGATAATCGCTCCAAGAAACAACAAAGGAATAAAAAGCTACAACCATAGTACCAGGTGCAGCAATAGGTAAAATAACATATATTAATTGCTGGATAAGGTTACTTCCATCAATTTTAGCAGCATCATCCAAATCAATTGGTATGGTATCAAAATATCCTTCCAACATCCACAAACAAAAAGGAAGAACGAGAATTAGTTGAGTAAGAACAATACCTAATATGCTATTCATTAAATTCAATGAAAAAACAACTAAAAAAAGAGGTATAAGCAGGAGAACTTGCGGAAACATTTGAGTAGAGAATATGCCAAGTATAACGATTTTTTTACCTTTAATATCATAACGGCTTAATCCATATGCTCCAAATATTGAAATAATAAGGCTTAGAATAGTAACGAGACTTGATATTTTTACTGAATTTACAAAATAACGAGGAAAATCGGTCACACTAAGTATTTTTATATAATTATTAAATGTGAAACCTTTTAAAGATGCAATGATTTTACCGGTAAAAATAGATTCTTGAGTTCTAAAAGAACAGTAAAAAATCCAAATCATTGGCAGTATAAAAAAGCATAAAGAAATGAAGATAATTATATATGCGACAATCCCGTCTCGAATTTTTATTTGTCTTGTATTTAATCTTAATCCTTTCATCGTTTATATTCTCCTCTCTCTTGAATCAGTAAATAAATTATTAAATAAATACTAAGAATTAAAAGCATAACGGTACCTATACTTGCCCCATATCCCGCCGCATAACTATCCCAGCTTTGTCTATAGACATAAACTGGAAGCACATCAGTTGAATTAACAGGACCTCCACCGGTTGCCAAATAAATAAAATCAAAATTATTGAACGTCCAGAGAACATGTATAGTAACCATTACAATTATCATATTTCTTATTCCAGGGAGGGTTATATACCAGAACCTTTGAAAAGCATTGGCTCCATCAATTTCGGCCGATTCATAGAAACTTGCAGGAATTGTCTGCATGGCTGCTAAAAAAGCAATTCCATAAAATGGTACATTTCTCCATAAATGCAGTAAAATAATCAAAGGAAATGCGGTTAATGGGTCTCCAAACCAGTATCTTACCAGGCTTTTTAACCCTATACTTTTTAATATTATATTTATAAAACCAACATCAGATTGTGCCATAAACTTAAAAATTGTTACTGTAGCAGCAACAGGAATTACCCAACTTGCCATAATAATACTTTTATAAATCGGCATACCTGGTATTTTTTGTTTCATCGTCCAGGCTAAAATAAGCCCAAATATTAATTGCAATATTACAACAACTCCCGTCAGTATTAGCGAATGCCAGAGTGAAAGCCAGAAAATAGGATCACCTAACATCTGCTTGTAATTATCTATGCCAATATAACTATACTTCGCTCTAAGCATGCTTTTATCTGTAAATGATACTCTAATCCCCTCTATTAAAGGATATAAAGTAAAAATGCACATGATAATAATCGCTGGAATTATTAAAAAATAACCTTTTCTTTTATCCATAAACTCTTTCTTCTTATTCTTTTATTAAAATTTAAATATTTATTAATAAGCTTTTAATTTCATGAAGATTAAATTACATTAATCTTCATGATTTTTTTCTTATTATGAAAAGGAGTGGATAGTATCCACTCCTTTTAAATTAAATTAAGTTTACAGAAAGTTTACAGAGTATTCTTTTTATTAAGATCATTATAAGTATCCAATAACCATTGTGCTGCGTCTTTTGCTGATTTTTGTCCATAAATTACATAGTTTACAGCTCTTAAGTTTGCTTCGCTAACAGGTCCCCAGTTTATTGGAGACATAGTTACTGAAATTGGTAATTCATTAGCAAAACCCTGTAACCACCATTTAATACCAGCCTTTTCAAAAACATCCATATTCAGTGAATCATTTCTCGCTGGTATTCCACCAGAATCAACCAGCCATTGAGCCATTTTTTCTTTTGAAGTAATATACTTGATAAGATCCCAAGCAGCATTTTTATCTTTCGAGAATTTACTCATCATTATCGGTTTTACTTCCAGATAAGTGGCGGGTACCCCATCTTTCGAATATGGGATTCTCGTTATTATAGTTTTATTTTCAAGAATATCTTTTGCACTATCACTTTCCGTTCTTCTCCCCCAAAGCCATGGTCCCATAGGTGCCATTGCCCATTTACCTGCCACATAACCCGGATCTTCAACCGGCCAGCCTGTACCTCTCTGATTCGGATCACAAGCAGGAAAATCACCTTCAAAGAGCTTTCCATACAAATAAAGAACTTTTTCAAGCTGATCTGCTGTAGCAACTACTTTGACGGTTCTTTCCCCTTCTACAGTCGTAATATCAAATGGATTTTTCTTGCCGCTTACCTGAAAATACCAGGTAATAAACTCTTGAGCCGCTCTTGGATCTCCAACTTCAGTACATACATAGAAACCAAATATTTCCTTATTAGACTTTTCAGTTATTTTTCTTGCTGTATCAATTAGTTCATCCCATGTCTTTGGAACAGAAAGTCCATATTTTTCCAATATATCTTTTCGATATATCAAGGCACGAGCATTTGTATTGTAAGGTATGCCATAAAGCTTACCATTAATTCGAAGAGGTTCTAATGTACTTTCTACAAACTGACTGCTATCAGCCCATTCAGAAAAATAAGAATCGAGAGGTTCGATAATATCGTTACTTACATATACTGCCGTGTCTTCGAGTAAACCCTCAATAACATCCGGTATTCCAGTTTTTGCTTGAAGTAAAAACTTATCTCTTTGATCCTTGTATTTTCCAGGGCCATAAAAATTATCGACTACATACGCTGATAATGCAGTTTTTGCATCACTTTCCCACATTTTTACATAATCTGGAGAAACTTCCTGTGTAACAAATGGCATATTCCAGAATGTAAGCTTCTTTTTTTCTGCACCAAAAGATAATCCTACTACAAGAGTAAATAGCAATAGAATAATTATCATTTTAAATATTACTCTTTTTGATCTCATATTTAATATTGATCTCATATTTAATACCTCCCATAAATTTTTCTTCCATAATACAATAGAATTAAATAAAACTTCTTGCTTTTATCACCACCTCTTTTTTCTTATAATTTTTTACTATTATCCCCACCTCCTTTATCAGTAAGGAGTACCATACACCCCTACTTGCTCTTTTCACCTTTAAATAATCTCTAAAGTTATAATCATCTCTATCAATTTTATTTTTTTATTGATAACCTTATTACATTCCAGGATAGCTTTGGTAGCAAAGCATTTAAGTACCTTTCTTCCACAACGGCATCATTTTTAAACTGTGGTACAATTCTGAAGGGGTGATCTTTCGAGTTTGTTATTTTAACATCATCATTTTGGAAAATAATATGTTCTATAAGTTTACACTCTCCAAACCCTCTTAGGTCACAATGGATATTAAGTGTGTCTTTCATATCCTTGTTTACCGCAAAAATTGTAATTTCATCTTTCTCCTCATTCACCACTGCGACAGAATCCAGCACAGGTACATCTGTATAGTCCTTACTGTCATATTTTGGTGAGTGTACAAGTGGATTTAAAACATATCCTCTTCCATATATTGAAGCATGCATATAGGGATAAAAAATCGTCTGACGCCATGCTCTCCCATCGTTTTCAGTCATAATGGGGGCAATAACATTAACTAGCTGAGCTAAACATGCTATCTTTACACGATTTACATTTTTAAGAAGAGTGATCAAGAAACTTCCTACTAGCAAAGCATCTTCCAGGTTATAAACATCTTCTAATTGCGGTGGCGCAATAGACCAAGGTTCAATTTTTTTATCCTGTTCTAAAGAATGATACCATACATTCCACTCATCAAAAGAAAGATTAATGGTTTTTTTGCTTCTCTTTTTAGCTTTGATATAATCACAAGTAGCAATCACCGATTTGATAAAAGCATCCATATCAAGTGATTTTGCCAAATAGTTAGGAGTATCATTTTCAAGGTTTCCATAATAACTATGGAGAGAAATATAATCTACATTTTCATAGGTGTGCTCTAGCACAGTGGATTCCCATTTTGGATAGGTATCCATAAATTTATGGGAACTTCCACAGGCTACTAATTCGATGGTAGGGTCAACCCACTTCATTACCTTTGCAGTTTCACATGCCAAACGACCATATTCTTCTGCAGTCTTGTGTCCAATCTGCCAAGGTCCATCCATTTCATTACCTAGACACCAAGTTTTTACTTTATGAGGTTCTTTATAACCGTGTTCTATTCGCAGATCACTATAATAGCTTCCTTCTGGATGGTTACAATACTCAACAAGATTTCTAGCTTCGTCTACTCCCCTGGTTCCTAAATTTAAAGCCATCATTACTTCCGTATTAACTCGTTTTGACCATTCCATAAATTCATTGATTCCCACCTGATTGGTTTCAATAGTTCTCCAGGCAAGTTCTAATTTTCTTTTTCTTTTTTCCTTAGGACCAACCCCGTCCTCCCAGTTATATCCGGAAACAAAATTACCACCAGGATAACGGACAATGGGAACCTGTAATTCTTTCACCAAATCCATAACGTCTTTACGAAAACCAAGTTCATCTGCTTTGGGGTGACCAGGTTCATAGATTCCTCCATAGACTGCACGTCCTAAATGTTCAATAAAAGAACCATAAATACGTTTATCAACCTCACCAATTTTATATTCCTTATCTAAAACCATTGTTGCTTTCTTTAAATTTGACATTTTAACTCCTATTATAAATAAAATTCATTATATCTTACAGCAATCATACCTTCTGTCTTGGCTTTTTTAAACTATGGTATTTACTGCTCTATATTTTTCTTGAAATAGCACTTGGCAAGTCACTAAAACGGTTAAGTTTTATCTCTCAGTAATCCATACCATCATTTCACCAGAGGTACGATTTGCCCAGGCATAATATGGTATAAATTTTACAGTAACAGGTCGGTATTGTGACTCTACATTGGCTTTGTACAGTTCATCCTCCCATGGTGAATTATATCTTTGTGCTTCAGCAGTTATAACTGTTATCCCGCACAGTAGATTATCATCAAACTCTGACTTTAATTCAGATTTATGAGGTAACACAATTTCGTGTAAACTCGGCCCATTATCAATCTCTTCAAGACAATAAACAACAGGTCCACGCTGCAGTGCGACTTTGCCTATATTTGTCCTGACATTGGGATGTGCTTTTATACGCTGTATCATCATTGGTAAGACCAGTTCAACAACATCCCCGTTTTTCCAAATTCGTTTTAATTTGGCATAACCATTCACTTTGGTATTACAAACATTGATTTCCTCACGGTTAATACATATTTTTGCATTATCACACCATCCGGGAATACGCAGCAAAAGTGAAAATTCCTTCTCTTCATCCAGAGAAACACTAATCATCACTTTCTCATCCCATGGATACCGAGTTTCTTGCTTTATTTTTACTTTACTTTCAGATATATTTATCTCTGTTTCGCTGCTAATATATAAATGGGTGTATATTTCATCCTTATGCATTGAATATATGTATTGACCAATAGAAGCCAATAATCTTGCAATATTCGGTGGACAGCAGGCTACTCCAAACCATTTCTGCCTATAAGTCTTGACATGATGCTTTGAAGGATTCTTTTCACAGGCTTCCGGCCATACCTCCAGTGGGTTAACATAAAAGAAACTGTTCTCCTCAAGGGATATTCCGCTAATAACTGAATTATATAATACCTTTTCCATAATATCTGCATAACAACTTTTGGCTTCGATTTGAAGCATTCTATATGCAAAAAGCATCAGCCCAATCGAAGCACAAGTCTCAGAGTAGTTTGTATCATTAGGAAGGTCATAATCACAGGTAAATGACTCTCCGAATTCCGTTGAACCGATGCTGCCGGTTATATACATACGTTTTGTAATTATGTTATTCCATATACGCCTGCAAGCTTCTAAAAGTTCTGTATCTCCTGTTTCTGCTGCAATATCAGTCATTGCTCCGTACATATATACGGCTCTTACCGCATGCCCTTCTGCAGTAGTCTGCTGCCTCACCGGAAGGTGGGTTTGTGCATATTTACGGTCGAATTTAGCAAACTCAGGATTATGCAAAACATTTCCTCTTTTTTTCGCCTCAATATCAAAATAGTAAGGTTCTTTTCCACGTTCATCAATGAAATATTTGCTTAACTTAAGATATTTCTCATTCCCTGTGACTTTATATAACTTGACAAGTGCAAGTTCAATCTCCTGATGTCCGGGGTACGCTTTCATTTTACCCGGCTCTGGACCTATAACTGAGTCTATATAATCTGTAAATCTGCACATGATATCCAATAGTTTCCTTTTCCCGGTGACCTCATAATATGCTACAGCTGCTTCTATCATGTGTCCTGCGCAGTATAATTCATGACATTCTCTGAAATTTGTCCAGCGTTTACCCGGTTCCTTTAATGTATAATATGTATTTAAATATCCATCAGGCTGCTGAACTTTTTCAATTATATCTATAACTCCATCAACAGTTTTTTCAAGCTCGGGATCAGGTTTTGTTTCAATACTGTAAGCCACCGCTTCAATCCATTTTGCTACGTCAGTGTCTTGAAATACCATGCCCTGAAATTCCCCCTGCTCCAAACCCGATGCAATACGATAGTTTTTTATACTGTGACTTGGTGTCACACCGGGTATTCTATCGTTTAATACCTCCCACTGATATGGAATAACTGTATCTCGGATCAATTCGACATATCTGGACCAAAAACTTTCTTCGATATTAACGTTCTTTAAAGAAATAGGAGTTAGGTTTGTCAAATTGGTCATATAATTATTCTCCTTAAATTTATATATATTATTTAAATAAATCCATTTTCACTTGCGGCCTTGATAAATTGGATGAATCATTTTGCGGACTTGCAATTATCTTCTTTTTATCACCATCATCCTTTCATTCCTGTGGTCTTTATACCTTCAGCTATATATTTCTGGGTAAAAAGATAAAGTATCATAGGCGGTAAGATCATTACCACGCACATAGCCATTTGCAGGTCCCACCTCTGGATAAATAGATTCTTGAATGTAGTCAGCGCACCAACCGTTAGGGGTTTTAGCCTATCCGAATCAATATAAATAAGGGGAATAAAAAGCTCGTTCCACCAGAACACAGAAGATAGTACACCTATCGTTATAAATGTAGGACGCGACAGGGGAACTATCATTTTTATAAAAATATCCCATCTGTTACAGCCATCAATCAGTGCTGCTTCGTCAATACTTATCGGTATTGTTCGGTAAAATTGCCGGAACAGAAAAACATTATAAGGGAAGGCAAAGAAAGCAGGAACAATAATCGGGAGGAAACTATTAAGCCACCTGAATTTGCTGAACATTATATATTGGGGAATAATTGTGGCAGTAGCCGGCACCATCATGGTGGCAAGAATCAAAGCGAACATGATCTTTTTCCCCGCAAAATTCATTCGAGCCAAAGGATAAGCCACAATAGAGCTGGAAATAAGCGTACCGGTAGTACACCCTATTATCAATATCAAAGTATTCTTTAAATAAACAAATATATTGCCTCTGCTAAAAGCCTCGACATAATTTTCGAAGTGTATTTCCTTCGGTATTAATTGCGGAGGATACGCACTTATATCGATGAGGGATTTAAGTGAACTGGATGCAATCCATAAAATTGGGAAAATCATTATGATTGCAACAACGATAAGTAATATGTATTGTAAAAAATTTGTTATTTTCAGTTTCAATTTCATCTTAATCCCTCCCTCAGTTTTCATAATAGACAAATTTATCTGATAGTTTAAACTGAAGCAATGCGATTGCCACAACCATTATGAACGCTACTGTCGCCAAAGCTGATGCATACCCCATCCTGAATGTTTTAAAACCGCTATCGTAAATAGCAAGGCTTATCACTCTGCTGGCATCCCCAGGGCCTCCGAATGTCAATGGATATATAATGCTGAAAGAACCATTAAATGCATTAATTGTTGCAATCACCAAATTAAACAAAATTACCGGAGATATATACGAAAGCGTTACATAATAAAACTTCTGGAAATAGTTTGCACCATCAATAGCACATGCTTCATAAAGCTCTTTTGGAACTTCCTTCAGACTTGCATCGAAAATAAGCATCATCTGACCTGTTGTATAGGTGTATAAACATACAAATACTATTGAAGGAATAATCAGATGATTATCCATTAACCAGTTAGGTCCGTTATTGATCCCAAACAGATATAAGATGTAGTTAATAACGCCGATTTCTTTGTTATATAATAATTGAAACGCAAAAGCCAGTGCAATACTTGGCATAACAGCCGGTATGAAGAAAAAGAACCGGAATATGCCTACGCCTTTCAATTTAAAATTAAGCAGCATTGCGAGGAAGAAGGACCATGTTAGAGTCGCAATAATACTAAATACTGTGAAAACAAGAGTAACCTTCAATACATTCCAGAAATCGGAGCCGGCACTGAACATTGCAATAAAATTACCGAGCCCTATAAAACGTGGAGCACTTATCAAATCCCACTTGGTAAGACTTAGTACAAAAGATGCAATTATCGGAACACCTGAAAACAATATAAAACCAATAATCCATGGTGACAAAAAGGCATAAGCAGTAATATTTTCTCTTACATTTCTTTTGTTCTTTTTGGTTAATAAACCATCATGTTCCATATAATTATCTCTACCTATTGAACACACCTAAAAATCCAGATGTGCTCGAATTTTATGCGAATGATTATACAAAATCTAAAAAATCATATAAAATGCTTTTTACGAATCATTTAAAATGAAAAATTAACCGCAGTCAAAAAAATCTTTTTTGGCCGCGGTTGGTAAAACTCGTTTTACTGAGCTGCAGCCGTGTTTGCTGCGTCGTTAGCTTTCTTTATAGCAGTGTCTACATCCATCTGGCCCATCATAACTGCATTAAAATTATTGACAGCGCCGTTGGTAACACCTGGATTTGCGACTACATAACCGAACTTTGCAAAGCCAAGACTATCATCCAGTCCTGCCCAGTTTGTAGGACCGTTTACTCCACCTGCTCTATAGAACCCTTTAGCCGTTATACTCTTTCTGGCCGATGGGTTAGTCCCCATTTTACATATCAATTCCTGACCTTCATCACTTATGGAATATTCAATGAATTTCCAGGCTGCGTCTTTAACTTTGCTCTCTGCATTTATTGTGAATAATCCGGTATGAAGATTGGTATATTGTCTTGCCTCCTTTGGCAATGTAGCAATATCCCATTTGAAATCCTTTATAGGCCTGTAAGTTTGAATCATCCAGTTACCTAATCTGGTCATAGCAGCTCTACCGGAGATGAACAAATCTACAGCATTCGTACCCGAAGCAGCCGGTTCAGGACAAACCTTATACTTGTTGGTAAGGTCAGCTTCCCACTGGAGCGCTTTCTTGGCGCTGTCACCCAGTACCAGCTTGCCTGTAGAATCAACAATATCATCGCCAAAAGCACCCATCGTTGCATACCATATACCCTGGAAGGAAATAGCGTCACAGCCCCATTGTATAGTCTTGCCATCCTTCACTATAGTCAGCTTCTTGGCTGCATCTTCGAACTGCTGCGTTGTCCAATCATTAGTAGGATATGCTACGCCAGCCTTATCAAACATATCTTTGTTGTAGTACAATATCTCTGCTGCAAGACACCAAGGCAATGCGTAAGTAGCACCAGTTGCTTTTCCAAACTGATCTACAGCCGGAACAAAATCATCCATTGTGAAGGCATTTGTATTTTTTATATAATCATCAAGAGGCATAATAGCTTTATTTTTTACAAATCTGTTTATGTCACATTCCCATGCCAGAATAACATCGGGAGCAGTATGTGCAGCTATCATTGCATTGAGTTTTTCAGAATAATTTCCTTCTGTAACTGCGATATAATCAATTTTTATGTCGGGGTATTTCTTTTCGAATTGGCTTATCCAGTCAACATCAGGATTATCACCTCTTTGTGCCCAGGATGCAAATTTAACGGTGACAGGTGCTCCTCCCGCAAAAATAATAGAGGAAAGACACAAAAGCAAGATTATTGTAAGTACAATTACTCCTAAAAGATTCTTTTTCATTGTTAAAGTCTCCTTTCTTTTTAAAAAATATTAAAAACCAGCTTTACTTTTATAATGCAAAGAAAAATAGTTCATTTATCACCTCCTTAGAAATACATTTTTTCTACCTTATAAACTTATACGGATAACCGTACAACTATTATATATTTTATTAGCCGTATTTGTCAATTTATTTTATCTTCTATTTAAGAGTAGACAAAATAGTAAATTCTTACCATAAAATTTCTATAAATAATCTTGTGCCTATGAAAACAGGTATTAGAATTAACAGTATCAGTATCTAGCGCACCACTATGCATGTGGCGGCGTTATATGAAAGGAAAAAGATCTATGAATATTAACACTCTCCCTCCCTCTGACCGCCTGAAAAAAATAGACGCCTTATGAAATCGTGGAGTTACCGTCATGCTCGTTGAAACCAAAGAATCTACATTAACCCAATTGCAGGCCCTCATTCCAGCAGGTGCCACTGTGATGACGGGCTCTTCCAACACGCTTCAGCAAATCGGTTTTAAACCATGCTCATGAGTGGTCGGCATCACCGGAATCTGTATTTATCCCTTTATCGGTATCTTTGCTCCATCTCGCAAAAAGACAGGTACTACCTCTAAAGGTGCCTCAACTTCAATCCACTGCCCTCCCTGATATACCTTTCCACTTTGGGCCTCCGTCCACTGAGCACCTTGAGGAAGATACACTTCTCTTCTTCTTTCACCCTCGTAAATGACTGGCGCTACCAATATATCAGGACCAAAGAGATACTCATCTTCTGCCTCATAGGTTTTTTCATCCTCTGGAAAGTCAAAAAAAAGAGGTCGCATGAGAGGTATACTTTCTTCATGGGCTCTCTTCATCTGCTCTGCAATGTAAGGCTTTATTCTCTCTCGCAAGAAAAGGAGCTCTCTAATAATATCGTACGCCCTTTCTCCATAAGACCATACCTCATTTGGACCCCCAACAAGTTCCTCCGGTGGACAACTCGACGGCGGATCCTGAGGATAAGGCAAACGGAAGCCATGAAGTCTAAATATCGGGCAAAAAACCCCAAATTGGAACCAGCGGACAATAAGTTCCTGGAAAGTAGGATCTTTAGGATCGCCACCAAAAAAACCACCAATATCGGTAGTCCACCAGAAAATCCCGCACATGGCCATGTTTAATCCGGCCTTTAATTGTCGACGTAAGGAATCAAAAGTTGAGGGAATATCTCCTGACCACACCACGGCTCTAAAGCGCTGACTCCCTAACCACGCACAGCGAATGAGATTGACTATCTCCTTTTCTCCGATTGATTGCAGACCTTCCTCAAAGGCTTGAGCATAGAAGAAAGGATAGATATTACTTACTTCTAATCCGTTCCCCAAATGGTAACGCAGATTATCGTAATCATAGGGTAAAATGTTAGGGTACTCAAAACCTTGAATTCCAAGCTCTGGCTCTGCTTCATCAAGCCAGAACATTTTTATTCCATATTTATAGTAATTTTCCTTTGCTTTTTCCCAAATAAACTTTCGAGCCTCAGGATGTGTGGTATCGCAATAGGTCGTTATACCACGGAAGGTGTAAATTGCTGGTATTCCTTTTTCAGTCCTCACCAATAACCCTTTTTTAGCCATCTCCTTATAATTTTCACTGTGGACATCTACCGTAGGCCAGATAGATACCATCAACCTGACTCCCATCTCTTCTAACTCTTTCACCATTGCTTGAGGATCAGGAAAAAAGCGAGAATCGAACTTCCAATCCCCTTGGTTGGGCCAGTGGAAGAAGTCAACCACGATTACTGATAAAGGCAATCCTCTCCTTTTATGCTCTCGAGCGACTTCCAAAAGCTCTTCCTGAGTCCGGTATCGGAGTTTACACTGCCAGAAACCCAACGCCCATACAGGAAGCAGAGCAGGTTTGCCAGTAAGGTCGGTATACTTTTTCAATATCTCTTTAGCTGTGTCCCCAGTAATGACAAGATAATCGATTTGCCGCCCTGCTTCTACGTGCCACAGAGTGTGATTCTTCACCAACTCTGCTCTTCCAACCGAAGGATTATTCCAGATAAAACCGTATCCTCGAGTGGAAACGAGAAAGGGTATGCTAATTTGCGTATTTTTCTGTGCCAACTCCAATACACACCCCTTAAGATTCAAATACCCATTGGCATACTGCCCCATCCCATAAAAATGTTCACCTTCATAGGCTTGAAAATAGAGGTCCAGACGATAGAGGTCGCTACTTAAGGATTTATAGTTTCTCGCTTTAAGAAGATCCGCATTGTTCATCCGGTAGTCAATCCACAACTCTTCTAAAAGCATATTCCCATCCTTATCAAGATACTTGATACTCCCGTCGCTTCTTACCTCAGCCTGAATCTTGCCATTACGAATCAACGCTTGATGAGGTTCAATAGCAATTTCTGCTGGAACTTCAGGTTGAGGAAGCAATGTCCAGTTTTCCTCAAGAATTTCCTTTCCATTTGTCCCCCTGAAACGTAAACAATCTTTTCCAAAAGGCTCGATACAGATTATTTCCCCTCCTTCTCTCCCAATGAGCTTATTCTGAAGTTTTTGAAAAATCATCTTCCATCACCTCCATTTATTCTTTAAAAGCACCTGCAGTTAAACCAGTAACGATAGACTTACCGGCTAAAAGCGCCACGATAAGCGGAGGTACAGCAAAAATCATACTCCCCGCCATAAGTTTGTTCCACTCTACTCCATATTGAGCAACAAAATGGTAGAGACCGATACTCATCGGCTGCACGGTTTGGTCCTTCAGGAAGGTTAAAGAAACAATAAAATCTCCCCAAGCCATGATGAGGGTCAAAATCCCGGCGGTAGCAATGGCAGGACTTGAGAGCGGTACAATAATACTCCGAAACACCCGGAATAAACTCGCTCCATCGATAAGAGCGGCTTCAATGAGACCCGTGGGGATACCCTGAATGTAAGCTCGAATGATAATGGTGGCAAAAGGGATGGTAAAAACTGCAATACCTAATATGACGCTGAAGTAATTGTTGATCAGCTTGAGCTTGGTAAACATCAAGGAAAGAGGAATAATCACCGCAGTTGCAGGTAATATTTGGGTAAAGGCTAATATAAAAAATGTCGGTTTTCCCAGTTTCAAGCGAAATTTAGCCAGAGCAAAAGCTGCGGGTACAGCAACCACCAAGGTCAAGGCGAGATTCCCTAAGGCCATAATTAGGCTATTTTTCAAGTAAGGAAGAAGGGTCACCCAGGCATCATTATAAAACTCCAGAGTGGAGTGAGGAGGAAACCAATACGCCGGACGATGAAAAATCTCCGCTACAGTTTGAAACCCACCAATGGCTATAAAATAGACGGGCAAAATGATGATGACTGTAGGGATGAGAGCAATCAAAGTCCATTTCCATTCTTTGGCTCGTCGTTTTTTACCCAATACTACTTTCCTCCTTCGCTCTTATTAAATTCAAGAAAATCGTAAGACCAATCGTCAACAACAGCATGATCACCAGAACTGAGGAAGCCTTTCCAAACTGGAATTTGTCGAAGGCCAAAGAATACGAAAGAGTGCTCAAAAGGTGAGACACCTCTCCTGGCCCTCCCTTGGTGATGATCCAAACCAAGTCAAAGACCTTCACAGTTAAAATACATCCCAGGGTGAGAGTGGTAATAATCACGGGTTTTAAAAGCGGAACGGCAATAAAGAGAACCTTTTGCCCCCAATTGGCTCCGTCAATGTCGGCACTCTCAAAGAGCTCTAAGGGGATAGCTCTCAAACCGGTATAGAGGAGAACAAAGCTGAAAGGAATCCCTAACCAGATATTGGCCATGGTTACTGAGAAGATGGGAAGTATTTGGCTGGTAATCCAGGGAATAGGCTTATCGATGAGACCCCGGGAAAGGAGAAAACCATTCACCATCCCTCGATCGCTAAAAAACCACCGGAAAAAAGACCCACTCACTATGATGGGTAAAACCCAGGGAACCATGATCAAACTCTGCAACAATCCTTTGAGGGGAAAAGAGCGATTGAAAAGGAGAGCCAACAAAAAACCAATGATGAACTGAAAAGAGAGAGATAAACCAGTAAAAACCAAAGTGTTGAAAAATGCTCTTTGAAAAACTGTATCCTTTAGGGTTTGTACATAGTTAGAAAGACCTATCCATTGGGAAGTTCCTCCCATATAGGTGATAAGGTTAACATCTTTAAGACTCAGAATAAAATTATAGATAAGAGGGTAAATACCAAAGATAAGCTGATACACCAAAGCAGGAATCAGAAAAAAGTATAATTTATAAGAAGAAGTTTTCATTAAAAAAATCCCCCTTTCTCCTTCCTTCCCTCCCCAAGGAGTTTACGTCGGGGAGGAAAGGAATATACATCTGCTATCTTCCAGAAACTTCCTGAAGAAGTGTTCTAGCTAACTGCTTATACTTCTCGTAGTCTTCGGGAGAGAAAAGCCCCTGAATATTTCGAGCTGCCTCTTTGAAAGCCTTCTCAGGAGTAGCCACTCCGGTCAAAGCCTTCTGAATCGCCACCCAAACAAACGAAGATACATCGGGGTACTTATCCATTCCACCCATTAAAGGACGCGGAAGAGCATACTGAGACTGATCCAAGAAAACTTTGAGAATGGGTTTTGTCACTAACATTTCCTTTGCAACCGAAGCTCGGGTTGGCAATCCTGAGTCGCTCTCTGTGTTTAATTTTAACATATTATCTGACGAAACTATGAGTTTCAAAAATTCCCACGCTAAATCGTATTTGGCAGGATCAATATTACTGCTAATCCCAAAACACTCTCCTCCAAAGGGAAGAACGAGTCGCATACCCTTCTTTGGAACGGGAAGAGGAGCCACATTGACATCACCCAACTGCTTCATCACATCTTTCGTGAGATGCCAACCAAATTCCCAGTTGCCGTTCACCATAAAAGGAATCTCTCCATTGATGAACCACTGAGTCGGATCACCTTGCCCAGATACATTGACGACATCTTTTGAAACATACCCTTCTTTGACCATATCAGTCAAAAATTGCAGAGCCTCGATAGCTTCAGGTTGATCAAGTTCCAAAAGACTTCCCCCATTGCTCCAGAGGAAAGGCTCAAACTGCCAGGTTGACGACTCTGTGGCACTAGCATCGAAGCCAAATGCATTGATACCCAAAACTTCTTTTATCTTTTTGGAATCCTCTTTAAGTTCCTGCCAGGTTTCGGGAGGGTTAGCAATACCAGCCTTATCTAAAAGGCTCTTCCTATAGAACAAAGCGCAGCTATTGGTCGTAAATTGGAAAGAGTAAATTTTACCCTCAGAGCTTGTGACATCCCGATGTCCTTTGAAGAAATCTTCCCAATTTTCCAATCCCCACTCTTTCACTTTGTCAGTTAGGTCTTTGTATGTACCAGCTTTAATAAGTTGTGGAACCGAGGGATTGTCAGCCATGATTATGTCAGGAACAGTCTTTGTGAGTGTTTGTTGTAAGAGAGTAGGAACATATTGAGCCCAGGGAATACTTGTGAATTTTACTTTAACATTGGGATGGTTTTTTTCAAATTCCGCGCCTATCTCTTCGATGTATTTTTCATTATCATTAGTAGATTCAAAATAACTCTGCACAGTCAACGTCACTTTCTCCTGAGTAAATCCTACAGAAGTGACAACTGCAACTAATACCATAGCCATTATAAGAATCATTCTCAGTGACCATTTCATAAAACATTCCTCCTTTTTAATTTTAAACTAAGAGACAATTCAAATTCCTCTTTTCACCAGCCAAAAAACTACCCACGAAAAAAAATATTTTCTAAGATTTTCACCCCCCATTTAAGCTGAATTTTTCAGGTAAGGGCACGATCCTGACCCATCCTTACCACTGGATCACACGACTCACCCTCCTGGGGTTCCGCCTCTAAAAACTTCCCCATTTCTATTTCTTTGCCTTCTAAAAGGTTAATCAGGGCTTTGGCGGTTTCATAACCTAAAATTTGAGACTTTACCCTTACCCCAAAAAGACGAATATCCAAAAATCTATTTCCTTCAGTTTCAATATTTCCTAAACGCGACACATCTTGGGAAATACTCATACAATATAATTAAATAAAACTTCTTACTTTTATCACCACCCCCTTTTTCTTATAATTTTTTACTATTATCCCCACCTCCTTTATTAATAAGGGTTCCCTTACTTATTCTTTTCTCCATCAAATAAACTCTAAAATGCCCGGTCTGGTTATCTTTTCTTTATGATAATCTACTTCAACCTTAGGCTATTCCGGATCAAAAGTATTTCCCAATCCTCCCGAAATTTAAAGATTGGCTTTTATATGTTAGTATACAACATTATTAACTTATACGGATAACCGTACAACTATTATATATTTTATTAGCCGTATTTGTCAACTTATTTTTAAAATGGGTTGGTGTCAAGAACTTGTGGGGGTTTTTCTTACCTTAAAAAATATTTGAACCTCTCATGTCTTCAGTCACGCCATTCCCTGGACGATATCAGACCCAACCCGTTCTTATACTTCTTGTATAACCTCGCATATACATCAGTGAACTCTTTTCGTGGAAAAAATGATGCATCTGTTCCACTGAATATACCAACGGCTTCTTCGAGGGAGCCATACACACCTGTGGCCAGACCTGCTGCGATGGCCGCCCCAACAGTGCCCGATTCCCAATGCTGGACACGATGGACCGGACGTTGAAGGATATCCGCTTTAATCTGTAGCCAGAGGTCGGAACGGCTTCCTCCTCCGGTGGCCCGTACACTAGTAATGGATAATCCGTTTTTTGAAAGCTCTTCGAAGGCTTCCAGGAAAAACATTGATTCACCCTCAAGCAGAGCACGATACAGCGCCCCTCTACCGGTTCCCGTACCGATACCAAAAAAGCATCCTCTTCCCTCTGGAAGAAACACTGGAGCTCCTGAAGGTTCGAGAAAAGGGAGGAATACCACATCTCCCGGTTTATTGGGGGCTTCGTCTGTCAGGCGGTTAAGGATCTCCCGCTCAGAAGCACCTTCTTTAATAAGATCCTGTGTGAACGCTTGCATAAACCAAGTCTGTACCGACCCACCTTGATTATAGATAAACGTCACGTATTTCCCCGGCGCCGTATGATGCTCAATGCCCAGTTTGAGACCAAGCATCAAATCGGGGTCGGGTATGTCATCAAATACAAGCGTCGTGCATTCAAACGTACCTATGCCTGTGACTGAACTCCCACCAGAAATCGCTCCTGCTCCGAGTGCGTTCATGCATTGGTCATGACCACCTGAGATAACCAGAACATCCTCAGGGAATCCCAGGGATGCCGAGATTTCTTTCTTCACATAACCCATGGTGATCCCGGAAGGGATGAGATCAGCCAGAACCCTCCGCTCAACCCCTCCTACCTCAAGAAGCTCATCTGACCACTTCTCTTTCCAGAGATCGAACAACAGTGTTCGGTTTGCGTGACCGTAGGTCGTTGCGGCTTCTCCAGTGAGTTTAAACGTTAGGAAGTCTGACCAGTTGAGATATTTCCATACTTTCGTGTTGAAATCGGGAGCAGACTCCCGATACCAGACAAGTTTTGGATAAGAATAGGAATACCCAAGGATATTGGGATTAATCTTATAGAAAGCCTTCTGACCAATCCTATTGAACCGTTCGACAGCATACTTGCCTCGTTGGTCATGGGAAAAGATACTGGGGCCCAGGATTTCTCCGCGGGATGAGACTGGCACCATGGCCTCAGAAAAGGATCCGAACGATACGGCCTTGAGCGGATCATGAAGATATCTGTTATCTGAACCAGCTCTTTTGACTACAGTCCTCATCGCTGTATAGACAGCATCCAGAACTTGTCTGCTATCTAGCTCGAATAGCCCCGGTCCTGGCATGGTGACGCTGTATGTGGTTGACTCGGTGGAGATCAGCGCGCCATCTACTGAATAAACAGCAACTTTACACCCCGAGCTCCCAATATCAACTCCCATCAAACTCATCGCGTTCTCCTTCCTGTTGAATTCTGTAATTACTTCATCTATTCTGCAGGTGTGGAAAGCAAGGAGGCCGTTCCTTCAATTTCCAAGGCGGCAACCAGTTCCCTTACCTTGGTGTATACAGCATCCTGCGCCTTTTGTTCCGATTCCGACATGAGAGCCTCATATGGTTGCCTGATGTCTGTGCCAATATTGAGCTTTGCAATACCGTGCTGGAATGCATCTTTCAGATACGGAAGGGCGATCCCTGAGCCTCCATGAAGAACCAGAGGGATTCTGAGACGTTCATCAATTTCCATCAACCGACCGATATACAACCGAGCAGTGATTTTCTTCTGACTCCGAGTAGCAGGTGCAATGGCACCGTGCACACTACCTACCGCTACAGACAGCCAATCGACTGCCGTTTCTCGGACAAACTGTTCGGCGTCATCGGTATTGGTGAACCCTTTACCTGTTGCGAACAGTTCCTCATAATTGGGCATCGGACCCGATTCGTGTCCCATCACAGCTCCTAATTCCGCCTCAACCGGGACATCGTTGCAATGTGCGAGAGCGACAACCTTCCGGACAGCAGCGATGTTTTCGGACAGAGTCAAACGCGATCCATCGACCATGACAGATGTATACCCTGCTCCAATAGCTCTGGAAATATCGTCAAGATAATCGACCAGTTTGTGATCTTCATCGATGACTGGCACATGGTCCAAATGCAGACGAGTCACCCGGAAATCGCTGCAACGATGGTATTCCTCCGCCACAACCTCCAAACTACCTGACAAAAATTTCACCCACTCGAGTCTTGCAACAGTTATCAAACCAAAGGTATCGGAGTCTTGCAAAGCTTTGACAACAGGCTTCATCATCGGGATATAAGGTATATTGAAGGCGGGTATAACTAGATGTTTTTCGTACGCCCTCTCCATAATGGACTTGATTGCAGACATGATTATCCTCCGTATGGTTGTACATAGTAATGTCAAAAATAATTTACTGATTTTCTCTTAAACTCTTTATTCTCAAATGTTTTAGTGACATTGACTAAAGCCTTCCCCCCCCCCACTTTTTTAGTAGGATTTAAGAGATCTACTCCAAAAAGGAGGCAAGCCAATGATTCATAGCCAAGCCATTACATACCCCAGAGGAGATATTTGGGAGGTACAAAAAGTTCTAACTTAATCGGTAAAAAAGCGGTGTATCGTAACCTGGTGGTAGGTTCTATCTGGATATAGGATGGGAGAGGGAAACTCAGGTTCATTAATTGAATTAGGGAAAAATTCAGTTTCCAAGCAGAGGCCACTGTGCTTCTGAAACAGCGCTCCGCCTGCACCTCTAATATGGTCAAGGAAGTTCCCAGAATAAAATTGGATACCTGGTGTGGTGGTTAAAATTTCCATAGTGCGACCGCTTTCCGGTTCATAAAGCTTTGCCGCCAAGCTGAGTTCTTGATTTGAGGATTCGATAACAAAGCAGTGGTCATAACCGCCTGCAGTATCATTAATATCTTTTCCAATTAATTTCGGCTTGGTAAAATCCATAGGGGTACCGTAAACAGTCTTAATTTCTCCGGTGGGGATTAGATTATTATTAACCGGGAGGTATTTTTTACCTTTAAGAGTCAACTTATGATTCATAACTGTTCCAGAACCTGCACCAGCCAGATTCCAGTAAGTATGGTTAGTTAGATTCACAATAGTAGGTTTATCTGTTTGAGCATTATATTCAATTTTAAACTCATTATCTTCATTCAGACTGTAGGTTACTGTCACTCTTAGATTTCCAGGGTATCCTTCCTCTCCATCTGAACTGAGATAAGAGAAGGTCACTCCGGTTAAAGTAGTGTCTTCGAAACTCTCAGCTTGCCAGACAACCTTATCAAATCCCTTGTTCCCGCCATGCAGGTGATTCAGACCATTCTCATTACGAGCAAGACAATATCTAACCCCATCCAACTGAAAAACTCCTTTGGCGATACGATTAGCAAAACGACCGATTACGGCACCAAAATAAGAATAACCAGCCAAATATTGTTGAAGATTATCAAAACCGAGAGTTACTTCTTTAATTTCTCCTTTTCGGTCAGGCATTTTAAGGGAGATAATGGTACTGCCCAGGCTCATTACCGTGGCCGTAACCCCTTTGGAGTTATTCAAAATGAATTTTCCGACTTTTTCCCCTTCTAGAGTTGTTCCAAATAATTCATACTTAACGCTCATATTATACACCTTTGAGTTTTTTATTTTTTATTATAACTATATTCGAGATAATTTTCAAACTTAATTTTTTATAATCTCATATCGGGAACCAGTTTCCGGAAGTTTAGTCACTTCAATCCTTACCGGGAAGGCATCTTTTAATGATTCCAGATGAGTAATAACCAAGATCTTATCAAAATCATCACTGATAGATTGGATAGCCTGGACTAAATTATCCAGACCTTCTTCATCTTGAGTTCCAAATCCTTCATCCATAACCAGGGTTCTCAATTTAGTCCCTGCCCTTCTGGTCAATAATTTTGATAGAGCAATCCTTAAAGAAAAATCTATCCGAAATGATTCTCCCCCACTGTATAGTTCATAGTCACGGATGCCCAGTTCATCACTTATCTTTAGATCTAAAGTTTCTTTAATTTTTCCACTCTTCAAATCCCGAAGAGACTCAATGGTTATCTGAGTACTATTATTGGTCAACTTAGCCAGCAGGTTATTAGCCTCTTCTTCTATTTCAGGTAAAACATTTTCAATAATTAAGGCTTGAATCCCATTCTTCCCAAAAGCCACCATTAATTTTTCGTAAATATTTTGCTCTCTCTTACTTTCTTCTAATTCTTTTTTTATCTCTTTCTTTTCTTTTTCTAATTTAAGGCACTGCTCAAATTTACTCTGATACCCTCCTCTTTCTTCTAAAATTTTATCTTTAAGAATTTGGTTTTGTTTTAAAAATTGTTCTTCTTGAATTAATTTTTCTTTCCACCAAGGTAAATCTTTTAGCTCTATTTTTATCTTCTCTTTCTTCTTCTCCAGATCTTTCCAATTTAATTCTTTCTGCTGATAATTCTCTTTTAATTCGGAAAGTAGGTCTCTTAAAGAATCAATCTTTTTCTCTGCCTCTTCTAATTTTGCTTTTTCTAAAGGGGCGTTACGTAATTCTTCAATCTTACCATTAAGTTGGCGATGCTTTTCTTCATCATAACCAATATTTTTAATTTGCACTTCAAACGCTTTTAACCTTTTCTGTTCCTCTAAAGCATATTTCTTTTCTTTTATTATTTTTTCTATTTCCTTAATTTCCCCCTGCAAACCAACTATTAATTTTGCCGCTTGTTTAGACTCATCGTACTCAAGACGTACCTTACTTAGCTTCTGTTGCCATATATCTTTATCTTTTAATTTTTGATTAATCTCTCTCCATCTTTTCACTAATTCTTCTCTTGGTATACCTAATTTTTCTTCTTCTTTTTTTAACCTTTCTATCTCTTTAAGATTTAAATTTATTTCTCTGCTTAGATTAGTTTCAATCTTCTTCTTTCTCTCTGCATTTAACTTAGCTTCACACAAGGGGCACTCTCCTTCCGGATTCTCCCTTAACAGACGTAATTTTTCTTCATTGTCTCTATGGTCTTTTTCTAATCTTTCTATCTGACCTTTAATGGTATTTATTTCTATATTAAGCTCGCTACCTTTTTTACGAATTTCTTCACTCTGCTCTTCGAAAAATTTTATCTCTCTCATCTTTTTTTCTGATTCTAAAACTTCGGTTTTGCTCTTTAGCTCCCGCTCAGCTTTAAGCTGTAAATCTTTGAATCTATCTCGTTTATTTCTAATTTCTACCGTTAAATCCGTCTTCCCACTTTCTATTTTTCTCTCGGTAAACATTCTTTCCTCTTCTATTTTTCTAATCTTTTGCAGCTTTAGAGTAAGTTCATTATTTTCGGTATTGAATTTCTGATAATTTATAAAATTGCTTAAAATAATTTCTTTCTGGGAAATTATCTTTTCGCAATCTACAATTTCTTTCTTTTTTAATTCAATCTGTTTTTGCCCTCGTCCAATCTCCTGCCTTTGTTGTTCGGTTCGGTCTTTTAATTCTTCAAATTGCTCCTTTTTGTGCTTTAATAGGTTTATATCCTCTTTTAACTGGTTTAACTGGTCTTCTTTTTTCTTTATTTTTTGGGAAATATCTTCATAACTGTCCGACAATTCCTTGATCTTTTGTTTATAAGAATCAATATTGGCTATCTCCTGATAGATATATTCCAACCGGCTTCCTTTGGTCATCATAATATTATTAATTTCTTTAAGATGGGACTTAGCCAAATTAGCCAGTTCATCATAATGAGAGAGGCCTAAAATCTCGGATAAGATTTCCTTTCTTTCTCGAGCGCTTTTTCGGCTAAATTCATCTATCCGACCCTGGAGGATAAAAGCAGAATTTATGAAGGTTCGATAATCTATCCTTAAAGTTTTGGTAATTCTTTCCTGAGTTTTTCGAATAGAGGGACCGGTGAGAGATATATACTTATCATCTTTCGGGTTATATATCTGAAATTCCAGACTGGAACGGGAACTTTTCTGGACAATAGAGTAATTTCTAATAATGCGATATCTATCCCCTTCCAGATCAAATACAAATTCCACCTGCATCTCTTTCTGGCCAATCCGAAGTAGACTATGATCAGCCTTCTTCTCCTGACTGGATTTTCTTCCTTCTCCCCATACTGCCCAGGTTAGAGCATCCAGAAGAGCGGACTTACCTTGTCCATTGTTTCCCGAAAGACAAGCTACGTGAAATTGAGTAAAATCAAGAGGGGGAACATTCTCACCATAACTTAAAAAATTTTTCAAAGCTAATTTTACCGGTATCAATTTCGGTCCCTTTCTGCCCCTTCAAATTCTTTTTCTAACTCCTGGGCATGAGTTTTTAATTCCTCAGATAAAGAAACTAAATCAGGATTATTCTGGATATACTTATCCATAGCTTCCAACATCCCTAAATCTTCGGTAATTTCTTCCACCCTTTTTCTTCGTTCTTCAGGTTTAGACTTTTTAGCAATAGTGGTTACTAAAAATGCCCCTTCTAAGGCAGAGTTTATTCTTTTAAAATCCATCAAATCCTCTTTCTCTGTTGACATAGTATAAAATACCCTCACTACTGCCTCAGATAAATCATATTTTTCAATTTCTCGTATTAAAGCATTAGTAGGTTCTTGCTCCTCGGAAATGGTAACCTCTATAGTAACAAACTTTCTGGCCGGAAGAGGGATAAATTCATAAGAAGTCTGGCCTTTTTCAATATTTACCACACAAATCCCTTTATCATCCTTCTCCTCACCAAAATTAATCCTTTCGATACTTCCGGAATAGACTACCGGGGGATGACTATCGAGATTTAAATCCTGAAATTTATGGATATGCCCCAGAGCTACATAATCAAACTCTTTCTGAGCTAATATTAGAGTAGGAAATACCGGATCTCTCCCGATTATAGCCGATCTTTCTGAACCAGAATAAGTTGCTTCCGCAGCAGCCAGGTGAGCAGTAAAGATAGCTGGAATATTCGGATTTATCACTCGGGCAGATTCAATAATTTTGTCACTTACTCTTTTTTGAATTTCTAGAGTAATTTCTTCATCAGTAAAATTTTTATATTCTTCTTTGACCAGAAATAAGTTTTTAGTAGGCCAGGGAATACCAAAGACTTGAACAAGTCCTGCCTTAGTCT
>Ga0315284_10000547_pt1 | contig 51009 bp, 51 predicted proteins | sample YL17G09_16_MG_FD_203696 | JGI IMG/M metagenome (GOLD analysis project Ga0315284, IMG submission 203696) | Sediment microbial communities from Yellowstone Lake, YNP, Wyoming, USA - YL17G09_16 | ecosystem: Environmental > Aquatic > Freshwater > Lake > Sediment | place: USA: Wyoming | collected...
GCCTTTCAGGCTGGTGCATGTGCCTGATTTGGCCCAGTCAATGCCGGTAAGATCAACGCTCTTTAACTCGCCGTCGACCGTGCCTGCATTCCTGACCTTCAGCTGCAGCTGCGCGCTCTCCGTCGAGTATATCTGCGAGAAGTCGGGCTCGAAGTTCTCGATGACTATGCCCTTGCCGCCCGCCAGCGTGCCGCCGCCTATGCCTGGTATTGTGCAGCCTGATGCAATCACGATGGCTATAACAGGCAATGCCAGCAGGTAGTGTGCCTTCATATTATCAGTATGGAGAAGCAGGCTTAAAATGGTTTACCAGCCGTAGCCGCTGATGCCGCCGTAGCCGCTGTCTGAACTAGTCCCGAAAACCTGTATTGATGTCGATGCCTCGCTCTGGTACCTGTAGAATGCATCGACAAGAATCGGCCTCGACTCCTTGTATGTTGGCGGGCTGTTGATGGTAAGTTCGCATGTTATTATGAGTTCCTTGCCCTTCCACATATCCTTGGTCACGGTGCCGGTGCTGCAGTCGTCGACGCTGTTGAATCCGCTGCCGAAGGCGAAGCTCGTGCCCTCAGGCGGTGTTATCTTTATGCCGACCGGGTAGTTCTGTATGGTGCCGAAATATGATGTCGAGAAGCCGCCTCCGTAGAAGCTCGTGCCCGTGCCCGGCGGCACTACGACACCGCCGCCTGTGTTGGTTATCTTAATCTGCACAGGGAATAGGTTGTCACCAAATCCGAACTGCTGGGCGGTGCTCTTCTCATAGGCGCCTGTGGTTATCTCGACGCTTAGCGGGCCCGCAGAAGCAGTCGATGTCTCGCTCGGCAGCGTTCCTGTGCCCACCTGCAGTATGCGCCTGAGCTCATTCTCGTCTACTATTGTTATGAGCTTCTGCGCGCTTGTCTTGTAATCATAGGATACCTTTACGATGGGGATGTATGGCGTGTTTATGCCCTTTGACTGTGATGGAGCCTTGAGCTGCCAGATGTTAGTCCTTACTGCGCCGGGCGTGTTCTTCTCCTTGTCAAAGGGGAGCAGATCGCCCAGGTTAGCTGCTGCAGATGATGAATATGCGCCAAAACCTCCGCCCCACGCCGACACGTCAATACCCGTCAGCTCAGCCACGGTGTTGAATGCCTTGACCTCGCCAAGGTTCTGCACCTTCACCTGAACCTGCACATCGTCCCCTGACTGGACGGAAGCGAAGTCGGGTGAAAAGTCCTGTATCACGATGCCGTTGCCAATCCCTGTTGCGCCGCCTCCGCCGAGGCCCGGGATGGTGCATCCGGAAGCTGCTACTAACACTGCTATCACAGGCAACGCCAGAAGCAATTTGTTGGGCTGCAAGTTTACACCTTTTATCTTAAATATATACCTCTATTGCCTTATAAGTTTTTTAAGGCTTCTGTGTGCTGGGCGGGCTGCCATTCAGACTAAATATGTTTCCGGGAGTGGTGTTGTGCCTGAATCTCCTGTTTTGCCGGTTGTGCCTCCGGATGATGTCTTGCCTGTGCACTCATCCGGCAGCGCTGTGAGCGCCTTGGGCTTGACCGTGACCTTGACGCTCGAGCGGAACTCGTAATTGTATTTTATCCTGAACGTCATGGTCTTTGACATCTGCTTGTCGAAATTGGTTTTCAGTTCCTTGACCATGCACACTATCTTCGGCGACTCCCCCCTTATGAGCTCTATGGGGCCTCCGCTGTCTAGGGTTTTGCAATTTCCGTTCTCGTCTTTGTCGCTTGCCCCTTCTGTGTCTATCTTGCCTATAGCAGGGTCACCCATGTTTATGCCACCCAAAAGCTTTACTCTGGGTTTGTCTGTGTCATCAGCGCTCTTGGCCAGGAAGCCATTGCCCTCGTTCTTGAGCTGGAAGCTTATGACAGTGGTTGGATTGGTGTTGCTGACGGCAACAGGATGCTTGTCTTCAATGCCTATGTAGCCCTTTATCGGCCCCTCGCCCACTGACCTTGTCGGCTGGGTCTCCTTGTAGGTGCCCTCGCTCATCTGCCGCTGCATCTCCTCGTACCTCAGCAGCGTTATGGTTGTAAGCCCTTCTGTCTCCTGCTCGTATCTCACAGACACCTTCATGCCATCAGCAGGACATGTTGTGTCGAGCGCTATGCATTTGTTTGCTGTCAGCGTCCAGCTCACGCCCCTTGTCTCGTATGGCTGCAGCGTCATGGGACAACCAGTTCCACTTTCCTGCTGGCCACCACACTCTTTAACCGGATCCTTGAAAGTGCCATCGCAATAATCGTAAAGGTCTACTGTGACCTCCTTGGACGTCCTGCCCTGGTTTTGCACATAGGCTGTGACGCGGACTGACTGGCTTGGGAAGACTGTGCTGGGTGTGGCGTCGAGGCTCCTTATTATAATGATGTCATTTGTGTACTTGACCGTGGCAGGCCCGAACAGGCTTCCGAAGAAAGGTATGCCCGACAGGTCAGTGCAGCCTGAAACCATCGCGACTGCTATGATTGAAACGAGCGGGAGAACCAACATTGCGGGTCTGTTCATACTATTAATTACTCTGTTAAGATATTAATAATATGGTGAGAAAGAAGCCCCAGGAGGGTCCATGTTGTCCTCAGACGACGAGGTCTATGAAGGGCCAGATGGTTTTTGAGTTCATAGTGGCCACCCTAGTTTTCATAATGATTGTTTTCGCTGTCGTGGCTATGCTGAACAGCACGGTTTCCTCGTTCACAAGCAACTATTACAGGAACCGCATAAACGAGGAGGCCATGCGCGTATCAGAGCTGCTGACGCATTCCCGCGGCATCTGGGAAAGCGGCGCGCCAATACTGCTCGGGCTGGCAGTGGAATGGCCTGTGCTCAACGACACTGAGATAAAATATCTTTCAGCGTACTGCACAGGAAGTCCTGGCAACCAGGGTGTCATGATGGACCAGCTGGGCCTGAGAAGCAGGGGCGGGGCTCAGGGCTTCAGGATAAGGCTTTCAAACGCCAGCCAGGTCATCATTGACTGCTACACAGGAATTTCATACCTCGAGCAGGGTTATGCCGAGAGGTTCGCCTACTCGGCTGACAGCAGACTTCTAAAACTGGGCGTCTATGTATGGTAGCTCTTACCCTTCTACTACCTTCTTTATTTTTTCCATGCTTTCAGGGTTGACCAGCGTTGACAGGTCGCCGAGCGGCTCCTTGCTGAGCAGGGTCCTGAGCACCCTTCTTATTATCTTCCCTGACCTTGTCTTCGGCAGGTCGTCCACGAAATAAATCCTGGCAGGCCTTGCTATCGGGCCTATAGCCTTCTCGACATTCTTCACAATCTGCATTTCAAGCTCAGGCGTCGGCCTGCCTTTTTTCAGGACAACAAAGGCGACAGGCACCTGTCCCTTGATCGGGTCAGCGGCCGGCACTACAGCAGACTCGTCTACATTCGCATTCCCGTCTATCGCGTTTTCCAGCTCCGCTGTGGACAGCCTGTGCCCCGCGACCTTCATGACGTCGTCGACCCTTCCTGTCAGCCTTATGAAGCCCTTCCTGTCCATGTGGGCGCCGTCGCTTGTGTAATATTTTCCTTTGTAGTTTTCCCAGTAGGTTTCCCTGTATTTTTTGTCATTCTTGAACACGCCCCTAAGCATGCCTGGTGCAAAGGGCGATAGCTGGACAAGATAGCCGTTCTCGCCTGCTTTTGCCTTCCTGCCTTTTTCGTCAACGACAATGTGCCTTGAGCCGGGAAAGCTCCTTCCCGCGACCGTCGGTATGAACGGCCCTATGCCAGGAAGCGCGTTTATCAGCGTGCCGCCTGTTTCGGTCTGCCACCATGTGTCTATAACAGGGCACCTGCCGCCGCCTATCTTGTCAAAATACCACATCCACGACTCCTCGTCTATGACCTCGCCTACTGTGCCGAGTATCTTCAGGCTGCTCAGGTCATACTTTTTAGGCCACACATCGCCGGATTTTATGAACATGCGTATGGCTGTTGGCGCCGTGTAGAGGACGGTGACATTGTTGTCCTGTATAATCTTCCACCATCTTCCCATGTCAGGGAAATCAGGCGCCCCCTCGTAAATCAGCGTCGTGCTGCCCGCTGACAGCGGGCCGTAGCATGCATAGGTGTGGCCTGTTATCCATCCTATGTCGGCTGTGCACCAGATGACGTCGTCGTCATGCAGGTTGAAGTCCAGCTTCGCTGTCCAGTATGCCTGCGTGATGTATCCGCCGCTGTCATGGACAATGCCCTTCGGCTTGCCTGTCGTTCCTGACGTGTAAAGTATGAACAGCATGTCATTGGACTCCACGGCGGCCGGCCTGCAATAATCGTCCTGCTTCTCCATATCCTGCCAGGAAACATACTTCCTGCCCGAAGGGCTGGCTTTGCCGAACCTGCTGACCGTGATTATCTTCCTGACAAAGGTGCCTTTCACCGCAGCATCAACTTTTTGCTTGAGGTCCTCGGGCTTGCCCCTCCTGTAGTAGCCGTCCGCTGTGACCAGCAGCTTTGCCCTGCCGTCAAGCAGCCTTGTCTTGAGCGCCTCGGCTGAAAATGCGGAGAAGACAACGGAATGCGTTGCTCCTATCCTTGCGCACGCAAGCATCGAGATTATCGCTTCGGGTATGAGCGGCATGTAAATGGCTACAACGTCTCCCTTCCTGATGCCAAGCTTCAGGAAAAGGTTGGCGCACCTGCTGACCTTGCCATGCAGTTCGCTGTAGGATATTTTCTGCGTCTTCTCGTTCAGAGGCTCTGGCACAAAAATTATCGCGGTCTTGCCGCCCCTGCCTGCCTCGATGTGCCTGTCAAGGCAGTTGCAGGAGACGTTCAGCCGTCCCCCGACAAACCATTTGAAATACGGCAGCTTCTCCTCGTATGCTTTCTTCCACTTCTTGCTCCATGTTATGCCTTCGCCTGCCAGCTTCTCCCAGAACTTCACGGGGTTCCTGTCGGCTGTATTGTAAATGGCTGCATCTGACTCCCATGCAATCCTTTTCATTTCTTCGCTCGGCCAGAAAACCCCGCCGCGCTTTTCAACGTACCTCATTTTATAAAATCCTTCCTGTCTTTAATCCCCTTGTCCCACAGCATCCTCGTATATCCGGTGTTGTCGATGTCCTTCCGCTTCACATCCAGCTCCTTCAATATCTGCCTGATTACCCTCTTCGCCTTCTGCATCTCATGCAGCTGGCACAGGTACTCAATCTCCACGAAATAGCCGAGGTGCTCGACGTTGTTCAGCTCGATGTTCGCCCTGCCGTCCTTCCTGTAGCGGTAGGACTCTGACACTTTTGTCTTCCTTATCCATTCCGAGAATCCGAGGTCCCTGAAAAGCTCGAGGAGATGCTCGACGTGGTCCCTGCCCTTGAGGTTGAACTCAAACTCGCGCTTCACTACTATGTCCCTGTCCCAGTATTCCTTCAGCCATTTCTTGAAATTAACGACAAACTCTTCCTTGGTCGCCCTTATCCTGAAGGCCTTGTGCGGATAGCCCCTCCGTTTTATGGCGAAATAATCATCCGCTTTCTTCCTTTTCTTGACAAAAACCGCTATGCTCTCAATCCTTCTGCGCATGTCCTTTGCGTCGTGCACCCTGACCTTCGTCTCGACCTCAAGCCATGCCATCCGGTTCCACCCTCTACGCCCTCTATAATGGTTATGAGCGAAGGCGCTTAAATAATTTGACCATGTCAATAATGCTATGGTATCGGGCGAGCGCCAGTTCTACAAAAACACGGTGACAAACGTCAGGAAAATCTTCACCGTGCTGAAGCAGTCGTCAGTTGCTGATGAGGGCTACCTCAGCGTCAGCGAGATAGCCCGTCGCTCAGGCCTGCACAAGTGGACTGTGTCCAGGACCATCGACATCTGGATGGCCCCGTTCCTTGACGTCGTTATACCTGAAGAACTGGACCAGGTCGGGCTGAAAATAAAGCTCGTCAAGCTTCTCAAGCCGACAATCACGGAAGACCAGGTCATGCGCGGGTTGCATGTCAGGATGTGAGCCAAAGGCTATCCTGACAGATATGCTGGACAAAAGCATCAGCATGCTGATGTCAGGATGTGAGCCAAAAACAAGCTATGTCTGCTTTCTCGAATGCCAATACCGTGTCCTGCCTGTGGCAATACACCCAACCAAAAGAACCGGTTAGCCCTCAAGCTTCTTCAGAGCCTCTACTATTGCCTCAGTGGTCTCCAGCTTGCATACGGCAAGCGGTATGCCCTCGACCTCTGCTATGCGCTTCGCAATATCATCCACCGCGCTGAGTCCGTGCAGGATGACGACGGCAGGGTGCAGGTTGGTCATCTTTATCGCAACCATCGGGGTGCGGCCTGTGCTGACCTTTGTGAAAATCAGCGCGCGCTGCGTTGTCAGGCCGTAGAGCTTTATGAGCTCTGAAAATGACAGTTCTGTTATTGCCTTCAGCGAGTCCACTATGGTGTAGCCGTAGACTTCCTGGTCAAGGCTCGGTGCGCTGTTGACAATCGAGGCGTTTATCTGCCTGCAGAAGTCTGACGCCTTGACGCCTTTGTGAAGCTCCTTTATCTCTATGATTGCCTCGGACAGCGGCTGGGTTTTTATGTTCTTCGCGAAGCTGCGTATGATGTTTCCGCCCTTGCGGCTGTCTATCCTGAGCAGCGCCTCGATGTATTTCCTTATCACCTTTATGCCTGGCGAGGCTCGCCTGCCTGATTCATAATCAGACACAACGGACGATGTGATGCCGAGCTCTGCCGCGAGCTCCTTCTGCGATATCTTGAAGATGCCGCGCCACTTCCTTATCACGTCCTCAGGCGCATCGGAAAGCACTATCTCGCCTATGATGTCCTTCGCCAGCTGCTGCGTCGCAAGCTCAAACTCATTAACGTCCATGTATCCCACATTCCTTTGCATACATGTCTGCCGAACTTCTGTGCATCAGCACTATTCAAGTTCAGCATTCCATTCTATGCATGACATACGTCATACACAGATATGCAGTTCGGCAATTTAAAGGTTTTGTTGTTTCTTTGGCCAAAAACCGAGAAGCTCAAGACGTATTAACGTATCTTTTGAGGTATCCCACTGAATTTGCAGCCACAACGAGCGGGGACTCTTTTGGCGGGCTCCAGATGCCAACTGCCGGATAAAGCGGCGGACAGAACAATTCGAGCATCACTCCGCCGCTGAAGCCGCCTGACTTCAATACATCTAGAATCCCGGCGGTTTTGGGTCCGATCTGTCCGGTCCCGAACTCTCTGCGGTGGTTGTCACACAGGTGAACATCCATAAGATAACCGCTTTCTACGGCTGCCGTAAGACTTCCCAAAAAATCAGGCTCGTCAATATACGCATGGGCCGCATCCCATTGGATTCCAAGATATTTACTCCCGACCTTTCTGACGACCTCCAATGCTTCTCCTACTGTATTGAGCCCGCGGCTCTCGAACCTGTTCAACACCTCAAAACCAACCTTCACGTCCGCTCTCCCTGCCCTAGTGGCTATCCTAGGTAAAACATCGAGCAGGTATTCCTGTTCTTGTTCCGAAGTGGCCCGACTGTCAAAATATTTATGCCTTATATTCCACGGCCCGCTCAACACCCTGAGGTCATCCGTAGCGACCTCGGCGGCAAAATCAAGAAAGCCATAAACCCGTTCAAGGGCAGCCTCCCGCTCTGCCTCGTCCGGGGAAACAAGGTGCGGAAGTGGTTTGCCGAAGGCGTCAACAACAGGGTCTCCGGGATTGAATCCGCAGGCGGTCACACCCAAGCCATAGTGCTCTGCCCTTTCCCTGATGGCGCGAGCAAATTTCAAATCATCTTTGTCTGGTGATGCAAAGACGCCAACAAACGGCTTGCCCCCAGGAATGTCCAAACCCGCAATCTGCCCGAAAACTCGGTCTAGGTTTCCCCCGTCAACCTGAAATTCCAGCGCCCATGTGTTCAGTCCAAATCTCATTTTATTCACCATCATTCTTGCCAATAAATCTTTTAAGCGTTTCTGTTATTGCAGATTAAAACAGCTGAAACAATAGTAGATATGCCTTCTTACGCCAAAGGTTCAGCTGGTGAAAGGGAGCTCGCGCACATCCTGAATAGCCGCGGCTTCTCTGTTATGCGCGCGCCCAGCAGCGGCGGCGCCATCTATCCGCTGGACATCGTGGCCATAAAGAAGGGCGTTGTGCTTGCTTTCGAGATAAAGACCTGGAACAGGAAGCCCTACCTTGAGGCAGCGCAGGTCAATGCCTTCAGGGAGTGGTGCGAGCGCGCAGGCGCGATGGGCTTCCTTGGCTGGCGCGGCAGGGGCAAGTGGTCTTTTCTCAGGCTGGAGGATGTCCTGAACAGCAACTATAAGGATGACAGCTGGATATCCATGGAAGGCTTCCTGAGGGCTTTCGCAGGCGAACGCCTGTAGAGCAATCCAAAATGAGATGTCGTTGTCTTTTTCTGGGTTTTTGCCTCGTCGCCAAAAACAGAGCGTTGCCTAAACCTTGACCTTGATTGCCCTGCATTTGCAGCTGTTTTTTTCCAGCTCAACAATTCCGTAAAACCCCTCAAACACAGGACCCGGATAAAAAAGCGTCGTGTCTTCCAGCTTGTCTGTCGCCCCTGACTCATGTATATGCGCTGATATCAGCAGCCGCGGTTTTGCTTCAATTACGAACTGCCGTATCTCATCGGAGCCGACATGCTTCTGCCCGCCCGCAAGGTCAAGCTTCGTGTCCCTGGGCGGCGCATGAACCAGCATGACGAAATCCTTGCCCGCCAGCTTCTGCTTGAAAAGCGTGAGCGCAGTCTTCGTCTCATCTGCTGTCGGCTCCAGCAGCGTGTTGAACGGCGTCTGCGCGCCACCCCAGCCCGCGAAGATGGTATTAAGCATCTTTCTGGTCCTGCCGTTCAGGTTGACGCCATACTCGTCAAAGATTGCCAGCATCTCATAGGGGTCCTGGTTGCCTGGCACGCACAGCAGGTTCTTGTTGAACGCCAGCAGCTTCTGCACCACCATCTCGCCGGTGTCTGCCTGCGAGAAGACTGTGTTCTGGGAATACATGTCAGTGAAGTCGCCTGGGCACAGCACCATGTCAGGCTTCTCTTTAGCGGCCTTGGCCAGTACAGCATCCAGCGCTTCTATGTCTCCATGGATGTCAGCCACAACGAGTATTTTCATACAGGAATATGCAACTTTGGGGCTTAAATTGGTGTGCGCTGGCTGCTGCTTGAGGTACCGCCAGAAATCGGGCAAGGTGGTGGGTAGTGGAAAGGGTAATTGGATTTGGTGGGTTTAGACGCCGCTAAGAACATTTTTGTAGAAGTTCTGAATAGTTGTTTACTGAAAACGGCACAGTTCCGACAATCGACATGCTGCTTTGCAGCCATTTGTCGCCCGTTTTCACTATTTCCATAATCGGGACTGTCCCATTGAATGTATCACGGTCTGTTTGCTTGGCAAACTCTCCTACAATTATGCGGCGGGTTTCACTCCCGTTTGTAATCTCAATCCAGTGGGTGTAAATAACAGGATACTCTGTCTGGGAAAAGTTTCCTATGTTATCATTGAAGCTCTTCGACCACGTGTTGTTCATTCCAGCATCTGCACTCTCTAGATTCGTCCTGTAGTTTTCGTCCAACAGCGTCAGATAATTATCCCACCCATACCCTCTTGCCGAATACTGTGCATCAATAGCGTCCCGCATCTGGCTGAGATTGATGTTGTTGAGGGGTTTCTGATAGTTAGGAGCGTAGGGTGGGTTGAACTCTCCTAATATAATTTTGGTTGTTTGGTTGCCGACTGTGCTTTTTATGTTACAGCTTTTTCCACCATCTGCATTAATAATCAGTGTGGTGTGTTGGTTTTGTGCATTTGTTGTGTTGCTACCACCAGATGGTTGGGTGCAACCGCTCGTCAGAAGCACGGCGGATACCACCAGTAAAACCCCAAACAAAGGGAGCTTCATGACAAACTTTGGTTGGGTGTGTATTTATCCTTTAAACTATGTGGTAACAAATCAACGTCGCCCACCGTAAGCAGTTTGGCATATTTTGGCATTCGGAACTACTGACACCCCACACCCCCGTTTCGTATGGAGGTTTTGTTTGTTTTGTTAATAATAATATAATATAATATAACATTGTTATAGATATATAATATGAAAAATGACATAATAAAAACAGCATAATGTGAATTGGTTTTCTCGTCAGGTTGGTGTGCTCCATAGGAAGCCGTGGGGTGGGCATAACAGCGTAATTAGAATTTTCCACAGGAAATTTATTTAAGCCCGTGCGTGATAGAAAGGTCCTGGGAGCGGGTTGGTGTTTTTGTGGAACAGAAAGACATGCTGGACGGCATCTTCAATGAGTCCATAGGCATGAAAGCAGTTTTCAGGAACAAGGACATACTCACCGACCGCCATGTGCCTGACAATATACCGCACCGCGACGAGCAGATAGGCCACATCGCAAGGATTCTTGCGCCCGCGCTGAAGGACCAGCGCACATCAAACCTCTTCATATTCGGCACGGTCGGCACAGGCAAGTCGGTAAGCGTCAGGTATGTGACGTCAGAGCTGCAGAAGAAGTCTGACGGGAAGGTGCGGGTCCTTTACATAAACTGCAAGATGAAAGGCGTTGCCGACACCGAGTACCGGCTGCTGGCAGAGCTGGCGCGGGCGCTCGGCAAGCGCGTGCCGTCGACAGGCCTGCCGACCGACGAGATATACAAGATATTTTTCAGCGCCATAGACGAGGACAAGCAAGGCATCATACTGATACTGGATGAGATAGACGCGCTCGTCAAGAAGGTGGGCGACGAGATTCTCTACAACCTCAGCCGCGCCAACCAGGACCTGAAGAATACGAAACTTTCGATAGTCGGAATATCGAACGACGTCTCGTTCATGGAGAACATAGATTCGCGCGTGAAGTCCAGCCTGTCCGAGGAGGAGATAATTTTCCCGCCATACAACGCGAACCAGCTGCGCGACATACTTTCAGAGCGCGCGAAGCTTGCGTTCAATGACGGCGTCATAGATGACGGCGTCATAGCAAAGTGCGCGGCGCTCGCTGCGCAGGAGCACGGCGACGCGCGCAGGGCGCTGGACCTCATCCGCGTCGCAGGGGAGCTTGTGGAGCGCGGCGGGAAAGACAAGATAACAGCCGAGCATGTCGACCATGCGGAGGAGAAGCTGGACACTGACAGAGTCCTTGCTGTGGTCAAGTCGCAGCCCAACCAGTCGAAAGCAGTCTTAGCAGCCATGATGAAACTCAGCAAAAACAGCGACAGCTTCCTTGAAACCGGAGATATCTTTTCAGAATATGAGAAAATATGCAAGAACGCCGGGTTCAAAGTGCTGACGCAGAGGCGCATCTCGGACCTGATTTCCGAGCTGGATATGCTGGGCATCATAAACGCGCGCGTGATATCCAAAGGCAGGTACGGCAGGACAAAGGAAATCAGGCTCGTTCTATCGAAAGAACTGACTGACAAGATATTCAAGATTCTGGTCGACAGCTACATCATGGAGAACTAGCCATCATGTCAGGTGAATGGTATGGATGCAGAAGAAATAGTCAAGGCGTGCCTGCAGCTGGGCGTTCTGGTTTCAGGCGAAGACCTGAAGCGCATCGAGGCAGGCCTGAGCGTAGAAGACTTCATAGCGTCAAAAACACAGGCAGTCATGCCAGAAGTTGATGATGGCAAACAGAGTAAGCTGACATACAGACTGAGGAAGACAAAGCAGGATATCATAACACCGGCTGACATAATCGAGCAGGAGAAAAACAGGTATGAGGCAGTCAAGGGCATGCTGCTTTCGAAAACCAGCGCAATCTCAATCAGCAATGCGCGCGACGGAGCAGCGTCTGTCACGCTGATTGGTGTCGTGAGGCAGAAAGGTGAAAGCGGGTTTGTCCTTGAAGACTTCACAGGCGAGATTGAGGTGGTTTGTGATGGAGACAAGAACGTTGATGAGGATGACGTAATTTCAGTTCGAGGCGCAGTAAAGAACGGAAAGCTGGTTTGCAAGGATGTCATCTATCCCGATGTGCCGCTGCTGCGGCCGATAGGCAGGATTGAAGCCAGCCTGCTGCTGATGCCGAAGCCTGCCAAGCCGGCGGCAGCCGTGGACGCGGTGCTGTCAACAGAGCCTGTGGAAACAGAAGCAAAAAACATAGTCATCGAGGCCAGCCCATCACACCTGAACCTCTACAAGGGCGGCGGGAAGGTAAGCGTCATCTTCTACAGGACTGCGGATGAAATGACGCAGCAGCAGGCCATAAACATGCTCAAGAAGCGCAGCCTGAAAAAGGGCAAAGGCATTGCAGCTGACGCCGGAGCATACCTGATAGACCCTGTGCCTGACATCCTGTGGATTGCCGGCAAAGGACAGGACTGGATAGAGACATACAAGGGCGTGACCATCGTGCACAGTCCCGAAGGCTCGGAAAGGCAGGCCTTCATCAACCTCAAGACAAGGGAAGCGGGTTTTTTGTAATTGGGTTAGCTGTTAGCTGACCGACCCCTACGAAGTGGGGATAGAAGTATGACGCTGGTTCTTCCACAATCCAAAGATTTATATACTATTTAGTAGTAATATACCCATGACACAAGGAAATATAGTTTTGGAGTATTCAATAACAGGTCTACCAATTGCAAACGGACATAAAATTAGATTATATGAAGATGGAAAAGTGGAAGAAATTGGTATTGGAGTGGATACAGAAACGATGGAAATAGTCGATGGAAAAACCTTGAAAAAATTAGCAATCTCCCCTGAACGAGTTCAATCTTATGCTGAGAGATTAGTCGAAAATGATTTTTTTGGCTATAATCCCCCCGCTAGTCTTATTTTTGATGGTTTAGAAGAAACCATGAAATTGAATTATCAAGGAAGAACAAGAACAATAGAGAGTGGAAATCAGGAAGCCCCTATGTTGTTTCCAGAGATTGTTCGTGAATTAGAGGCGTTGGTGGAACAAGCTTAGTAATATTTTAGCTAACATAATTTATTCCACGAAAGCAAAAACTCTGCATGGAAGAACGCAGCGTGAAAATGCTTGCCCTTGCATGCTCTGTTGCCGGGCTTGCAATACTTTACTTCTCGTCAGCGCTGATGGAGCAGGCATCACTTCCGGCGGACATAAAGACGCTGAGCCTTGACGACGTGGGCTCGAGCGCGAAGGTTTGCGGCAGCGTCACAGGCCTGAAAAACAGCAAGGGCAACCTGCTCTTCAGCATCTCAGACAACCGCACTGACAGCATCCATGCAGTCGTCTTCAACAGCACGGCAAGCCGGCTGAACGTGAGCGGCATATTGAACGGCAATGATGTTTGCCTGCTGGGCCAGATTCAGGAATATCCGCCCGGCAGCGGAGTGATTGAGATTGTTGCAAGCAAAGTGGTGTATTGATGATAGAGCTGCTTCTGTTTGCCGCAGCAGGCATAATCCTCGGCATAATCGCAGGCATCGTGCCAGGGCTGCATGTGAACACCATAGCGCTGATGATGCTTGGGCTTGCGCCCGCATTGGGCCTGCTGCCGCTGGCCGTGGCTGTCATCGCCATGGCCATAAGCACGACATTTTTCGACTTCATACCAAGCACTCTGCTGGCCGCGCCTGACCCTGCCACGGCGCTCAGCGTGCTGCCTGGCCACAGGATGCTCATGGAAGGCTGCGGACTTGAGGCCATCTATCTCGCCATGCTGGGCGGGCTCTGCGCGATGGTTTTCGTTGCGCTGCTCTTCCCCCTCATGCTGATATTGATACCAGCCTTCTACAGCCTGGTGCAGGGCTACATAGCATGGCTCCTGATAGCCATGTCAGCCTTTTGCGTCCTTACCGAGCATGGCACCAAAGCCAAGCTATGGTCATGCGCTGTGCTGTTTCTCAGCGGAGGCCTTGGTTTCCTTGCCCTAAACAGCTACTCGTTTAATGATGCGCTGTTCCCGATGTTCACAGGCCTGTTCGGCACCAGCAGCCTGCTGTTCTCGCTTAAGCAGTCAGGCAAAATACCGGCCCAAAATCTCAAACCAAACCCTCCTCATAAGAAGCTTCTCCTGTCAGGTGTGTTCAAAGGCCTGTTTTCAGGCGCGCTTGTTGGCACGCTGCCTGCCATGGGCGCTGCGCAGGCCACCATGCTGACACAGCAGATGACAGGAAGCGGCGCAGGGAAGGATAAGGAATACCTGATATCCATAGGCGCCATAAACACCATAGTCGCGCTCTTCTCGCTGGTCTCACTATACACCATAGCAAAGGCGCGCAGCGGCGCTGCTGTCGTGGTGGGCGCGCTGCTGCCAGGCTTAGGGCTTCCCGAACTTCTTATAATGCTGGGCGTCGCCCTCCTGGCCACAGGCATATCCTGCCTGCTGCTTATGCGCACCGCGCGCTGGTTCGTGCGCTCCATGTCAGGCATAAGCTACACTGCTGTCAGCAAGTCCATCATAGCCTTCCTGGTCGTTCTGGTCTTCCTGCTCACAGGCCTGCCAGGCCTTCTGCTGCTCGGAGTGAGCACAGCCATAGGCCTCCTTGCCCCGCTCAGCGGCACCAAGCGCAGCACAGCCATGGGATGCTTGATGATTCCCCTCATAGTCTTCTACATTGGCTTGTGAAACCCTAACCCCGAGAGGGGGGGGGGCACTGCCGGCAGGAAGCAGCCACACTTACATCGGGAGCGACTGATAACCAAAAATGCAACATTCCGTGAACTGGCAAGCCCCCTCACACCCCCGCACGTGAACGTATGTGAAGGTTCCACCCCACGGCTTCAACTGGAGAGCGTCGACGTATGCTGAAATGAAGGTCTATGAAGGAACCACCATTTCACATGGAACTTCACATCCACCCCACGGTTTCCTATGGAATTTTGACATGAAGTTCACAAAACAGGGCTGCAAAGTCATATGAAACCTGCCGCACAACCCCCGATCTTGTGAAGGTTTGCGGAGTACAAAATCAGGTCAGAATCGCAGCTTTTGCAGGCCCTGCCTGCGAAGAGAACAGGAATCCGCCGCCGCACTTGCAGGTGCCTATAAGGGGAGGGCGTTCAAAGAACTGGCCGCACTTTTCGCACACCAGCCCGTTGACCTCACTGAAGGCGATGCGTTCGGCAATAGCCGGCTTGGAGTTGGGGGCCTCCAGCCTTGCAAACTTGACGATGTCAAACAGGCCCATCTGCTTCCCATTGCCAAGCAGCTCTGATTTGGAGATGTTGAGGCCGCGGAAGATGCGCTCTATGGGCGGCAGCAGCTGGTTCTCGATATAATACTGGGGGTCTATCTGCAGGCCGCGCTCCCGCACGTATTCAGGGTCCTCGGTCCGTTTGGACAGCATATCCTTGCCCTTGACTATGACATAGCTTATCCTGTCGCCCACGCCAGGCGCCTCGCCAGGGCTGCGCACCTGCATCTTCTTGACAAGCTCTATGTGAGGCTGCATGCCGTCGTAGGCTCCCACAGACTTGGTCATGGTCTTCGTTATGACAAGCTTCTGGACGTCTATCTGCCCGCCCACCAGCTGGCCGACGACACCCTTGAAGTATTTCAGCGCACCCTTGACATCATCCTTCTTCAGCAGCGTTTCCAGCACGGCCTGCACAGTCTCGCTGACAAGCGGGCACCAGTCCCTGCGCACGGTCTCAATGCCCTTGGTCTCCATCCTTTCATTCCAGACACCATCCTCATTCCTGTCAAACCTCCATGCAGCATAGCGTTTCTTGGTCAGCGGCAGGAAGCGCTTGAACACCTTCTCAAACTCCAGCTCCATGATGCCGGGCAGGTCTTCGCTTATTTTTTTGGCAATCTCCTTGCCCAGCTCCGAAATCTTTTCCATGTCATCCAAGCCCATCTTCACGAACACGGAGTCCGTGTCGCCGTATACCACCCTTAGTCCGAATTCGCTTTCTATGCGCTTCGCTGTGTTCTTGATAGTCTCCCTGCCCGTCGAAGTGATGGCGTTGGCAATGTCAAGGTCATAGACCCGTGCCCTCGAATAGCCCATATGGCCGTAGAATGCGTTGGCCATTATCTTCAGCGCCCATTGCTTTGCATCAAGCTGTCTCAGCTTCTCCCTTTCGGACTCCTTCTTCAGCTTCTTCTGCACAGCCTGCCTCTCGCTCATGAGGTGCTCAAGTATGTGCGGAATCACCCCTTTTTTCAGCGACGGCGGCATGAACCTTGCGCCATTCACCGCAGTCAGCTCGCCGTCAGCATGCCTGTCCTTGAGTATTGTTGTGGGACAGATGTTGTAGGTGATGATGATGCTCGGATACATGGACTTGAAGTCGAACACAGCGACGTCAGAGTGCAGCTCCTTGACGGGCTCGAACACCCAGCCGCCTTCAAGCTCAACTTCCTTCTTCTGCTCGCGCCTTGACACCTCGGAGGGGCCGGGCTTGCACGGGAAGACGTAGCCTTCCATGTTGAACTCGCGCAGCAGGTAGTTCTCTATCCTCGCGGTCTCCCCGCTCTCCAGTGTGTCCTGCAGCAGCGTGCCCGAGACCTTGGAGAGCGCGATGTATTTGTCACCGAGCTTTAGCTTCTTCAGCAGCTCCATCACAAGAACAGAGTCGTTCCTGCAGTATTCGGTCAGCTTCCCGACGCCTTCAGGGCCCGACTTCCAAAGCTTCTGTATTTCCGATTTCTTGATGTCATGCTTCTTCAGCCCCAGCAGCTTATGTGCAACGAAATCCAGTCCGTACCTCTGCAATGAAAAGTCCTTCCTCACAATTTCGAAGCAGTCGAGCATCACGCGGCCGGCTATCGATGACCTGTGCCTTATGCCGACCTTCCTTGAGACGACTGACTTCTGGTTGCACCTGCCAAAACCGGTCCTGACGCTGTTCTGCTGCATGCGCTCGATTATGTATGGCAGGTCGAAGCCGTTGACGTTGTAGCCCGTCATTATATCGGGGTCGAACCCGTTCACGATTTCAATGAACGCCTCGAGCATCTTCTTCTCACCGTCAAAACCCTCAAGCCCCGCCCCATGCTTCGATGCGATAACAATGTCAGTCCTCCCCCTAAACGGCTCACTGAATACCAAGGATATCATGACAATCGGGTCGCGCCTCGCATCCGGCACGGCATCGTTCTTGTCGGAGACGCATTCTATGTCGAATGCAAGCGTCCTGAGCGGTGCGTCATCCTCCTTCCTGAGCACGTGGATTTTGTCAGCCCTGATCTTCAGTTTTGTGTTGACCGTGTTGGTAGCCGTTTCATTGCCCTCAACTTTCACCCAGCCCATGCCGTTGATGCCCAGGTCGTTCATGAACCTGTACTTGAAAAGTATGTCAGCCTCGTACGGCAGGAAGCCCGATGCCAGCAGCCTGTCCCTGACTTCCGGCGTCTTGGACGGGTTTGACAGGATTATCTTCCACATCTTACGCTTGCCGTCCCTGTCTGACGGCAGCATCCGCTCGACTTCCTTCACTTCCCTGACAAGCGGCTCCTTCTCCAGCATCGCGAGCGCCTTTTCATCGTCAAGGTAGAAGTAAGGCACGAACCCCTCGTAGAATGCGCAGGCGCTCTCGCCGCCTGCAGTCTTCCCGAAAATCCTTATAACAGGCTTCTCGTTTATGATGACATAGTCGACATCAATCACCTGAAGCTCGAACTCAGCCATTATCCCACCCAACAACCAGAGTATTCTAATTGGAATGAAAAGATATAAACCATTCAAACAGGTGTTTCTATGGAACTGAGGACGGAGTCCGAAGGACATGATAGGGGGCTATCATGGAAATGAAATATCCGCTGGTACTGCTGACGGTCGCATACACAGCTGCGCTGGCCTACTACTCGCTGCTGCCCTTCACACTCGGCACAGGCGCAGCCCCGCCAAGCGGCGATTTGCTGCATTTCGTTGCCTATGCCGTATATGCTGCTGTGTTGTTCCTGACAACAACAAGATTCCTGACAACAGGGAAGGCCTTGCTGGCTTCATTCTCGATTGCCGTCGCTGTCGGCGCAGCACTGGAACTGCTGCAGCTCTACTGCCCCGGCAGGTCCTGCAACATCATGGACTGGCTCGTCAATATTGCAGGCGCGGCTGCAGGCATAGCACTGATAATTTTATTAAAGAAGGCTACAAGAAAGAAGAAGTGAATCCCATGAAGATCAACCCCAAACAATTAGAGAAGATGGCCAAGAAGATGGGCATAGAGACCAAGCCTATAGACGCAACCGAGGTCATAATCAGGACGCCTGACAGGGAGATTGTCATCAGCAACCCGCAGGTCAGCCGCGTCAACATGATGGGCCAGGACAGCTTCCAGATAACCGGCGATGTCAGCGAGCGCTCGCCAAACGCAGAAAAGTTCACGGACGACGACGTGAAGATGGTTGCAGCGCAGGCTGGCATTTCTGAAGACGATGCGAGGGCTGCGCTTGAAGAGAATGGCGGCGACATCGCTCAGGCCATACTCAGGCTCAAGAAGAAATAATCAATACAGATCCACCGCATAGACAGAGTCCGGGTCTTCAGCAATTCTGTGGCGCAGTTCGACAAGCTTCATCAGTCTCTTAAGCCTGAAATAATTTGTGATTTTCTCCAATAGTGGTGTTTGTGATTCTCGTGTTTCAACCGAAATCCTAGCATATTCATCAAATACAGAAGCCAGGTAATTCATGAGCGTGTCATAATCATACCAGTCATCGCCTGGAGGTTTCCAGAACCGGATAATATCAATATAAAAATCACGGCAATGCACATGTGTTGAATGTTTCCCGCAAGCTAGGTTCAGTTCCATGGTTTCTATCAGAGGCATCTGTCCATACATTTCTAGCGGCACGACGCCTATTGCAGGATCTGCATCCTCCAAGGCTTCAACAATCGCTTCACCATGTTCAACTAACTGCATTCCGATTCCATCAAAACCGCTTGTGGTCAATCCCATGTCTTCAACCATCTCCCTTGCGGTCATGTCCATACCTTCGCGATAGTGAAGCTCGAATACACCATTCCTTAGGGTAGGGCATTTTGGATCAAATTTCCCAAGAACATGTCCGCACGTCGTAATGTGTTTTTCGCCAATAAGTCCTGATTTGCCAAGTTGGGCGATGCTGGTTTCATATACAGGTTCAGGCATCCTACCATTGTTTGGCTCTGCAGCTATCACAAGATTGTATTTCGTTCCCACTATTTTGCATTAAAGATAAGCTTTAAGAAACTGAAATCATTCTCCCGAAGAAGCTTTGACAGCCTTTCCCAGCTTCCCGATATCCTCGCCGTTCAGGAACTTCTTCAGCGCAACAGGAAGGTCAGCTATCTTGACCCGCACCTGCTTCATGCTGTCGCGGTCGCGCAGCGTGCAGTCCTTTGCCTTCAGCGAGTCGTAGTCGATAGTTATCCCGGCTGGCGTCCCTGCCTCGTCCTGCCTGCGGTAGCGTCGGCCGATGCTCGCCGTGGCGTCGTAGAAAACATTGAAGCCGGACGCCCTCAACGACCCCTGGACCTCGCGCGCCAGCTCAGGCAGCCCATCCTTGTTGTTCAGCGGGAAGATGCCTGCATCAAAAGGAGAGACAAGACGCGGGAACTTCAGCACAGCGCGCTCTTCACCGCCGACCTTTTCCTCTGTGTATGCAAGCTCAAGCAGCGCATAGACATTCCTGTCAACGCCCATGCTTATCTCAAGTACGTGAGGTATGAAAGTCTTCCCGTCGATGCTGACAGACTGCTTCTGCCCCGAGACTTTCTCATGGCCTGCAAGGTCATGGTCAGCCCGATAATGGACACCAGATAACTCCTTCCACCCGCCCAAGGAATCAAGGTTCATCTCGACATCCCAGTGGTATTTGTTGTAGAACGCCTTCTCCTCATCCGAAAGCTGGCGGAAGCGGAAGCGCTCCCTTGGAAGCTTCAGCACGTCAAGGTAGAACTCCTGCACCTTCGCCATGTGGTAGACATAGAACTTCGGCAGCTTCAGTTTCACCACAGCGTCAGAGCATGCAAGCTCTTCAACTACTCCGGCTTTCCTGCCTGAAACAGGGAACAGCCTCAGCTTCTTCTTCGCGACATCGTTAAAGTTGGGATGCTCGGTTATATTGTCAGGGTCGAAGAATATCTGCAGCTCCGCCTGCGTGAACTCGCGCATGCGTATCAGCGTGTTGCGCGGCGCAATCTCATTCCTGAACGCCTTGCCGACAATCGCGAGCCCGAGCGGCAATTGCCTCCTCAGCGCCTCGAACTCCAGCTTGAAGTTTATGTAAGCGCCCTGCGCAGTTTCAGGCGACAGATATCCGGTTTTCATTTCTTTTCCTGTCCCGATGCTGACAGGGAACATCATGTTAAGCGTGCCGACCTCGGCCAGGGCGCCTTTGCACCTCGGGCAGCGGATGTTGTGCTTCTTTATTATCGCTGTCATCTCATCAAGCGTCTTGCCTTCGAAGCTTTCCTTCAGCTCCTGCTCGAGTATCTGGTCAGCCCTTTCAGAATAGCCGCATTTGGAACATTTCGCAACAGGGTCAGCGAAGCTTGCGAGGTGGCCGCTTGCCTTGAAGACAGGCTCAGGCAGTATGCAGCATGACTGGATTTCATAAAAGCTGTCACCCAAGCCAAGGAAGAACTCGCGCCACCTGCCCTCCCACCTGCGCTTCAGCAGCAGGCCGAGATGTGCGTAGTCATAGAAGCCTGCTATGCCGCCGTGAACCAGCGAATTCTGCCAGAAGAACCCGCGCCGCTTCGCAATCTCGACTATGTCTTCCTTCATCAGACCACAACTATTATTAGTTCACACTACGATTATAAAACCATGAAAATAAAGGCGGATTTCCACATCCACACCCACCATTCAAAGGACAGCGGCGCGGCTGCATCGGACATCGTAGATTACTCCAGAAAAGCCGGGCTCGGCGCAATCGGCGTGACAGACCACAACACAACGAAGGGCGCTCTTGAAGTCAGGGAGCTGGCCAAGGGCAGGCCGCTCGTCCTGGTCGGACAGGAGGTCATGACAAAGTCAGGGGAGATTGTAGTATTCGGTCCCGAGAAGGACATACCAAAAGGCATGAACCTCGCGGATACGTGCAGTATGGCGAAAGCCATGGGCGGCTTCATAGTGGCGCCGCACCCGTTTGACAGGACAAGGGACGGCATTGGAAGCGAGCTGCCGGCATTGCTTGAATTCATAGACGCGATTGAGGTCTTCAATTCCAGATGCCTTTTCGGCGGCGCGAACAAGCGGGCTGAGGCCTTCGCTGCTGACAATGAAATCCCTATAATTTCAGGAAGCGATGCGCATTTCCCGCAGGAGATAGGATGCTGCTTTACTGAGCTTGACATAGAAGGCAAGCTGACTGAAAAGGCAGTGTTCGATGCAATCACATCCGGAAAAGCCGCAGTCACCGGCCGCCGCTCAGGCCTGAAGCCGCACATCAGGACAGCGCTGCACAGGCTCATGTGATAATGCTTCTCAAGAACTCCGCAAGAGCCGCATTCGCCATGCCTATTGATGGTATAAGGAGCAGCAGGAAAGACACGATTATCAGCGGCAGGATTATCAGCTCCAGCAGCAGCATCTGGTTGAAGCCCTTCTCGTGGTACCAGAACAGGTACTTCAGGCCGAAGACGACTAAGGATAACACAAGCAGTATCACCAGCGCCAGCGGGAAGCCGTAGGAGAACAGCGATGTGACGAACAAGACAACCACGATTATGCCAAATACAATGAAAAGCGGCCTGCTATCCTTTATCGTCTTGCCGTCAAACTTGAATTTGTAGGCGATGTATCCTGCAGAATATATCACCGCGAACATCAGCACAAGCCAGAGCGGGAATTTCGTCACGTTGGCTGTGAGCGCGAACCAGCCTGACGAGTATTTTATGAATTCTATGACGGTTATGTTGAACACGGTAGGCAGCTTCCTCTTCTTGAGCCTTATGCCTGGCACCGAGTGCAGGAAGTTCAGGAAGACCAGCGCCGCCATCATCACGCCGAACAGGTAGTTCACAAAGAACGAAACCAGCAGGCCTGCCAGGAGCAGCAGCGCATAGATGCTTACGGCGCCCTCAAGCCTGAGCGAGCCGTTGGCCACAAGCTTCCAGCTGCGCTTCTGGGCGTCCATGGCGTCCTCTTCCCTGTCCATGATATCGTTGAACATGTAGACCGACGAATAAGAAAGCCCCAGCCCCACGGCTGCCAGAACCAGTTTGACAGGGTCAATTACGCCGAATATGGCAGCATACAGCACGGCGCCGAGCAGCAGCTGGACTATGTTCTTCGGAAGGTTGACTGTTACGCTGTTGTAAAACACTTTCTTGATTGTCATAGTGATACCAGAAATTATCCACGCTACAATTTATTGTTATTCATTCTTTGTTTTCACTGCCTTTATTATTATGAGGGATGACAGCGAGGGAAATCTCGAGAAGAAGCCGTCCGAGCGGTTCCAGCAGCCTTCGACTACGTGGTTCCACCTGCCGTAGCCGCGCACAGGCGAGCCTGCCACTTCAACTTTCCTGAAGCCGCACAGCGCAAGCAGCTGCAGCGCGCTGCGCTTGGTGAACGCCTTCACATGGCCCATGCCGCTGTCAAGGAACGGGTTGCCAACGTAATGGACGGAGGCGGACTCAACCCACACGGGTATGAAGCCGAACGCCATGATTATCCTGTTGTACCATGCGGCTATGTTCGGCACGCTCATCACAAGGAAGCCGCCGTCCTTCAGCACCCTCCTGACTTCGCCGAGCAGACGCTCTGTGTCAAAGATGTGTTCAACCACATCGCCGCAGAACACGGCGTCGAAACAGCGGTCTGCGAACGGCAGTTTATCCCTGTCCAGGTTTGCAAACCTTGCATCTATGCCTCTCTTCCTGGCAGCCTTGAGGGCCTCCCTGCTTATGTCGATGCCGAACATCTTCGCCCCCGTACTCTCGCCAAGCCTGGCTGTGATGAAGCCGTCGCCGCAGCCTATGTCAAGTATCCTTTTCCCTTCCATCCTGCCGAACATCCTTAAAACCTTGCGTATTTTCACATACATCGATGTGTAATACTCGCTTCCCGTCTTGCCGTCAAAGAGGCCCGTGTAATGCTTCGTGTTGTATTCGCTGCTTTCCATGGTATCTTCCCATATCCGATGTCCAATACTCCCTATTTCAATTGTTTATAATAACGTTAACAAATATACTTATAGTCACAATCGTGGTGGTATGGGCGGTTACGTTCTTACAGACGAGGGAAGGAAATATCTCAAAGACGGACTACCTGAGGTCAGGCTGGCCGAGCTGCTTTCATCCGGGCCAAAGAGCATGGAAGACGCAAAAAAGAAGATTGACAGCTTCAGCGTCGCACTGCTCTGGGCGAAGAAGAACGGCTGGGTTGCCATAGAAGGCAGCCAGTTGAGGCTCATCTCGCAGCCCAAAGACACGCTGCACGAGAAGCTGGCCGCAGCATCCGAGGGCAAAGAAACAGACAAGGAGTCACTCTCAGTCCTCCTTAGCAGGCGCCTTGTCGCCGAGCACAGGATGACGCTGGAGAAGCAGGCGCAGAAGCATGTGGGCAAGGAAGTAACCAGTCTGTCGAAGGAGCTCATAGCCACAGGCCGCTGGAAGGATGTCAAGCTCAAACCCTATAATATTGAGGCCGCAGCCAAGACCATCTACCCTGGAAAGAAACACCACTACACGGCGTTCCTGGACTGGGTGAAGGGCAGGCTCACTGCGCTTGGTTTCGAGGAGATGCTCGGCCCCATAATGGAGACAGAGTTCTGGAACATGGACGCGCTTTACATGCCGCAGTTCCACTCGGCGCGCGACATACACGGCGTCTACCAGCTCAAGGACCCGAAGTTCGCTGACAAGCTGGAAGACAGGTGGCTTGAGCCGGTGAAGGCGGCGCACGAGAGCGGCGTTGCGGGCTCGCGCGGCTGGGGTTACAAGTTTGATGCAGACCAGGCGCACCGTCTTGTGCTGCGTTCGCAGGGAACCGCGCTTTCGGCAAGGCAGCTGCCCAGCGCAAAGGTGCCCGGCAGATATTTCTCCATAGCCCGCTGTTTCAGGCCTGATGTGGTTGACGCCAGCCACCTGCCGGACTTCTTCCAGATTGAGGGCATAATACTTGACAAAACCCTGACATTCCGCCACCTTGTCGGCGTTCTCAGGATGTTCGCCAAGGAGTTCGCAGGCACCGACAGGATAAAGCTGGTGCCCAGCTATTTCCCGTTCACAGAGCCGTCAGTTGAACTGGTTGCTTACCACAAGGAGCTGGGCTGGCTGGAGCTTGGCGGCGCAGGCGTGTTCAGGCCCGAAGTCACGAAGCCGCTCGGCGTGAACGTGCCTGTGATAGCATGGGGGCTTGGCATAGACCGCATAGCCATGCTTAAGATGGGCATCAATGACATACGCGAGATGTTCAGCCAGAATCTTGACTTCATCAGGAAAAGGGAAGTAGTGTATTGATGTTAATTTGGTGAAATTATGCCGTCGTTCGAAGCGTCAATGAAGAATCTGGAGAAGCTGGCGAAGCGGAAGTTCAGCGAGCATGACCTCGAATACGCGAAGGCAGAGCTTGAAGGCATCAGCGGCGATGTTGTAAAGCTCAAGTCAGCGGATACGAACAGGCCTGACCTGTGGTCTGAGGAAGGCATTGCGCGCGTGATGCGCGGCATCCACGGCGTTTCAGGTGGCATACCAAAGCTGCTTGCAAAAAAAGGCACGAAAAAAATCATGGTCGCCAGCCATGTTGCATCTGTCAGGCCGTTCATATCAGGTTTTGTCGCGGACAATGTTCACGTGACAGACGAGATGCTGCGGGGCATGATAGCCATGCAGGAAAACCTGTCCGAGAACTTCGGCAGGAAGCGGCAGCAGATTGCCATCGGCATCTACAGCCGCAGGAAGATGAAATTCCCCCTGAAGTATGATGCGGTAGAGCCTGACGCCGTGAAGTTCGTCCCGCTGGAATCCGACGAGGAGATGAGCCTGAGGCAGATATTGCAGAAGCATCCTACAGGAAAGAAGTATGCAGGGCTGCTGAGAGGCATGAGCCATTACCCCATCCTGTCCGACGCGAAGGGGGAAGTGCTTTCATTTCCACCCGTGATAAACAGCAGCACACTGGGCAAGGTCGAGCCTGGAGAAGCAAGCCTGTTCGTCGAGGTGACAGGTCCAGACCAGCGTCAGGTCATGCTTGCCGCCAACATACTCGCGCAGGCATTCTTTGACAACGGCGCCAAGCTCGAGGCCGTCACTTCGGTATATCCAAACAAAACACCCATGGGCAAGGACGTGGCAGCACCGGATACAACGCCGCAGAAGATATCATTCCAGTTCGGCGACATAGAGCAGCTGCTTGGCATAAAGCTGGCCAAGGAGGATGCCATCAGCCTGCTCGAGAGGATGCAATACAATGCGAAGATTACCGGCACCAAGGTCGCGGTCGAGGTGCCGTGCTACCGCGGCGACATCATGCACCCTGTTGACGTCATTGAGGACATAGCCATAGCCTACGGCTACAACAAGTTCGAGCAGCTTGAGCTGGAGAGCTTCACCGCAGGCGCGCTCGACAGGACAACAGTCTTCACGGAGAAGCTGAGGCGCATAATGGCAGGCCTTGGCCTTCAGGAGGTCATCTCGCCCATACTCACCAGCAGGCAGGCGTCGGAAAATATGAACATGAAGGAGGAGATGCTGGAGCTGGAGAACCCGATGACTGAGACCTATTCGGCGGTGCGCACATCCATCCTGCCGCTGCTGATGCAATGCCTGTCGAGGAACAAGAACGTCGAATATCCGCAGAAAGTCTTTGAGGCGGGCGAGTGCGGCATAATGCTGATGGCAAAGGACATAATCAAGCTCGCCGCCTGCATAACCGACAGCAGCGTCTCATTCGAGCACATCTCATCCATACTGGACGCGCTGATGCGCTCGCTGGGCGTGGAGTACAAGATACGCCAGGTCCATGATCCGAGGTTCATAGAAGGCAGGGCCGGCGTCATAATGGTAGGCGGCGACAAGCTTGGCGTCATTGGTGAGCTGCACCCGCAGGTGCTCAACAACTGGGGTCTTGAAAATCCTGTCGTCGCCTTCGAGCTCAACGCCAGCAGGCTCATGGAGAAGGCGAAGTGACTTCTAAAAAACAGAAATTCCAGAATCTTAATCAATTCAACCCAGCCAGCCGAAAATCCTCTGCACCAGGCTGAGCTCTGAAGAGCTTGGCTCCTCGCCCATAAGGTTTGCGGCTATCTGCCTGAACTGGCGGGAAGCAACGGAGTTTGGCCTGTGCAGGACGACAGGCTGTTTATGCCTTATGCTTGCCCTGACGTTCTTGTCCTCATGCACGTGTCCGATAATGGGAGCATCCAGGAACGATTCTATCTCGTCAAGACCAGGCTCGCCTTTCTCATGGCGCACGCGGTTGACGACAACGCCGATGTGCTTGGTCTCGTACTTGTCTGCCACTTTTATTACCTTCAGCGCGTCAGTCATCGCAGGCATCTCGGGGTTGGTGACTGTTATGACCTCGTCAGCGGCCTCAATCGCAGCCTGCGCCTCCTTGCCCAGTCCGGCTGCAGTGTCTATCAGTATGAAATCGGCATTCCCGGCGAGTTTGTAGAAAATGTCCATCAGCTCGCTTGACTTCGGAAGCATCAGCTTCTTCAGCGATATGTCGGCAGGCAGCACGCGGAAGCCGGCGGGATGGTAGTAGAGCGCGTCTTTCAGCCTCGCCCTGCCCTTCAGCACATCCTGCAGCGTCGTCGGGTACATGGGTATGCCGAGATGCAGGCCAAGGTTTGAAGTCGTCAGGTTCGCGTCCACGGCTATGACGCTCTTGCCCGCCCTGGCAAGCGCAGAAGCTAGATTGGCCACAAGAGTGGTCTTGCCGACCCCGCCCTTTGCGGAGCTCACTGCTATGATTCGGGTTGTCATGTTATACCTCTGTCCCAGATATTAATAAAATCTATGCAGCCGAAGGGATTTAAAGCAGTGCAATGGCTGCGCTGCATATCCGGCATGCACGAGCCCGACCGGCCTTGGACTTCACAGACCAGGATGCTGAAGTCTGAGGACGACGGGTCATCCAATATACGAGCCCGACCGGGGTTTCAGCTTTGCTGGAACATTCATGAGCTTCGCTCATGACGTGCCTGACAACTTTAGGTTGTCAGTAGCACTGCCTGCTCCAGCAGCGCAATCGAACCGGCGACCTGCAGTTTAGGAAACTGCCGCTCTAATGTTGGCACCTGCAGGTATCCGGCCTGCAGAAGCTCTGCTTCCAACTGAGCTACGGGCCCACGCTGATAAACTCTTTGTTCTTCTGGTCAGTGAGGTAGGTTTAACAATATTAACCGAACTCACGCAATATAAAAGGTATGCATAAGCGCATCATAGCGTTGCTATTCATCGCACTTGTTATATTCGTCTCAGGCTGCATATCAGGCAATACCATAAAAAGGCAGGCTGCGGAGCCATCAGACAATGCGACAAACATATCGCTGGCTGATTATGAAGACAATTCGCCTGAGGCAATAGCATGCGACTGCCCTGACTCCTTCAGGACATGCGGCGACGGCTTCAACACCACCTGCGAAAATAGCTGCACTAACGATACTTGCAGCAGGTGCGTTCCTGACTGCGCCGGCCACAGCATGTGCAATGAGAGCTGGTTCTGCGGCGAATGGCAGCCATGCTCGGGCAGCATCCAGACGCGGCGGTGCATCGACAGCAGCTTCTGCAACAAGACAGCCGTCATCGAGACGCGCAACTGCCCTGACAGCTGCTCCTCTGATGCGGACTGCCCCGCCGAGGCCAGCTGCGCCCGCTACTTCTGCGAAGGCTCCCCGAAGGGATGCAAGGCATATGTCGTGGTGCCATGCTGCGGTGATGGCAGATGCGAGGGAGACGGTGATTGCATATCAGACTGCCCGCCTGCTCCATGCAACTGCAGTCAGGCACAGTGCCCGCCATGCAACGGAACGCAAAACGCAACGAATGCAACCAATCCGAGCTATGTTTCCAATGTCAGTATAACAAACATAACATACAAAATGCCTGAGTTTGTGGAGATATGGAATCTTGGGAACGGCAGCGCTGACATGACCAACTGGACGCTCAGGGACAACACCACATTATCAAGCCATATTTTCACATTCCCTGCATTCTCACTGACTCCGAATGTGTCGGTGAGGGTTCACACAGAAAACGGGACAGACAATACAACAGACTTTTTCTGGGGCAAGAACTGCAGGCAGGGCAGCACAACAGGATGCATATGGAATGATGACGGCGATATAGCAACACTTAAGGACATAAACAACAACACAATCAGCATTTATTCCTATTAGCTACCTGCACTCCCTGCAGAGCCAGCGGCCTGAAACGCTCCGCAGGTCGTCGGAGTACTGGTCGCAGTCCTCGCACATGCCTGATATGCGCTCGTCGGGCTGCGCCACCATCTCAACCCTTGCGCGCAGCTTCTCGGAAAGAACCTCTATCATCTCAGGGGAAACGAGAAGTATCTCCTTGTCGGAAACGATGCCCTGCAGCTTGCCGTCCTTTATCACAGGCATGCGCTTGTAGCCGGATTTTATCATTATCCTCGCGACCTTGAGTATGTCCTCGTTGGGGTCGACGCTTATGAGCTTCTTTTTCTTCAGGTCCTTGACCCTCACCCGTGCGGTATTCTTTCCGGCAGCGACAAGCCCGACTATGTCATCGTCAGTGACTATGCCGATTGGCGTCATCTTCTTGTCGGTCACTATCACAGAGCCAATCCTGTTGTTGGTCATTATCTTGGCAACGTCGGAGATTACCATGCTGGGATTGACAGTCACCACATTCTTCTTCATTATCTCCGAAACCTTTGGCATGTTTTCACTGGAAAGGTATTGGTTTCAATACTTAAATAGCGCAGACAAAATATTTTCATGAAGATAGTAATCGCGCTCACGGCCGTGCTTCTGGCCGTGCTGTCAGTCCTGCGCTTTATCCTTGCCTATGACCCGTTCATGATAAAGGTCTTCGGCGTTGTCATGCTGCTTTTCGGAGCCATAGTCCTTTTTGCCTTCGGCACCCAGCTTGAGGGACTGAGCAGCGGCGCGATGGAAGTCAGCGGGGCGTTCATCATCGCGGGCGCAATAACCATATTATTCATATAAAAAACAGTTCAGAGGTCCTTGACCTCTATTACCTTCAGCCCGTTCTTGGTTATCTCGAAAGGGTGGACCAGCGTCGAGTGGTCCGTCCTGCGCATCTTGCGTATAAGAACGGTGCGCTTGAATTCTTCGGTGACAGGTATCAGGTTCAGCTTGATTATTCCGTCGACGATGTACTCGATTATGCCCTTGCCCGACAGCGCATCCGACATCTCGGGTATCGTGCCCGTCAGAAGCGAAGTGATGTCCAGCGATTTCATGTTCTCCACGAATTGCATGAGCGCGACCTTTGCTATGTATTCGTCCTTGACGAACATCTCGATTATGGAGACGGAGTCAACGACAACACGCTTGGCCTTCATCTCCTTCACCGCCTGCCTTATCTTGTCGGCTATGTCGAACACATAGATTTTTGTGGTCTGGGCAAGCTGGTCGTCCGTGACCCTCCTCATCGGCAGTACGGGTTTTATGGAAAGGAACTTCAGAAGCTTCTTCTTTTCCAGCGCCTCCAGGTCCCAGCCGAACATTGAGCTTATGTCCTTCTTGACGTCAGCTTCGCTCTCCTCGGTAGTCACACAGATGCCGGGTTCTCCCTCCAGCGCACCCTTGTAGAGGAAAGAGACGGCAAAGCTGGTCTTGCCTGTTCCAGCCTTGCCTACAAGCAGGTTCGCGCTGCCGCGAACAAGGCCTCCCTGCATCTTGGCGTCGAGGCCTATGATGCCGGTTGAAACGCGGTCATTTTCTTTGGCCATACCACCCACGATTATAATTTGGCCGGCCTGTTAAAATGCTTGAGCCGGCATCTGCGGCGTCAGGCTTCGCCCTTCCTCTTCCTTATCTTTTTTGCCAGCCTCGCAGCAATGTTCCTCAACCCGAACCCTGATACCAGCCATTCCTTGACAGCTTTCGGCGACAGCCTGCTCCTGACGAGCGCGTTCCTCTCATCCATCTTGTGACGGAGGGCGCCCTTGGTGCTGAGTATCTCGGACTGCTTGCCGATAATCATCTCCTCGAACGCCTTCTCGTCAACCTTGCCCATGAAGTAGTCCTTGTATGTGGCCTTCCTGCCCTCGACCTGGGACTGCTCCTTGTCAACCATGCGCCTTATCTCGCGTGTCAGCCTTATGAAGGGCACGGCTATCTGCGTCAGCAGGTAGAGCGCGATGAACGCCAGGACAATGCTAAGCGCAATCCACCACTTATTTTCAAGGATGAAGTTCACCACACCGAGCGAGGATGCCTTTGCGACCGCATCATCCAGCTTTGCCTTTGCCTGCGCCAGCTGCTCCTGCAGCGCGGCAAGGTTGTCGCCGGCTGCGCTCTCGTTGGCGCTGTATATGATGCCCTGTATCTCCTCCACCAGAGGCGTTATGCTGCTGATATCCAGCCCGTTGTTGGCATAGGTTACCAGCTCATCCTTCAGCTGGTCGAGCAGGCTCCTGTAGCGTCCGATGTCAGCCAGAAGCGGGTTGTCCAGGACCCTGGCGGTGAAGCCCTTTGACGCCTCCAGCCCTTCAGACCTCGCATTGACAGTGAAAAGGTAGTCGCCGAGCGCCTCTGCCAGCGCAGGATGCACGGTTATCGGAACATCAACAGACGAAAGGTTCTGCACAACAATACCCTGCTGCGTGAAAGCCGTGCAGCAGCCGCCCTCAACCGTCAGGTTTATGTCCAGCGTAAGGTTTCCTGTATTGATGATTGAACCCATAATGGTGGCGTTCTCGCCGCGCTTCACCTCGACGTAATCCCTGCTGAGGGTGAAGTCGAACCCGCGCCTGTTCAACTCGCAGAACACAGGCGAATAGATGCACCTTGTCGTGGCGTTGATGTTGTCAGGCAGCTTGCATCCTGCGGGATTGCATACCCATCGCTGCAGCACCTCAGTGGTCTGGCATCCGCCAGTCCCGCAGATGTCTGTGCTTGTCCACTCGCAGGTGCAGTTCTTGGTCACGGTTCCCCCGCCCCCACCGCCGCCATCACCGCCCCCAGGGCCTGAGGGCGCTGATGAGGTTGTCAGGCTTAACAATGCAGTCCCAGTATTGTTGTTCGCACTGTCAGTGGCATTCAGCTGCACATAGAAAACCGTTGAGTATGCATTGGGCGCTGTGCAGCCCGTGTCAGTGTAATAGTACTCCCCTGATTTGGTGAGCGTGTAATTTGAGTTGTCTTCGCATGTTATGTTCGCATCAACTGTGTAAGGGAACCTCCCATCCCTTGTGTTGTTCACATAGAACCTCACCTGAGGGTCATTGAGACCTATCCTTGCGTTTATGGTTGGCCTGTAGCTGCTGCTGGCAAGCCTCAAGTTCAGCACATCAGTCACGTTGAACCTGAACTCGCCATAGGCGCTATTGTTGCCTGTCACGTTGCCTTTGACGGCGATGATATTCATGGTGTAGTTGGTCACATTCAGAGAGGAGTTCAGAGCTAAGGTAAGGGTGTTGTTGGCAGCCTTGTACCAGCTGCTGATGGTGTTCGTCGGATATGTCAGGTTGCTTGTGATGTTGCTGCCTGCAACCTGCACGCCGTTCGTATCCCGCACCACGAATGTCAGGTTTTCTCCCCTGTTGTAGACTATGCCGCTTGAGTAGCCGTCAAGCGCAATGGTATAGTTATTCGTCACATTGAAGGTGATGTTCCAGCTGATGTTTTTGTTTCCTCCCAAATCAGTAACAGTCACATTGACAGTGTAGTTTCCTGTCTCGTTCAGGGCCAGTCCTGTTTCGTTGTTTGCGAAAACATAGGTCAGGTTTCCGTTCACCATCTGCATGGAGCCTGTGTATGTCACTCCGCTGGGGCTGGTGAGATTGAAAGTGCCTGACTGCACGCTGGTGCCAATGTCGGTGGCGTTGAGGTTGATGCTAGCATTCATGTAGAGGTTCGTCCTCCAGCTTGAATTCACGCTGGCGGAGTCCATCCAGAGCGCGGTTATGTTGGGCGCCAATGTATCAGTGACAACCGTCATCAGCGTCGTCTTGTTCCATGCGCTGCTGTTATAGTACCACTGGCCTGTCTCGTTGCCTATGCTGCAGTTGAGGTAGTAGCTAGTCCCAGTCGCAGTTCCGTTGTAGATGCTGCTTGCCCATCCAGTGGAGTTCGTGACGGCGTGGTTGAAAAGGTTGGAGTTATTGTAGAAGGAGACGTTGTAGCCAGACAGGGAAACTCCCGAATAGGTATCCACCACATGGCAATATACTTTAACAGGAGTGCCGCTAACCACATTCCCTGTTTCATTCACCGATATGGCAGTCACAGAAGCATTGCTGAACAAGCCGAAGTACATGGTTATGTGGCTGCCATTAGTCTGGTAATAGCTGTCATTGGCAGTGAAGGTCACGGTGACATTCCCGCCTGTCGGGAACATGGTGACATTGGAAAGCGTCAGGTTCGCATATGTCCAGTTGCCGACATTTGTGGCTGTGCTTGTTATGTTGCTCAGGTACCATGTGCTGACATTCCCGCTGGCATTCACAATCACGGTGCCGTAGGTCACGTTGCTCGCGTTCCACTCCGCGCCCGCCCAGAGCACATCAGCTCTGGTGTAGTTGTAGCGCGTGTAGTTCTGCGCACTGAAGTACGTCACACCGCTAGCATTGCTGATGACTGTTTGGTTGTTGAACAGGGGACTGAACGTGGCGTTCAGGGCGAGGTAGTCTATCCAAAGTACATCACTAGGATCTGTGCCAGAATTTATATCTTCAAAAGCAATTCTCATTTGTCCAGTCGTTTGGTTTACATAATGAGATAAATCTCTGCTACTCCATGAAAGTATTGTAGTAATGTTTTCATTTGTATTCAATAGCGTTGTTTGATTCAAATTATCCCAAGCAGTCATGTTGTAGTTGTAGATTGTTATATTTGCATACTCTGCAAATTTTATATCATATATCTTTACTATTATTTCAGCTGGCGGTGTTATATTGAATATTGTATCAAAGTCATAGTTCCATTTAATGGAGTTCGAAGATTCGGTTATTTTTTCTGATACACCAGTATACGTTCTTGTTTTCCAGAATCCTTGGCTGTTGTTTGTTCCAGTGTTAAAAACGGAACTCTCGTTAACTACAACTGTCTCATTTGTCCATTGACTATAAATCAAAAACCCAGTAAATCTTGGGGCTATAAACAAGCCACTTGCGATGGCTAAAATTAGGACTACAGCTACGACTAACCTATTTGCCAACCTACCCATAACTAATAATTACACGAGCAAGTAAAAATAGCCGCCTAATCTACACTTTCCATGTTGTCAGTATATTCGCCTTTGCGAGTGAGGCGCTTCAAACCCAGAAGAGAACCGCCAAGCAACAGGAAACCCAATGTTGCAGGTTCTGGGGTTATTTCAATGTTGGTTACATGAATATCTCTGTATATTGGTGTTTCGTTATCATTGAATATCAATGGTGTTGCAAAGTGCGACTCCCAAAACCTATTATTTATATCTTGTGCAACAACAGCTATCGCTGTCTGCATTGTTGCGCCCTCATCTATGCTAACTGTGTCCGGATCGTCACCAAATACCAGAGCATTACTTGGACTAAAATTATAAGATCCTAAACTAGTGACTATAGTACCCGCTGGTTGGTATCCTGTATCCAAAAACCAAAGTCTCCAGCCAGCTGGCACATCTTCACTATTATCTTCAAAGGCAACAGAACCGCATGGTGTTTCAAATATACCACTATTTTTGACTTCTGGCGTAAGGTCGTCATATTTTTTCAGCCCCACAACCTTCACACCAGTATCAGCCCTGTAGTCAATCGGAACTGCGATCGGCGACGCATCCGCACCCCTCTCAGCAACCACCAAGGCGCCAACACCCACCCCTGCAGCCAAGGCAGGCCTGTAGACCTTCTTGGCGACTCTGGCCACGGCTTCATATCCTCTTTCCAGAGAATCGCATAGCTCTGTAAACCAGCCCTTTCCGCCCATGTAGTCGCTGCCTATGAACTTGCCTATGGGTGTGGTTGCCATGCTATCTCACAGCCTATTATTGCCCAGAAAGCTTTAAAAAGGTATGGGTTTGTCACTATGGGAGGGTGACTGATATTAAATACTCTGCTCGATGCTATGTTTCACTAATTAGTGAAACATTTATAAATAGACATAAACAAATAATGAAATATGTCAAAGAAATGCGAATGGGTCTATAGGGAAATCATGCACAGGGTGCTGGAGAAAGGTGAGAGGTTCATTACCCAGAGCAGTCTTTCAAGGAGCTGCGCGGTATCCATAGGTCATGTGAACAAGAGCATAGCGCCGCTGGAGGCCATAAATGCAATAGAGAAAAAAACGAGGGGGTTCAGGGTTCTGGATCCGAAGAAGGTTCTTGCCTACTGGTCCAGCAGAAGGAACCTGCGAAGGGATGTTTCATACCAGACTTTTTCGCCCAAACCCGTGGGCCAGATAGAAAGGGAGATGCCGCAGGTTTTGTTCACGGGCTACTCCGGTTTCAAGCAGAGGTTCGGCCATGCACCGTCCGATTACAGTGAAGTTGTGGTTTATGCAGATGCAGATGCTGTCAGGGAGCGCTTCCCTCCGCGGGAAGGCAGGCCCAATGTCATGGTACTGAGGCCGGACAAGCACCTGCTGGCGTTCAAAGAGGTGCCGGCAGGCCAGCTTTTTGTTGACCTCTGGAACCTCGGCACATGGTATGCGGAGGATTTCCTCCGTGCGCTTGATGCCAAGATTGGCGATATGACAGGGGGTGGCAGGCATGGAATTCTGGAATGACGCATTCACGGACGAAAGCTGGAAGGTGCTGCTTGAAATTAGAGGCAAGCTCGACTTCATACTCATAGGAGGGTGGGCATGCTACCTTCTGACGAAGGCGATAAAGAGCAAGGACATCGACATCATAATTGACTATGAAACCCTCTATTCTCTGAGAAGGCATTACGCAGTGAAGAACACCCCCTTTCTCAAGAAGTATGAGGTTGTCATGGGGAACACCTCGGTGGACATATACCTGCCGCACTATTCCGTGCTTGCCGTGCCGGTGGACAAAATAATGAGGCATGTCGCCACTGTGGAGGGGTTCAGGATACCGGAGCCTGAGGTGCTGCTTCTGCTCAAGCAGGGTGCTGAAATCGAAAGGTCGGCATCTGCAAAGGGCCAGAAGGACAGGGTGGACATCATCAACCTCCTCATAAACGCCAACGTAGACATGGAAAAATACATGAAGCTTGCAAATGAGTTTGGGCTTGCGGAATATCCGCGGAGGCTGAAGGGAATAGTTGCCTCTGCCAGGAAGGAGTTTGAATATCTCGGGATTATGGATTTGCGCAAAGTCAAGCTCATCAAGAAGGGCATAATGGGAAGACTGCGTTAGCCGGCACGTTGCAGAGCGTCACTGGTGGTGGTAGTCATGCTGCCATCTCATAAGGTATTATTGCCCAGAAAGGCTTAAAAGGGTATGTGTTTGTCACTATGGGAAGGTGAATGATATGGACGGGATTTGGCGGGAAGCAAGCTAAACGATATAAATCTCCTTATAGGGCCATCAAATATCATAGTGTTGCAGTTTTGTATGCAGATACATCGTGTTGTGTATATGCGTACATCATCAGGTTTCTGCGGATATGAGAGCGGAGGGCCATAAACCTTATAAATCATTATCACTATAATGATAATCAGTGTAATTGGTGATGAATATGAAATTGGACACGATGAACCCGTATGTGATGAGGATAATCGTAGCAGCAAGGCCTGAGGACAGCATAAGCGCCATATCCAAGAGGATTGGATTGAGCTATGGCTGGACCTACAAATGGGCATTGGAATTGGAGAAGGCCGAAGTATTCAAGAGAGCGGGAAAGAAGTTGATTTTAAACGAAAAAGCCCCGTTTTACAGGCAGGTATTGGGATTCTTGAAGACTGCTTTGGGCAAGGATGTGGATTTCCATTACAGGGTTTTGTCTTTGTTCGGCATCAGGTACTGCTTTACTGCCACTGACGCTGTTTTTTTCTGGACAGATGGCGGCTATAACATAGCCAGATACAGAGGTCATTATCCCATTTTCATAAAAGTGAAGTCTTCTGACAGGGAAATATTCGGGTTTTACGTGAAGAAGTTGGAATTGACTGGTAAGAAGGAAGGCGTTTACTACGAACCGTCCTTCTTGGAGGATTTTCATGTTTCAATGCACGAAGGCACTCCTGTTGACAGTTTGGACGATACCATAGCATTCATGAAGAAATATTTTTACAATTTCGAGCCTGCCTTGGAAATGGTGCAGGAGATTTATGGCAGGAAGTTGGGTGTGAAATACAAGGAGGCTGTTCTGAATGTTTGATCCACTGGAAAGGGAAAATGAAATAATGGAAGTTCTCAAGGAACTGGCTGGAAAGGGTCTGGATTTCATAGTGATTGGAGGCTACGGAGTTTCTGCCTACAAACACAGGTTCTCTGTGGATGCCGACATAGTGATAAGGAAAGAAGACCAGGCAAAATTCGAGGATATTCTGAAGAAACGCGGATACAAAACCATCAAGACAAAGAAGTTGGGCGGCGACTATTCATCCGAGTATGTGATGTATGAAAATGGTGAAAAAAGGACCAGTGTTGACCTGCTGATAGGCGGAGTTGCGGTGAGGCAGACTGGAGCGTCATTTGGATTTGATTTTCTGTGGGTTAATTCAGGCGGGATGGAAATAGAGGGCATAAACAAATCAGTTAAGGCCAGAGTGCCGCAGCGTGAAATCCTAGTCGCAATGAAGCTTCATTCCGGCAGGCCTACGGATTTGAGGGATGTCGCTGCTCTTGCATCCAGTCTCAACATGGAGAAGATAAATAAAATAATTTTCAGGGGCGATATAAATGTCCTGAAGCATCACATCAAAAGTCTTGGGGAGATGGCAAGCAAGCAGGACTTCCAGGATTCTTTCAAGGGCGTCTTCCAAGAAAAGAATTACAGGATAGACATGGAAGAGATAAAGAAACTGCTGAATCTAGGCACAAGCCGAGCTGCCATAAAGGCTTATAAATAACCCTGCTGAAATTGCGATATTGTTAATTTTGGCAGGGTTGAAAGGGAAAACGAAGAGAAAGGGCACGCTTTTTAACAACGGCTCCGGTTATAACCACGGAAAGCACGGCTAACAGGCGCAGTTAAAGCACTCGAACTGGATGCCAACAGAGCCATCTTTTCGGCTCCATCGCCGGATAGTATACTGTGCCATCGCAAAGAATGTGGTTATACTGTACGATGGCATCGTAAGCTTATGACACCGGCAACCATAAGCCCGCTTTTTATAGCCGCTGGGCAAATACTTGTCATGGAAAGGTCAGACGTCATAAGGAAGCTGAAGCGCCTTCTGGCGGGGCAGGATTTCGTCAGCCACGCCTACCTCTTCGGCTCAGTGGCTGAAGGGAAGGCAGGGCCGCTGAGCGACATAGACGTGGCAGTATCGCTGAAACAGGGCATGTCCGTGGCAGGCTTCGCGAAAAAGAAGATGCTCCTTATCAATGCGATAGCCAAGGCCCTTGGAACCGATAACTTCGACCTCGTCGTCATTGAGGGGGCAAAGCTGTCAATGAAACACAACATAATAAATGGCATAGTCCTCAAAGACGGACCGCAACGGCTTGACGAGGAAGTGACTATAATGGATGCCTACCTTGACAGGAGGCATTACGACGAGATTTATGATTCCGCCTTGATGGACAGGATTGCAGCGAGGGGGCTGCTATGAAGCAGGTTGCGGACAAGCTGGCCAATCTGGAAAAATACATAAGGCTCCTGAAAGGATACGGCGCAGAAAGCAAGGAGGACATCGCCAGCAACCCTACGCTGCTGGGAGCGGTGGAAAGATACATGCAGCTTGCCATAGAGGTCGTCCTGGAAATAGGCGAGATGATAATAGCCGAGAAGGGTCTGGGAAAACCCGAGACCTACAAGGAAATCATAGAGTCTCTCGGGAAGGCGGGTGTTCTTGACAAGAAGTTCGCGGCGAAATTTGCGCCGATAGCGGGCCTGAGAAACATACTTGTGCACAGGTACGCCGAGGTAGACATCGACGAGCTTTACTACCATCTGAAGCATGACTTGGGCGACTTCGACGCGTTCGCCAGGCAGGTGTCGCTGTATCTAAAGAAGAAAGGCTGACATATCTGGCCTGAAAGAAGCACTAATGTGTAAATATTTATAAACACATGTTAACATATATTTACATATGTTAGAAATATTTAACGAACTGGAGCCATTTTTCCAGGACAATTACAGGCGTATAAACATCAGGGAATACGCCCGGCTGTCGAAGATAAGCCCGCCGTCTGCATCCAAAAGGCTGGCCGCCTTCAGAAAAGAGGGATTGCTGAAGAACGAGAATGACAGGAAGTACATCTACTATTACGCCAACCGGGAAAGCCAGCTGTTCGTCGGCCTCTCCAGGCTGTACTGGCAGGTTGAGTTCGAAAAATGCGGGCTGATAAGCCACATCGAAAAGGAGCTGGTCGAGCCGGTGGTCGTGTTGTTCGGCTCCTTTTCCAAAGCCGAAATCAAGCATGACTCCGACATCGACATCGCGGTTTTTTCGGTTTCCAGAAAAGACATCAACCTCGGGCGTTTTGAAGGCAGGCTGGGAAGGAAAGTCCAGCTATTTGCCTATGGCGACAGGAATGATGTAAAAAGCAGGGAACTGTTAAATAACATAATGAACGGTTTCATAATCCGGGGAAGCTGGTGATATGGACTGGACAACGTGCATCAGGACCAGATTTGCCAAAGAAGCCAAGCCAGACAAAAACCTTGCAAAATCGCTGATATTATCTTCTTCCAAGAAGCTGAAATCCCAGTCCATGCTGCAAACGAACGAAACCACGGCCGCTTCAAAGGTGGTCTTATGCTATGATGCCCTGCGCGAACTGCTCGAAGCGCTTGCGATAACTAAGGGTTACAAAATCTACAACCATGAATGCTATTGCTCTTTATTCAAGGAGGTTCTGAGCGAATCTGCACTAGGCGATGAGTTTGACAAATTCAGGAGAATACGCAACGGGATAAACTACTACGGGAAGAGCGTGGCACCGGCGGAGGCAGACGCTGTGATAGAAAAGATGATTTCATTCATAACCAAGATAAAGCTGAAGTTCCCGGAACTTACATCTCGGGCTTCTTGACTACGACACCTTTGCTGGATATCTCGAACGGGTAGACGTCATTGCCGTGTTTGGTCCTGCGCATCTTCCTTACGACCAGCGAGCGGTTGTATACCTCGCCGATGCCGAGGTAGTTGAGGACGATGACGCCGTCCACCACGAACTCCTCCACCCCGAACCGCGAGAGGGCTTTCGAATCCTCGGGTATTTCGGAGATTATCAGTGCAGTGCAGCCGTCATGCGACTTCAGCGCGTTGATTATGCCGTAGACGCGGCGCCTGACCTGCGAGTGCGTGTCCAGGCTCAGTCCCATGACTGCAGTCGAGTCTATGACCAGCCGCTTCGCCTTTATAGCGGCTATCTCGTTCATCATCACAGTGCCGAGGTTGTTTACCTGCGCCGGGTCATGGTAGATGATTTTGCACAGGCCCTTCTTTTCGTAGGTCTCGAAGTCCCAGCCGAACATCAGCGCATCTTCCTTGATGTCAACGGGGTCCTCCTCAAGGCTTATGTAGACCACTGGGTCGCCCTGCTGCAGGCCCTGCCACAGGAACTGGCAGGCGAAGATAGTCTTGCCTGTTCCGGTGCTGCCTGTGATTAGATAGCTTGAGCCCTGCACAAACCCCCCCTCCATGAGCCCGTCAAGCCCGGGTATGCCCGTCTTGATGCGTTTGACTGTCACTGCCGGCATGGCTATCGTATAATATTTGTAGACGGCGGCTTATATTGGTTGAAGGCGGTCAACATGATTTGCCGTAATTGAGGCCGACTGTTGCCAGGTCGAAGATGTCAATCTCGCCGTCATTGTTGATGTCTGCCGAGGGGCTCCAGTTCTGCCCGCCGCTCGTTGAGCTGTAGGCGAGCCCCACAGCCGCAAGGTCGAATATATTCACGATGCAGTCGCCGTTGATGTCGCCGGCCATCTGTATGCACAGGCTGTTCGCGCATCCGAAAGAGCAGTTTATGGTTTCGAACTCGATGCTGCTGTTGTAGAAACAAGAACCTTGATGGCACCCCCTAAGTTCGGCGGTTCTGTTCTTGGCCACATCCCTGCCGGAGCAGTACCAGTATGACCATATGTCATAGGTGCTGTTGCCGCAAAAATCCATGGGCTGGCTGGTTGGCCACTCCAGGCAGAAGTCAGAGTCATAGTTGCCGCATGTCTTTACAGACCCGCCTTCGCAAACACTCTCGCCGGACGCGCACTCGTTCGTGCAGCAGGTCTCATTGACAAGCCCGTTGCAGTCATTGTCTATGTTGTCGCTGCAGCTCTCGTTGATGCCAGGCCTGACATTGGGGTTGCCATCGTTGCAGTCGCCCTGGCACACGCTTACGCCATCCCCGTCCTTGTCCAGCTCGTCGGCGGGCAAGACGGCATCGCAGTTGTCGTCCTTCCCGTTGCAGCGCTCGATTGCGCCCGGATGCACGTTCGGGTCGCTGTCATTGCAGTCATTGTCGCATTGCGTGTCATAGCCGTCGCCGTCGTTATCAGTCACGGAAGCAGTGAATTCGCACTTCGATTTGCATGTGCCTGGATTGGTGCATGCATAATTCCTGTATGTCCCCTGATAGCAGCCGCTAGCAGGGCAGTTTGAGTTGGAAGAGCATGATATTGCCAAGCCATCATCTACCACGCCGTTGCAGTTGTTGTCGACGCTGTCGCAGACTTCAGCGCCCTGCGAGTCTGAAGGGCAGTTCTCGCCAGTCTCGCACACTCCGTTGCCGCATCTGGAGGCGCAGTAGTAGGTTGTCGGATTTGAAAGCGTCGGCTTCTTGCAGTACTGGTCAGGCGGGCAGTCAAAGTCTATGCCGCAGTTAAGGATGAGGTAGTTCTCGCCCTGCGGGCTCTGCAGCAGCGTTCTGTTCCAGCCCCATGTGAAGCCCTGTACGTTGCAGAACATATCAGTGCTGTATAATGAGCTCTGCGGCGTGGAGAATGTCTGGTCGACATAGCTGTATTCATAAGCCGTATCGCAGTAAGACTTGGACTTCTCAGATTCCCTGTCGTCTGCAGACGTGCATCCGAAAGACGAACCAAAATAGTTCGTGATGTCGCTTACCCTCTTGCTCCTGTCATCTCTGGCGTTACAGTAGAACCATGTCCTCAGCGGCGGCTCGGTCAGGAGCTTGTAGAACTCAATCCTTCCATCGTTGTCTATGTCCACAGCATACCATGCATTCACGGCTTTGTGGCCTATGCTAACGCTATTTATGTAGTCGAGCACGATGCCTGTCGGTCTGTCGGTCTGGTCAGGATAGTAGTTCGAGCCGCCGCAGAACAACTCGTCTGTCTGGCCGTCGCAGTCGTCATCTTCGTTGTTGCAGGTCTCGGCCCTTGGCGTTACGCCGCCAACGCATGCGCCCCACGCGCCGCCCGAACAGGTCTGCGTCCCGAATTCGCATCTCCCCGCATCGGTGCCGCATGGCCTTGTCGCGCCGTTCGTGCATGTGCAGCCCTCGTTCTGCTGGCCGTTGCAGTTGTCATCAATGCCGTTGCCGCATATTTCCTGCGCACCAGGGTTCACGGCAGCATTGTTGTCGTTGCAGTCGCCGTTGCATGTCGTGTAGCCGTCGCCGTCATTGTTGAAGCCCTCATCAACCTGCCCGTTGCAGTTGTCGTCTATGTTGTTGCAGACTTCCGCCTTCCCGGGATTTATGTTGGCGTTGGCGTCGTTGCAGTCGGTGCCTATGGGACAGGCCATTGACTTGCCGCTGTAGCCGTCGTGGTCAGAGTCAGTGCAGTCATTGTAGCCATCGAATTCTATGGTATAACCACCGCCATAGTCCCTGCCTGATATGATGAATGTAATGTTATCGTTGGCGTTGTTGTCAATCTCGGCTGTGACGTCATTATTTGAACCAGGGAGTATGTCATCGATAATTCCTATGCCGTTGTTCTTGACAGGCACAGCTCTTATGTAGAAATCATGCAGGCCGAGAATTCCTGAATCCTGGCCATTGAATTTTATCCTTATCTTGCCCACGTTGCTGCTTGGGAACACCTGTATGTAATCAGCAGCCCAAGCATTTACGCTGTCAGAAGGGGCTGTTATGTTCTGGTTGTTTGCCAGGCTGTAAGTGCGAAGGATGTACTGCTCGGGATACTTTGCTCCAAAATTATCGGTCTCTTCATCCTCGCAGTAATCGTAAATCCCGCCATAGTATGGGTTGCCCAGCTGCTTGAGGTAGTTTGTCATCAGCCAGTTCATGAAAGAGTCCTGCCATGTCTTACTGCGTGTTGAAAGCGCGTTACCTACGGCTTGTATACCATTGGCTGTTTTCGTCTTTTCCATGAGCGTTCTCATTATGTCCGCGCCGCAGTTCGGATCACCGCACTTGTTGTAGCATGCGCTGCCCGAGCCGTCAGTGCCGTAGTGCTCCGAAAAATATTTCCAGTAGAGGATTGTTGAATAAACGTGCGGATCTCCAGTGAACAGATCGATATAGTTTTTGTTTATCGGATAGTCCGGATTTACAAGCGGGGGGTTATAGCCAGGGACGCTGAGGTAATCAAAGTAACCATTCAGGTCATCATAAACAACATCTGCGCCCCAATTCGCAGTGCCTTCAGCTATCCAGTCCTCCTCGCCATAGTCGTAAACCGATGCAGTTTGTATTGCATGGAACATCTCATGCGCTGCGTTGAATTTGGTTTCGTATGCTGGTCTTTGAGTGCAAGCGCCTAATATAACCTTGCAACTGTCAAAATCCATCCACAAACTACCCAGTAAAAAACCCGTCTGGGCTGGATTGTAATCATTCAAATCCTTTATATAGATATTTATCGTGCCGCTAGCCGGCTGAGAGAACCCAAGAGTATTTACATATGTAAACCAAGAACGCTCCAAATAACTACCCAAGTTCTGCACATAAGACAATGTTGTGCTGTCATTCGTAGAAGTGTCCGTCGTATAATGCATAATAAAATGGCCTTCTGGTGTGATATAAGTTTCTGAAAGCCCGGTTGTGTGTACGGTTTCAAGTATTTTATTTTTTGTTTCACTGCTCAGATTGCTCCACATTCTGTAAACTTTCCTTAAGATTGATGTGCCATGGGTCATTTCCTGCGTGCTTTCTAATGTTGTTATTGCAAATGACTTTGATGAAACTTTATTGCCGCTCGGATACAGTCCCTCCACAAGTCTGATAATCTGGCCCTCTGTTATATTTTCCGAACCCTCGGATGAATATGTGACTCTGCTGATGCATGGTTGATTACTTATGACATTAACATCTCCAGTTTCGCAAAAATAGTACTGAGATTCTGCATTTGTGGAGATTGCAACAATCAAAAAAGCTATGATTGTTGATATCAAACAAAACATTTTTTTCATGCATCACCATTGGATTACCTTACAGTACCGCGCGGGTATGTTGGGTAAGGATTATACTTGGGCACCGTTGGATCATAATTTATTCGTATCTCGTTCCCATCAGAAAAATATTTCACGAAGCTTAGGTTCCCAAGTTTATTTCTCAAATCACTCGAAAGTGAAGGATATCGTGCCGTTTCTCCCGGTTTCATATCTTCGTAATCATATGTCGTATTCAAGCGGAAACAGACCGCACCAAAGAAGATAGTATCTTTAGAGTTGCCATCTGGCAGAAAACTCAAAGTCACGTCTCTATCTTCTAGAGGCTTGAAATCAACGTGTTCAATTGTATGGCCGCTTAAATTCTTGCCCATAACATAAATGCCAAAATCACACCACGGACTGAGATTTACCGTTGAATAGTCTGGCCGTTCCGGATAATTGTTCTTTACCTTGATATTAACAATGAATGGAGAGCCGTCGCTTATCTCGTTTGGAAATGATATGTCAGTTATTTGTATATCTTCTGGAGCATAATAGATGTTACTTGTCGTTTGCGACGTGCACCCGCTCGCCAAAATCACCAAAACAGCGAGCGCCGCCCCAGCCCAGACCTTCAGCATGGAAAAGGATTGGAAGCCCGATTAATAAACCAAGCCAATATAAGCAGCCGCGACAATCTGTGATGTTATGGTATCCATAAGCGATGTCGAAGCCGCAATAGCAGAGAAAGGCAGCATGATAGACAAGGAACTGGAGAAGTTCCTGCCGAGGAAGAAGGGCGACAACCTCTATGAGGCTGTCTGGTACCACATGGCTACCGGCGGCAAGCGCATAAGGCCTGCGCTGGCAATCATGGCCTGCGAGTCCATGGGAGGGGACTCGAAGAAAGCCATACCATTTGCGGCTGCCTGTGAGATTTTGCACAACTGGCTGCTTGTCCACGACGACATAGAGGACGGCGACGAGGTCAGGAGGAACCAGCCAACCGTGTGGAAGAAGTACGGTGTGCCACACGCGATAAACGTGGGCGACCTGATGTCGCAGAAGGTCTTCCAGCTTGTGCTGGACTCAAGGACGAAAGGCGTCGATGACAAGACCACAATGCAGCTGCTCAGCCTGATGGCGGAAACTGCCATAAGGACTTCCGAAGGCCAGGCAATGGACATCAGCATGAGGGGAAAGGAGCCGTCCGAGAAGGATTACATGGAGATGGTCACGGGCAAGACGGCCTTCTACCTGACGGCGCCGATAATAGGCGGCGCGATTATCGGAGGCGCAGGCAAGAAGGACATCGAGCGCATCATCGAGTTCGGCAAATACGCCGGTCCTGCATTCCAGATGACAGACGACGTGCTTGACCTGACCGAAGGCAAGGGCCGCGGCGAGATTGGCCGCGACATCAAGGAGGGCAAGCGCAGCATAATGGCGATACACTGCCTCTCAAGGTGCACGCCCGGCGAGAAGAGGGCCATACTGGAGATACTGGACAAGAAGCCCCGGGACACGACAGCTGATGATGTCCGGTTCGTGAAGGCGATGTTCGAGCGCTACCGCTCAATAGAGTACTCGGCGACGAAGGCCAAGGAACTGATGGAGAAGGCCAGGCACGCAGCGAAGCCGCTGCCTGACGACCTGCGCGGCCTGCTTGAGATGTTCGCGGAATACCTGATAAGCAGGAAGAAGTGAGCTGGCGCATTTATTTAAATACCGCGAATTATAGTGAAGAAAGGAAACACAAAGGCGGCATTATGATAAACATAAACCTGATTGAGAAGCTGAAAGCTTACCTGAGGGTGCTCCGGGTCGCGAGGAAACCCAGCAAGGATGAGTTCTTTGCGTCCAGCAAGATATGCCTTCTTGGGCTTTTCGTGATAGGCATCATAGGTTTCCTCATATATGCCGTTTTCGTGCTGACGGGGGTTTGAAAAGAAATATAATTGTAATGCGCAGTGATTTGGATGATTTATACAATACGGACAACCACGGGAAGGGAAGACATAGTCGTCGACTTACTTGAATCGCGGCTCAAGTCAGAACAGGGGCTTGACATAAAGAGCATATTCCATCCAGCCGAGATAAAGGGCTACGTATTCATCGAGGGCAACCTCGCGTCAATACACAAGGCCGCGGTCGGGCTGATGCACGCCAAGGGCCTGATGGAAAAGCCCGTCGCCCTTGACGAGATAAAGCACTTCCTTGAGGTCAAGAAGACGCGCATAAAGATTGACATAGACGACATCGTTGAGATAATCGGAGGGCCTTTCAAGGGCGAGCGCGGCAGGATAAAGAGGATTGACAGCGTCAAGGACGAGGTCACAATCGAGCTGCTGGAGGCCGCGATACCCATCCCGGTCACGATTGCGACAGAGTTCATCAAGGTCGTCAAGAAGGCGCATCCTGAGGCGGCTGCGGAGAAGGAGACAGCCAAGGCTGACGAGAAGGAGAGCGATAAGAGCATATTCGACAACATAAAGGAGTCCGCGAAGAGCGACGCCATAGTTGACAGCGGAAAGCCTGCCGCGGACGCGGCTGGTGATGAGCGGATGAACGACGAGTCGTCAGCCGAGGCAGGCGCGCAGGACGAGGCTGACAAAGCCGAGGCACAGGCAGAGAAAAAGGGTGAGGAGAACGCCTAGTTTTATTTAAATATTCCAATGCAGAGTTGGTTTATGGGAAAGCAGACCATCAAAGCCATGGTTGAAGGCGGGAAGGCAACGCCAGCCCCGCCTCTGGGCCCTGCGCTCAGCCCGCTCAAGGTTGACGTCAAGAAAATCATCGAGACCATCAACCAGAAGACAAAGGAGCTTGCAGGCATGCAGGTCCCTGTCAAAATCACAATCAACGAGGACAAGTCTTTTGATGTCGAGGTGGGCACGCCGCCTGTCTCAGCGCTTATCAAGAGCGAGATAAAGCTGGAGAAGGGCGGCGGGGAGGCAGGAGTCAAGAGGGTTGGCGACCTGACCAGGGAGCAGGTAAGGAAGATAGCCAAGATGAAGTTCGGCGCCGAGACGCCGCAGCACCTGAGCCAGGTTGAAGGCACGGCGCGCAGCATGGGCGTCTCAGTTGGTAAGGGCATGATTACCGAGGATGAGCTGAAGAAATATGCTGAAATTGACAGGCTGAAGCAGGAGGCGGCTGCGGCAAAGGCAGCGGCAGCGCCAGCGGCTGGTGCAGCCCCTGCCGAGGGAGAGAAGGCAGCAGCCCCGGCAGCTGCCGAGAAGCCTGCGAAGGCAGAGAAAAAGTAAAATTCTCGTGAATGGCATTTTGACCCCCTTCGGATGGGTTTTTAAAACTTACTACTAACCAGTGTAAATGACAGAGTGGAACAGGGTATTCTGGCTGGTATTCATCGTGCTCGGCGCGATTGTCATAGCAGGCAGCATGTTCCACATACTTTACCTTGACCTGATATTCGGCCTGCTTGTGATAGGTGTCGGCGCAGCAAAGCTCGGCGAGGAGATAACAGACAGGCATCTGCAGAAGAAGCATGCTGCCATGAACGAGAGCATAGGCTACCTGACCCGCCAGGTGGACAGCACGACAGGAACTGCCGAGCGGCTCAAGGACACCAGCGATTCAAGGTTTTTCAAGATCAGCAACAGGCTTAACGAGATTGACGAGACAATGGACGACAAATATGACGACGCCGTCAAGAAGGTAATCACGCTGGAGAACAGGCTCAACGAGCATTCCAAACTCATGCTTGAACTGGTCAAGAGGCAGGAGGCAATAAAAGGAAGGCAGAACATGGTGAGCGAGAGGCTCAGACACCTGCCCAGGACGCAACCGAAGCCTGCCTACAGGCCTGTCATAGTTCATGCGCCCGCACCCAAGCCGCAGACGATTTTCGTGCCGAAGGCGGCGACAGTTCCTGAGAGGAGGATAATGAGGTTCGAGCTGCCCAGGATAGCGCCTAAAAGGGCATTCAAGCTGAAGCCGAAGGCAAGGAAGGCCAGAAGAAAGGCTGCGAGGCAGGCGCCGACAATCATAAACATCGCAGCCCCGAAGCCGCAGGTGATAAAGAAGATAATCAGGGTCAGGCCAAAACCGAAACCAAAAATAAAGAGGAAGGTAGTGAAGCGCAGGCCGCGCAGGAGGATAGTCACATCCGGCAGAACGATAATCAATATCCAGGCGCCCAAGCCGCAGGTCATCAAGAAGTTCGTCAGGGTGAAGGCAAAGCCCAAACCCAAGAAAGCCAGGCCAGCCAGGAAAGCCAGGCCAGCAGCCAGGCCTGCAAAACGTTTAAAAAGGAAGGCTCCCAAAAGGGTAAAGGCGAAGAACATAGCGATAAACATTTCATAGGCACAGCACATCCGTTTGACTGCTTAGGCAGGAGGATTACATGAAGATGAAAAAGGAACAGAAAAAGAAAAAAACAGAGGAACAAAAGGAAGCAGATTCTCATCCACTTCTTACTGCAATAGCGCAGGCAAGGCAGGGCTCAAAGCCGCGTTCCTTTGTCCAGACATGGGACTTCATAATCAACGCGAGAGGCCTGAACCTGAAGAAGCCCGAGAACAGGTTCGCACTCGACGTGACGCTGCCGAAAGGAAGGGGAAAGGAGGCCAAGGTCTGCATCTTTGCAGATTCCGGCGCGGCAGAGGCTGCTAAAGTTGCCAGCGTCGTCATCAGGAAGGAGGAGGTTTCAGGCATGGCCAAGAACAGGGCAAGGCTTTCTGACGTCATGTCATGCGACGTCATTCTTGGCGAGCCGGCGCTCATGGCCATGATAGGAAAGGAGCTCGGTCCTGTGCTGGCTCCGAAGGGCAAGATGCCGAGGCCAATCCCTCCCAACGTCAAGCTTGACGTGTTTGTCGCCGCAGCGAAGCGCAACATAAGGGTGGCGCTGAAGGAAATGCCGGCTATACACACGGTAATCGGCAATGACAAGATGCCCGACGAGGACGTCGCAGCCAATGCCGAGGCGATATTCAACGCAGTCAGGGACAAGATGCCCAAGGGCCTGAACAACATCAAGTCAGTTGTCATCAAGCTGACCATGGGCAGGCCTGTCAGGGCAATGATGAAATAACAGGAGGAATGGAATTTGGCGCTAAATATGCAATTGGCAAGAGGTCGGGGTTGACAGATGTCTGCGGGACCTGAAACGAGCCAAAAGCGCAAACATTCGGTAGATGGTGAATGACATGGTGTCCGAAAAGAACAAGAAAATGCTGAAGGAAGTGAAGGCGCAGATTGAGCAGTACCCGGTAATCGGCATAATAGACATGCACAAGATGCCCGGCAGGCAGCTGCACCAGATAAGGAACAAGCTGCGCGGCCAGGCTGTCATCAGGATGGTCAGGAAGAGCGTGCTCAGTCTGGCTCTGGAACAGATAAAGATTCCCAACGCCGCAAAGCTCACCAACAGCATACAGGGCGAGCCTGCGCTGATAATGTCGAACCTCAGCCCGTTCAAGCTGGCGCGCATGATTGAGCAGTACAAGTCGCCGGCGAAGGCGAAGGAAGGCGATGCAGCCCCGTATGAGATAGTCATCAAGGAAGGCCCGACGCCGCTTCCGCCTGGTCCTGCAATAGGCGACTTCCAGAAGCTGAAGATTCCTGCCATGGTTCAGGGCGACAAGATTGCTGTCAGGAAGGACACTGTTGTCGCCAAGGCAGGGGACATAATTTCAAGAGACCTTGCAGGCATGCTGACAAAGCTCGGCATAGAGCCCATGGAAGTCAGGCTTAATGTTGTGGCAGCGCTCGAAAACGGCATCGTCTATGGAAACGACGTGCTGTTCGTGCCGCAGGAGGAATATGTCAATCAGGTCAAGCAGGCAGGCATGTCAGCACTCAACCTCGCTGTCTACGTCAACTACTACACCAGCGAGACCATGCCGTTCATCATATCAAAGGCCTGGCGCGAGGCCAAGTCTGTGGCGAAGGCTGCAAACATAATCACGCCTGACACGCTCGGCGACGTGCTCGCTAAGGCGACAGCAGAAGCCGGCGCTGTCGGCAAGCTCATAAATGCACTGCCGCAAGAGCAGCAGGCAGGCCATGACAGCAGTCATGAGCCGCCGGTTGAGGATGTCTCTGCCGGAAGGCAGGACATGCCTGACTCCAAAGAGTCAGTGCAAAAGAAGGAAACAGCAGAAGGGGGCACGGGAAGCTGAAATAGGTTCTCTTGACGAAAGTCAGGGACAACATCCAAAATATCGGGACGGCTTCGCATCAAGTTCATAATTCAAGACGGAGGTATTACTATGGCGAAAATAAACTACGTGTATGGCGCGCTGCTGCTTCATTCAGCAGGCAAGGCCGTCAACGAGGCGCACCTGAAGAAGGTGATAGAGGCGACAGGCGAAGCTGTCGAGGAAGCCCAGGTGAAGGCGCTTGTCTCAAGCCTTGAGGGCGTGGACATCGACGATGCAATCAAGAGCGCAGCCGTCGCAGTTGCAGCGCCTGCAGCCAGTGCAGCACCCGCAGCCGCAGCAAAGGACGACAAGAAGGCTGAAGAGGAAGAGAAGAAGAAGGCTGAGGAAGCTGTCGCAGGCCTCGGCTCGCTGTTCGGATAAACGGAACCCTTGGTTGGGCCTGCGTTCATTCTTTCGCAGGCATGGGTATTTTTGTCAGGCGGAATTCCATATAAACATCATCTAATCTTTACTTGCGGCAACTCATAATCCGTGTATGGTCCACTATATGATGGCGAATAAGATGGCGCAGCAGACGGCGTCGAAGGATAAATCGACTCAGGCAAATTGATTGTAGGATAAGAAGGGGTAGGTATAACAGATGGCTGCGCCGCAGGCGCAGGAGTAGCCGCAGGCTGCGCTGTAGATGCACCGCCGCCCTGCAGGGCGGAGCCTATTTGAGCTCCACCAGCGACAGCGATAGGCGCTAGGCTGCCTGGCGCCGATGCCCCTATGGCTGTAATTGTTCCAGAACCCGATAGCACCGTGAATGTCCCACCCGTGCTGGACGTTATCGCTGGTAAAGCCCCGTTAGCACCCAGGGGTACTTGTATTCCAGCAAAATCTACCAATGCTCCTTCCGACCCTGCGGTGAAGCCAACAGTTGTGCCGGCAGGAACTTCTGCTGTTCCTGTCGCTGTACCCGCTGTCATTGCACCGCCCTCTCCAGTACCGGCTATCCCTCCCCCAGCCGGCGCAGCCGCAGCCGCCAGCATGTAAGCCCCGATGATACCGACAATCACGCCTGCGGCGCAGATAGCAGTGAGCGCAGCTCCGAGGCCGTCGCTGCCCGAGTCCTTTGCGCCCTGCGCAGCGGATTTCATGCTCGCAGGGTCGCTGCTCGCGCAGAGTTCTATTTTTTTGTCCTCTGCCTTCTGCGCCGCAGCTTCTGCTTTATCAAGAGATGTTTTAAGCATGCCGCCTATGCAGCCGACGAGCATCAGGGCAAGGCTGCAGAGAATCAAAAGCCAGGCGCAACCCAACCCAAACAAACAGAACGGCAGCGATGCGCAGCATGCTGCTGCAGATGTGCATACTGTGGCAGCAATGACACCAGTTATGGCGAGGAACATATTGAGCGTGCTCTTCTTGCTGCCGATTTTGTCCTTGGCCTTCTTCGCTTCCTGTATGGCCTGCTCGC
>Ga0315284_10000548_pt1 | contig 51009 bp, 64 predicted proteins | sample YL17G09_16_MG_FD_203696 | JGI IMG/M metagenome (GOLD analysis project Ga0315284, IMG submission 203696) | Sediment microbial communities from Yellowstone Lake, YNP, Wyoming, USA - YL17G09_16 | ecosystem: Environmental > Aquatic > Freshwater > Lake > Sediment | place: USA: Wyoming | collected...
TACTCTGATACTTACACATGGAGGCAAATATGTCAACCGAACTTATTGAAAAGATCGAAACGATCTTAAACAAAGTCGATCTACCAGATCGCCACACATTCTTTCAGCTTGAAAAATTCGTCATTGGCAAAGAGCCAACGGCTCAGGCTCAATTATGGCAGATTGTGCGAGAAATGCAAGCCCGATTGGAAACTGTTGATTCTTACAGGAAGCAGCTTGAAGATGCCGAAGACACTCTGGAACTGTTTGACATCAGGATCGAGAGGCAAAACAGAGTGCTTCGATCAGAAGCAAACATCAAGAATGAATATACAGACCTAAATTTGCAGGAGTATGAGATAAATATCAGAAAGCTCCAACGTGACAAAGATTCCCTTGTTTTATCAGCCAGAAAAGTTAACAAGAAACTTAGATGTGTTCTGGAAGAACTAGCATTTCTAAATTCCGCTTACGAAAAGATAGTCGAAAATTATGGAGAGGTAAAGCCTCTGGATGATGATGAGTCTCAAAGGGAGTTGTGGAACGAAAAGTTGCTCGAAGAATTCAACCTGCGAGTGATTCTACAACGTCCTTTGGAGCCAGAATTTGTCAGAACCGTGCTGTGTCTTGGTGATGACGCTTCTGTGAAGCAACATGTTGTTAAGATGATAGAAAACATTCAGAAGAAAATGCTTGCACAAGCTAAACCGCCACAGATAGAAACCAAAGCTAAAGTAGCAGGATAAAAATGACAGACAGAATTTCAAGCCTAGATGATGGATACACAACAGGAGATTTGTCCTTATTCCCAGAAGCTCTTGATGACAAACATGTTTTGTTCGAGGCAACCAACAATTCTTTTGTCTTTCTGAAGCAAACTCTGACATATAATGGAAAGATCATTATTGTTGAAGACACATCATCTTTTCCAGAAAAGGGAGAGTTGCGTATTGGTCCTCTTCCGGGAGAAGCAGGAGAATATGAACTGGTTTACTATGACAAGAAAACCAGTAACACTTTTCAAAAGCTAAAGCGTGGCTACGCTGGTTCCAAAATAAACTATTGGCCAGCAGTCAAGAGTTGTGTCTCAAATGCTGTTGTTGCAGAACATCATAATGCAATTAAAGATGCAATCCTAAACATAGAAGTAGATCTAGGAGTAAAAGACTTCCCAGATCCAGCTTCACTGAATGGAATTTTGAAGTACCAAGAAATCAGATTTCTTGCTCCAAAGCCATTGTTCAGAGCATATCCAATTAAAGGGCCACCGCCACTTAATGTAAGATTCCAAAACTTTACCACTGGGCATATTGCTAGGTTCCTTTGGGATTTTGGAGATGGCGGAACATCTTTGGAAAAAAATCCGACTCACACATACGTTGCTGATGGAAAGTATACGGTCAAGTTAAATGTTGTTACGACAACTGGTGCCCAAGGAATTGCAACCAAAAGCAATTACATCACAGTGGACAAAGAAGAAGCTCCGCCATTCTTTTATGTTGAATCAATTGATCTGCCATATTCTGTAAAATACGCAACAGAAAATTCTGTTGATCCAAAAGAATTCGTGTTCGTGGATCAAACAGACGGAGATATTGTGCAGAGAAACTGGATTTTTGGCGATGGAGTTACATACACTCAACAAGATCCAGACATTCACGAGATAAGCCACATCTACAGTCTTCCCGGAAGCTACACAGTTACCGAGTTGATACAGTTCAGCAATGGCAGACTTAAAAAACATCAATTGCCGGACCCATTGGTGGTCTTGTAAGGAGATATAAATGATACCAGAAGTGCCTCTTTACCCGGCAAGCTTTGATTCAGATGACAATCTTTTTCTAGTGCATGATTCTCTCAGGCTTAGACTGTTGCAAGACTACAGTCCGGGAGATACCACAATTTATGCCGAAGGTGATTTTCTAGTAGTTTCAAGAATTCCGCCAACAGGTCAGATCACTCTTACAGAACAATGTAGTGACCTAGAGAATAGGGCAATATCGTTTTATTATGAATCATTTGACCCTGATACTGTTGAATTTTCAAAGCTTACTCTATTGGCCGGATTTACAGATGTTACAAAAGCAAAGAGAATCACAAACATCACTGTCAATGTGATGGCTGCTCATCATAACAATCTGAAAGATACATTGATTTCAATCCAAGAATTTTGTGGAGTAAAAGGAACTGAAGACATAGAACCATTCGGACCAACACTAGAAGGAAGAATCAACTTCCTTAGAAGATTAGTTCTTCAGCCAAAAGCATGGTTTACAGCAGACAGAAGAGTCGGCAATATTCCTCTTTGTGTCACGTTCAAAGATTTGAGTTTTAGATTGGGCACCGATGGAGATGCTGGTGAAGTTAAACTGACTTGGGACTTTGGAGACAACACAACTTCAATCGTTTCTGTGATTAGTGAAACTAGCATGGTCCCAGATAATTCAATCAACGTAATTGTCAGAGATGAAGACGGCGGAACAATTAGAAAGTGTTATCACCAACCGGGAGTATACGATGTCAAATTGACTGTTGAAAATGGATTTGGATCTGATGTAATCATTCTTCCAAACTTTATCAACGCTCGTGTAAAAGCTCCTGATAATGCCATCATTCGTTTTATTGAAAACACATCCAATCAACAAGCAACTGCCGGTGTTCCCCCAGATGGTCCATTTGTAACAACACCAAAAATCAGGTCTCCAATCAACACATTGATTCAGATTGAGATTCCAATTGGAGAAAATCCTTCAATTCCGGGATACTCATATTCTGGAGAACTTCTGAATGAATCAAACATGCCAATTGATCCAGTTGTTACATACACTTGGTCACTGGCAGATGATTTATTGCATCCTAATGCTCCAGAAACAAAAGCATCTTATAGTGTAGGAGGAATCTATGACATTAAGCTTAGAGTAGACACAGAGTTTAATGCTTATAGAATCACATCATACAATGCGGCAGTTGACATTGTAGAAAATTACAATTTATGGCTTTGGGTGTTTAGTGATGCAACCACCGTTAGATCCTATGAGTACGGATTGATTAGCGAAACATTCAAAGCTGGATCTACCAACAATTTAACAGTCAACAGAAATGATGATTTTTTATCATCTGTTCCAGAATCCGACAAACAGAAATTTGAATTTAAGAGAAACTCAGGATTTTCGCCAAGAGGATCTTTAGCTTCTGGACAAGGTGGAACTTCAATGTTGTACTGGGCCAGCGGACGTAACGAATCAGATCTTGTGTCTAGCGAGGTGATCAATGTAAGAGAATTCAGTGGATTCCTTGAGACCTACACAACAAGACCATCAATTACCAGACAATGGAATTGGCTAAATCTTAATTCTTTGTCAATTTCATATTTCATATTCGGAGACATTCCAGCTAGGTTGCCCTATACATCACATACAAATACATCAAAAACATCATTGGAGCTATCAGGATTAGCAACATCAAGTGTATTGTTGGCAGACGACAATTACTTCAATGGAGCAATAGAACTTGAATCCAACCCATCTGTATTCAATATTGACGGAACTAGCACTTATGGAGACTTCAGTGTTTACAGAGGAGCTTGGAAAGATAGCACTGGTTACTTCGCCAGAAACGATGGAGTTGGGCCTTTCTTTAGAATAAAAAGCTTCTACAGAACAGAAGGATCTGTTTCAAATCCGTTCATTTCTGTTCGCAAAATGCAAGACATTCAAGGTCCAACTAAGTTAGAGGGACAATTAACCAACTTGAGCACGGGTATATATGTTTTGAACAATACCGGCTCTGTATCTAAATTTGATGATACTGTAACAGCTTGGTCTACGGGCGGTCCCGGAGTCAATTCGTTGCTTTACAGAAATTTGCAAGATACAAGTTTCAGAGGATTCGATGATCCAAAGAATACACTTTTGATCGCTTCGGACAGCGATCATCGAGCTTATTTGAGTTTTGACTATAGTGAAAACGCATTCGTAAAGTTCAGTGAAATTGATTTAAGCTTCAAATTGTTAGCCCCTCGTCCAGAAGGTGAACAATGGATGCTTGGAATAAATTAGAACAAAGCGGAGACAATATAAATGGCATTTCCTCCAGTACCAGTATATCCTAAAGCAATAGACAGTGATTACACACTGTTCTTAGTTTACAACACAACAGAGACCAAGTTGTGTTCTGATAATGCTGCATGGTCGCAGGAAATAGAAATCATTCCAGTTTTAGCCGACAAGCCGGACATTTGGGCCAACAATGGATTTGCCAATATAGATGGAGAGCTTCTGTATTATGATGATGTGGAGTTTAACGGCGATGGAAAAGTAAACAAGCTCAAAAAATGTGCCAGAAATTTAGGAGGCGAGCACACGAAGTTCAATCCTAGAGGAACTTGGATCAGGAGTTTTGTTGTTGCAGAACATCACAACCAAATGGTTGATGCCATTTTGCAAACAGAAAATTTCATTGGTTACAATTTTGACCCAAGAAGACCAACACTGGATTGGAGAATCAGAAATTTAGAAGCACTCGAAGTGATATTTGACGACTTTAATTGTCCAGATATCAACTTCACATTTAACATCGTAGAAGACAGTCCAGTAACTGGAAAGTTGGCCACATATTTGATCCAAATCACTGGGAACATGAATAGTTACAGATTGGATTTTGGAGATGGATCTTTTACGACGACAGAATTTCAAGGCAGTCACAGGTATGCGGTAAACGCTTTAGTAGATCCAGTTGTAACAGTAAGCAACGATCAGTGTCAAATAATTCAAACTCCAATTGAGCGTGAAAACCCAACGGAACCACCTGCACAAATTGAAGAAATTTTCAACATACCTGTATGTGAAATTCCAGACATTCCTGACTTTACTTTTGTTCCGTGTGATGTTCCAGAGCCAGATATCAATCTACCGCCATTGGTTGTTCCGTGTATTTCAATCGAAGGACAAATTGGACCAATTCCATCTGTGATCACAGGACCAACATTCTTTAGTCAGATCGTAATCACAGGATTAAGTGGAATCAATATTCCGAGCACAATAGAAATTACAGGACCAGAGATTCCTCCAATCATTTTGGTTGAGCCTCCAATTCCACCAACAATCATTATTGATCCTCCAATTCCTCCGACGATCATCATTATTGCACAATCAAGTATTGCGATTGCCTTAGATGCTTCAGATTTGCCAAGATTGGAAGTTGATTGGGGAATGCCGCCAAACATGGAGGTGGCACTGACAATGGCCAGACAAGTTAAAACTCCTCAGAGATTTTCTGCTGACCCAGCTATCGTTAAAGAGTTCGGTTCAGAATTTGCCGATTTATTTGAAGCTTCAGGAACAATGCAAGTCGAGTATGAACCGGTTGGATTGCCATCAGAAATTAGAATCATTGCTCCTGAAATGCCAAAGATCATGATTGACACCTCAAACATGATCGACAGAATAAAAATTGATTCTAGCGAAGTAAAAATTCCAGACATTAAGATCTATGGGCCAGATACGCCAATCCCAACTTCAATTAGACTTGACGGCAGTGAGTTGCCAGAAGAGTTTGACTTGGTTTACAGAGGCGGACCAATTCCCGTAAAAGTAGAAACCGAATTAACTCTTAAGGTTGAAAGCACTTTGCCAGAAAGAATCATCTTGGAAATCCCTAGACCAATTCCAGAAAGAATCATCTTGGAAAGCAATCTGCCTGATAAGATCATTCTTGAAGGACCAAAGTCTATTCCAATTGAACTCCCAGAAGGATTCGGAATTCCACTTCTGTTCCCAGAAAAAATGCCAGAAATGGAAGTGGTATATCGTGGTGCCCCAATTGAAGTAAAGATCACAATGGATCAGATCATGAATAAAAACGCTGATGGGCAAAATTGCGTCATGATTACTCCTTGTATAAGATAATGAAGATCAAAAAATCACTAAGCAACGAATACATTCAAGGCGGCGGAGTATGGGTCCGTAATTTCGCCAAGCATTCTAATACTCCGTTAACTGCATCAAATTTGTATGATCATAAAGATTATGGAATGATAGCACACAACGAACAAGTGAATGCTGTGAGGCCAAGAATTGCAGAAGAAGCAATATCCTTCAAAAAAGTTGTCATCATATCTGATGGATACAACTTTAAGGAAAGACATGAAATTATTGCCCAAATGCCGAAAGATATTTGCGTTTTAGCAATCAATGGTGCCTTAAAAGACTGGAAGCTTAAAGGCAAGAGATCAATCAACGCTTATGTGGTAAACAACCCATATTCTGAATGCACAGGGTTCTTGCCGAAGTCAACAGGATACTATCCAATTTGCATTTCATCTGTCAGAACAAACTTCAATTTTACACAAGCTTACAAGAACGATGTCTATGTGTATTGCCCAACTCCAGATGGCAAGTTTGGAGGCGAATATAACGAAAAATACTACATAGATGACTATAGAAATCCTGTGTGTGCGGCCATTGGAATAGCATATCAATTCGGTGTAGAAAGCCTCATGTTGATGTGTTGCGACGAATCATTTTCCAAGGAACGTGACTATGCTGTAAAACTAAAAAATGGCCTATGGACGTACCCACAACACATACGATCAAAAGAAATCATAGACGCCAATCTGTATTGGTTAACACATCAAGAAAACAAAGAAGTAAAAGTTGTTGATTTTTCTGATGCAGGAGATTATTTTAATGCCACATATATAAACGAAGAAAAGGATGCGTTAAATTTTTTCGCAACTGGGGAGGAGCCCAATGGAACCAAATAAAAGAATTTCTCTACAAGATTTTAAGAACTGGATAGCAGAGCAAAAGGATCTGTCTAGTTTCTTCAACATTGGGGCAGATCAAGAAAGCCCATACGATAAATACGTTGGAAAGGCTGTCCGCAGTAAAGTCGGCAAGTCCAAACTGATGGAAAAAATTGATTCTGAAAACGATGCAGAAACCATGATCGACGAGTTCATTGAAGAAGGCGGAACCATTTTGACAGTAGAAGCCAAAAGGGTTCAAATCGAAGTCGAATCTGGTGATTTCTATCTACCAAGATTCTGCGTAAAAATAGTCAAAGAAGAATCTTAATCATATTGTGACTCCTAATGAGAGAAGATCTTTTTTCATTAGTATTTTAACATTTACTCCATCTTTAAGCAAGGTGTCAAACTTGTTTTTCTGTATTGAATAGTGATACTCATTCTTAATCTCAACCCAACACTGCCACTGTTCAACATAGAAGTCTGGATAGTATGAATGTTTCTTGCCATCAAGCACGTAATTGATCCTTCCTCTGTGAGCCGTATATTCTAAATTTGTTTGATCGGCCCATTTTGCGAATGCTAGTTCCCACGTGCCTTGCAATTTGACGATGCTACCATCAGGCTTGATGTGGTCGTACCATTTGCATTGACCAACTCGCACTCCATCAAATTTGCCGTCAGCCCACGCTTTTCTAGTAGCCTCTGCTATTTTGTTTCTCACGCCCTCATCAGCAAGCATCGCAGACCTACTCTGCGACATCTTCAGCCGGACCTCTGGTCGCTTCATGGCATTTGAATCGCCTGAGTTTATTCCTTTAGATCCTTCACGTATGTTACGTGCCCAATCTGGATGTGTGGCTTTTGTTCTGTAAGATTTACCGAAGGCTGGATTTCCTTCTCCGGTATGTGATTCATCTACACATTTTCTACAACAGAACCTTCTTTGTCTTTGCTTAAAAGGCACAGTAAATTTGACTTTACAATTCTCACAAGTTTTGTCTACAAGATTTGGCATATTTATCCTCTGGTATTAGAGGGTGGTGCTATTCGTTTTTAGAGATAACTCCCGAAATTTTTTCCCAATCTCTTTCTGGTCGCACCTTCAAGTTTGATTCCCATGCGGCCTTAAATACTAAAGGATCGACTCCTAAGCTTTCTGCAAGACTAATGAATGCGTTGAGGTCTTTACAAAAACACTTGCCACCAAACCCTTTATTGCCATCTGGTCCGGGCACCGACCAATGTGATGCTCCTAGACGCTTATCTTTTGTGGCGTACTCCACAACCTTGTCATAGTCAACTTCAAGTTTTGAACATACTTGTTCAATTTCATTGGCAATCGAGACTTTAGCAGCTAAGAAACAGTTGGTCGTATACTTTACCATTTCCGCTATTGTGGAAGATGTTTTTGTAACCTGCACATTTGGATAAGCTGTTTCATATACTTGTTTCAAAATCGCAGTCCCCTCATGAGGGCCACCAATAATGATTCGATCTTGATTCTTAAAATCCTCAATAGCATTTCTCTCTGTCAAAAACTCTGGATTGAAACACACGTGCAAGTTGCTGTACATTTCATTCAATCTAGCTGTAGTTCCCGGTGGAACAGTAGACTTGATCACGACAGTTAAAGTTCTGGTTGCGACTCTGGACAACTCAGACACAACACCTTCTACGATAGACGTGTCGCATGAACCATCTTCTTTCATTGGAGTTGGTACACAGACGAATATGACATCTGTTTTTCTAGCTACTTGATCAAATCCATTGTCTGTATTTACAACAAATGGTTTTCCTCCCAAAATGCCATGAACTCCTCTGATTTTATCGTAAGCCCAAATCTCGAATGCGTGTCGCATTCCTTCCATGACAGCAGTGCCAACAAAACCTGTTCCTACAACCCCTATTGTGTTCATTAAAAACCTTCTTTTTTCCAGTCACAGAGACTTGTTTCTTTGTTTATTGTTGACATCAATTCTGCACTTAAAGTTTGTGCCAATCTGAATTCTGACTCTAAGTTATGCCATGCTCGTAAATCTTGTTGTGCTTCAACAGTCCACATAGCTCTAAGTCTTCTATGAGGATTAGTTCTGTTTGAAAACTGTAATATTTCTTGATTCAAAGTTTGCACAACTACCGCCAAGTGATCCATTTCGATTGTTACTGGATCAACTACAGAAACGGCTGCATATCTGATATTGTTTATGTCAGCAGACAGATGAACATACATCATTCCGTTTTGAGGAGATGATTGTTGCCATATTCTGTAATTTTGAACATTTGGAGAACTGTTTACAAGCACTTCATTTTGCAGAATATCTTCTAATTGCATGGTCATTATTTCATCCCTTGTGCCCAGCTTACGTTTCCTTCTTCATAGTTCACTGTTACAGACATGGTGTGCGTGACTGCTTTCCATGTAGATGCAGCACTACCACCCCATCCACTCTTCTTCCATGATGAAAATGGCAGATGACTCTCAGCAGCAATGCTACCTCCATTGATGTACAACATACCGGTGGTGCATTCCTGAGCGATCCTACGATGCTTCCTGAAGTCATTAGACACTACTCCTAACGCCAAGCCGTAATCTGTGTCATTATAGATTCGAATAGCGTCATCTAGTGTGTCAAATGGGATTAACGCCACATGAGGCCCAAACACCTCTTGCTTCAAGAATGGTTTGTCGGCCCATTCACAACTGTAAACAAATGGCCTTAGACAATAACCGCTTTTTGGAATTTGACCTCCGCCAATCCAAACCGTAACATCTCTGTCATTACGAGCCATGTGATTAAAATCAAGAACTCTTTGCATTTGTTCTCCGCTAATCATTGGACCATAATCAGCAGCATATTCTTTGTTGAATGGATCTCCCACAAGAAGCCTGTTGGCTTTTTCAACAAATGCTTTTCTGAATTCTTCAAATACTGATCGTTCAACAAGAATGCGACTAGAAGAAACGCAACGCTGGCCAGAAAGTTTGAAAGATGAAGCAATTGTAGCTGGCAATGCTATTCCAAGATCCCCATCAGCAAACACCATAGTTGCAGATTTAGATCCGCATTCAATGCTACAAGTTTTAGAGAATGTTTCAGCACAATGACGACGGATGTCTTGTCCGACTTCTGATGAGCCAGTGAAAAGAATTACATCTACGTCAGATCTAACCAATAAGGCTCCCTGTTCTCCGGTGCCGTGTACCAGATTGAATACTCCGGGTGGAAATCCTGCCTCTTCGTAAAGCTCTGCGACGAGTTGATTAACCATGGGAGTAAGCTCTGAAGGCTTGTGTATGACAGTATTCCCTTCAACAAGAGCAGGGCCAGCACACCAAAAACTACCAATAGCAAGAGGAAAATTCCAAGGACTAATGATAAGCACAACTCCACGAGGTTTTCGTACAACATAAGCATCCTTGGTAGCAAGCTCTGATGCCAGACAGGTGCCGTATGGTTCACGTCCAGATGCCGCCGCTGTTTGACACATGTGGAGGGCTTCAATGACTTCTGCGTGCGATTCATTAAGATTCTTACCAGTCTCGATAGAAATAGCATCTCTTAACTTTTCATGATCTCTTTTGACTAACTGTGCAAGTTTGTCAAAGTAATCAGATCGCTTTACACGACTTTCTTTTCTCCAAGAGTCAAAAGCTTTTCTAGCAGATGTCACAGCAAGCTCAATGCCTGCTGGAGAAATTGTCGGGAAACCTCCATACACACTTTCTGTAGCTGGATTGATTCCAGAAAAAACAGATGTTGCATCTTCATTCCAATTGCCATCAATAAAATGGCGTCCACGAAAATAGTCCATATCCAATCCTTTCTTACAGAACTTATTTTACTTCACTTTTTGTTCTGTTGCAATACTTATTGTTTTCTTTTGATCATAGTTTTAGTGACCTTGCAAGAACTTGTATCTGCTACAGGAGCTACAGAGTACGCTTTGAACTCCAATAGCGGATTCACGCCAACTGACATATCAGAGTATCCTCTTTCTTTTAGTCGTGAAACTAATTCGTTGAAATCCTTGGCTGTTTCAACCCATGGTTCATACAACATCCTGTTTTCATGGATAATCTGGGAGATCTGGCGTTCCCAAATAGGAGGTAGGTCCAGACTCGACAGATCCGTCAATTTCGATGTTATCACAGATTCGCTCTGCAACACTGTCACTAACTTGATCCCCTTCTTCGACCGACTGGCCAAATACAAATAAAGCCTCTTCATAAATTAACCCCCTGAAAAGTTCTTCCAACAATATCTGAGCATGTACATCATCACCGAATTGTTGACAAAATCCAACAAAAGTTTGAGTGCCCATTTGTGCTTTTTCTTGATCGTTCATCTTATAAGTATCTATGATAAGCTTTACAGACTATGCAAAGGTAGCCAACAACTATTGTGTTTGCTACTTTGGACAATCAGACGAATATCTTATACAACTGAGGATACTCAAGCCAGTCTTGGAAAAAGAGTTCCCAGATCTAACCATCTATGTTGGTTGCAAAGACGACAAAACCCACATACTAAAGGATTGCAATCATATTCTGAAGTTATCAGAGCTTAGAATCAGGAAAAATGATTTTGCTCATATTTCTGAATTGCGGTGTAATGGAACAACTCATCCAATAGAAGACTTTATCATCAGTGCTGGAATTACAAATTTTGGAATTCAACCGCCAACTCCAGATAAAACTGTCAAGTGCGTGATAATATCCAAAAGTTTTCATCCAACAAAACCTTTAGAGAAGGACATGATAGACAAACTTAAGAAAATAGCCGTCACACAGGGAATGTACTGTGAAATAGACACAAATATCAAAGGAGCCGGTCTTGTTATGGGCGTAGAATCAGCCGATTTATGCGAAGCGGCTTCAGTTGGAATAGAGACCATTTTGGTTCCTACCGGAGCCGGTACACGTTTATACAAAACTATGTTTCCAAATATAAAAATCCTGCATATCTAATTGTGACGGACAATACATCATTTAAGAACACATGGAGTAAACATGTCAGTATTTCAAGTACAACTACAGAACGTGAATCAGGGACGCATGGATCTTGATCCATCCTCAAGCGTTGCTGGTCACGCATACGGATTGCTCGGCTCAGCATTCACAACTTCCAAGCAGCGTCAGATTTACGTCGCAGGTCCAAACAAAACATACAGACTTTTGAAGGACGGTGACTCATTCACAGATTGCAACTACTGGAAGAGATTCGCTTATCCACAGATGGCTTACGATCAGGCTTTCATCAAGGTTACGACCGATGACGGTTCTGTTTACAGCGACATCCCAGAAGAAAACACATTCGTTAAGGGTGCCACAGTCACATTGACCACAGCTTTGTCTGGAACGGTTGTTGACTTCGTTACCACATACGGCGGACCAGCAAGATTCTTGCAGGTTCAGAACTTGGACGGCACAAAGTCTGTTACAGGCGAATTGAACGGCGACACAAACGTCACGTTCTTCCTGAACGCAGGCGAAAGCCAAATCTTCAACAATGGAGACCTTGCAATTACACTGTTGAAACTGAAGACATCTTCAGCAACCTCTTCAGCTAACTGGATGGCTTCTATCCGATCTACTTGCAACAGCTAATCACGTTGAAAGACTAACTAAGATACTAGGCCATGGTTCTTCGGAACCATGGCTTTTTTTTTGGACTGACTCTATTAGCAGATGCCAGTAGTCAGATCAAAATTGCCAGTTCGCAACCGTATCGAATATAAAAGACCGGAGCAGGCCAAGCCTACCATCGGAATTCGTGATTTCTACAACAAGAGAAAGAAAGTTCTCATCCAGCGTAGTGTTGGCGGTTTGGGCGATATTCTCATGCACAGAATGATGTTTGAGGACTTTAAGAAGCTGCTGCCAAATGCAGAAGTTCATTTTGCCTGCCCAGCAATGTATCATGAAGCTGTAATCGACCATCCTTTCATTGACAAAGTGCTCGATTCAAATGTTGTTAACTATCACGACTACATCATTCACTACAACACCACAACAGCTTGTGGTCGCTGGGAAATGAAGATGGCTCCAATGTCTGGCAAACATCGCAGCGACATTTGGGCCAATCACTGTGGCGTTGCTCTTACATGTCACGATATGCACTTTCGTATTTCTGAAGAAGAAAAAAACGATGGTTTAGACATTATAGAGAAGCACAGAGATCGACCGGGCAAATCTGTTATCTTGGCTCCAATCTCGGCAATGCACAATAAAAATCTGTCTGATGAGTTAATGTTTGAAGTTGCAATTGGACTGCGTGATCGTGGGTATTTTCCAGTCGGACTTCATGGGTCTCCAATTTTTGGATTTCTAAAAAATGACGTTCCAACGATTCACGGATTGAAGCTAAGAAAGTGGTTGTCTGTAATAAATCAAGCTGACTACATTCTTAGTGTTGATACATCGCATTTCCACGCAGCAGGCGGGATGTACAAACCAGTGGTGGGAATGTTTACATTCGTCAATGGTCAAACATACGGATCGCATTATCCAAAAGTAGAATTGGTTCAAGGGCCATGTCCGTTGAATTATTCTGGGTGCTACGACTGGGGGCAGTGCCCAAAACTTAAAGAAGGTCCAAAAGTTCCTTGTTGTTCAGGGTTAACGGCAAATTCTATTCTTGCAGCATTTGACAGATTAACTTCTAGGTTTTAATTGACTCTCACTGTAATAATGAAAATGGCAATCTGATGTAGTAAATACAATTATGCCTCAGATAGTCAAGCAACCAAAAACAAGCATTCGAATTGTTCCAAGAGATGGAGAAATCGAAATTACCCTAAACATCAATATCTCATTTGATGGAGAGGTGACTGCTTCTGCTGTTAACGCACAAAGTGTAAAAATGGTTGAAGAAAAAGAAGAGAAGGATGCAGAGCCAATGGTTCCAGATTTCTTCTCTGGAGCAAAACTTAAATTTGGATTGAACAAGGAGTAAAAATGGCAATAGGATTTGACGCTGGTACATATAACTTGGTTTGTTGCAAAAGAAATGCAGAAGGCAACTTCGTCTACAAAAGAGAAGTTAACGCCTTCTTGGAGATGGTGCTTGAGAACGATTTTGTGTTTAACATGATGAAGAAATCTGGAGTGCCATTGATTCTCAGAGAAGATGCCAATATGGCCTATGCCCTCGGAGAAGCTGCGATCAATATGGCGTACACAATGAGAAATACAGATCTCAAACGACCAATGAAAGACGGCTGTGTAAATCCAAATGAAAAAGACGCATTCCAAATCATGAACATCATGATTCACAGCTTGTTGGACGAAATCAGCAAAGATGGAGAAATCTTGTGTTACTCGGTGCCAGCTAACGCCATCAACGAGAATACAGATGCTGATTACCACAGAAAAATTTTGGAAGCAATTTTCAAAGCTTTCAAGAGCGAAAAAGGATGGAAAGTTGACGCTAGACCGATCAACGAAGCTATGGCTTTGGTTTATGCAGAACTCGGCGAAAAGATGTTCACTGGAATCGGAGTAAGCTGTGGAGCAGGTATGGTTAATGTGGCCTTCTCTTTGTTCGGAGCAGAAGTCTTTAGCTTTTCTATCGTAAACTCTGGAGACTGGATTGATCAGCAAGCCGCACGTGCTGCCGGAGAATCTGTGGCTTTCATAAACAAAGAAAAAACAAAGATTGACTTAAACAAAGAACCAGCTACACTTGTCGAACGAGCAATCAGAACCCAATACGAGTTGATGATTGAAAAGACTGTTCTTGGAATCAAAAGAGGTCTTACAGAAAACAAAGACAAAAACGCTCGTCTCGATCAACCAATTGACATCATAGTGGCTGGCGGAACAGCAAGTCCTCCGGGATTTGATAAGCTTTTTGAAAAGCTAATGAGATCCACGGAAATGCCAGTGCAAATTGGCAAGGTCATACGACCTAATGATCCTCTGTATTCTGTATCTCGTGGGTGTTTGATTGCGGCTGAAAATGCAGGTCCATCTGTGAAATGACATCTATATTCGATCAACATAAGGCATACTGGACCAACAAGTCTGGTATGCCTTCTTCTTTGGTCGAATACGTTACAGACACATCTGGATTGCAAATTTTGGATTTGGGTTGTGGCGGCGGCAGATTAGCAGCAAGCTTTACCAACTCTACAGTCTATGGGCTCGATAACTCTGCGGAGTTATTGCGAGAAGCTCAGCAAAATCACCCCAACATCAAGTTCGTCTGTGGAGATTTTCAGTCTCCCGAAGCTTGGAGACAGATTCCTTCTTTAGACATGATTGTCTCCAATTGTGCAATTCGTAAAGACTACTGTCCACATCTGGCAGATGTCATGCGAATATGTTTTGACAAGCTAGTTCCGGGCGGCATTATGTTGCTCAGAATTCAGTCTGTGTCAGATCTTTCCGAAGTGTTGCCTAAATCTACGAGAGAGCTTCTATTTTACAGCAACGATGAACTGTCAGATTGTCTCAAGTCGTTCAAATGGAACGTCAAAGAGGAAGCATTCAGACAGAAGTTTTCAAGTATCGAATACTTGAAGACGTTTCTCAAAAGGACTCAACTTGAATCTGAGGATATCAAGTGTGTGAATCCAACGAGAAGATATAACATCGTTTATGCTGAAAAAACGAAGTAACCGCATAGATAATAAGAACGGCTAGGGGTAGCCGTAGGTAACAGTATAAGGAAAAATATGGACGACAAAATCAACATCTCACAAGAGGTGGAGATTCGGCATTGTGCTGAAGACTTCACTTACTTTTGTGAGACCTATGTAAAAATCAATCATCCCATCAAGGGAAGCATCAATTTCATTCTGCATCCATACCAAAAAAGGTATGTCGAATCTCTTCAAAACAATCGTTTTGTAATATGCAAGAAGTTCCGTCAAGGTGGATTCACCACACTTACAGAAGTTTACTTTTTGTGGTTGGCAATGTTCAAATTTGACCAACGCATAATGACCGTCTCAAAGACGGATCGTGAATGCTGCTATATGTCAGATATGATCAGACGTGTACTTGATCAACTTCCAGAATGGATGCAGCCAGATCTAGGCAAAAACAACGGTCATACAATTGAATTCAAAGATACTGGTTGTTCAATGGTGTTTTTAACTCCAGAACCAGCCAAAGGCAGAAAAACAGATTATGTTTTATTTGATGAAGCCGCTTTCTGGGATTCTGGCAGACATTGGAAGGCTTGTTTTCCAATGATATCTTGTGGCGGCAAGGCTTACATTGTTTCGTCAACAAATGGCACTAAAGACAATTGGTTTTACGAAACATATACAGCAGCAGAAAAGTTGCAGAACAACTTTAAGATATTCCATTGCAGCCACTTAGATCACCCAGACTATTCAAATGAAAACTGGGCAGCAAACACAAAAGAGTGCCTCGGAGCCAGAGGTTGGAGACAAGAGGTTCTGTGTGAGTTCTTAGATCCAGACAATAGAACAACTCAGCAGAAATTGGATGATGCACTTCAGTTCTTTGAGGACGTGTCTGCGGTAGAAGAACTTGTAGAAAATCTCAATAAATGCGAAAAGCCCAAGCGTGTAATAGATTTCAAAAAAGAAAACTGGAAGATTGGTGAAGATCATCTAGGAGAGAAGGGATTGGACTGGAAACTTGAAAAAGTCTACACAGAAGATCCAAAGCCTTTGAAGACAGAAGAACCAGAATACAAGCCACAAGCATGTCGGCCATCCAGAGTTTGAACAACCATTAAACCTCAATGATGTAGATGAATTGACAGATTTGTGGACTGATGTAGCTGAGCTTTATCCACAATACGAAGAAGTAAAGAACTTTTGGGCTAAAACATCTAATGAAAGAAACAGAAAAAATGAAGAAATTGAAGATAGAATCAATGAGTGTATAGAAGTTGACATGTTGGTTCTAGCTGGAGTAGTTTCAAAAAATGAAGCCAAAACTTTGCCTACTTATAAGGTTTTTGCCAGACCTGACTTAAAGATCATATATACTATTAAGTCTTCTGGCAGATATTCGGAAGATTTGACACTTAATTTTTCAAACAACAGACTTTGTGTTAACAAAGTTCCTACTGTAATAAAAGAAGACGATGTGAGAGATCTTTACAATGGAGTTTTCTCACTAATAGGATACGAACAAGCTGTCGAGACTGTTGTTAAGGCTATTACATCAAAGTTAGATATCTTGTTTTTGGAGAATAATGATGCAGAATCATTGGCTAAAGAAGCACTTAAATAGTTCACATAGAGAACAATCAATACTTGACAACTATGGGCCGATTGTGCTTACATGGAATGATATTGGTAATTATGAAATGCCAATTATTAGAGAGAATTATGTAGAAGTTCAGACGATATGGGCAGTTTACATGAATGAAGCAGAAAACCTTGAAAGGATGGAAAGTTATGGAAAATGTTATTCACAAATACGTTAATGACTTAGGGATTGCAGCATACCTGCTGATGCACGGATATGCGGTCATTGGCAAAAAAGGCAGATCAATTTACTTTGAATGCCAAAGCGAAGAAGAGGCTAGCGAATTAGACAAGTTGGTTCTTGAATACCAACCACCTAATGATTTCTACACATTTGATTCATGCTTGATGTTTTTGAAGAAGATCAATGATCATGAACCAGTACAGATGGACGACTCAATACACAAGATTGTTTCCGATCTTGGTGTGGCAGCATATCTTTTGATGCGTGAGTATGATCCTCAAGGACGCATTGGCGTCAAGGTAATTGGAAAACGTGGGAAATACGTGTACTTTGAACACCCAGTTGGAAAGAGTAATGAGTTTGAAAGGAGATCATATCAATATCTGCCTAGTCAATTTCAAACCTATGATTCCAACCTCATGGCTCTTAAGAAGATTGGGGAGTACATGCCGGGGAATGACTTTAGATCAAAATAGCACTCGATGATGGTATATACGGCATTGAAAGTGTAATAGCACCAAGGGGAGAATATGCGAAGTTTTTCAAATTACAGAAAGCAGTGTCTCAGAGAATCACTTGATTGTTTTTCGGCACGGGGAAGTTCTGCGGCACTTTTTGACATTCTTAGGATTGATCTTCTTGAAGCTGCTGAGCTACCAGAATTACTCACAGAAAACATGATGGTCAAATCTGAATTTAATAGGTTCAGAAAAGATTACAAAACACACAACAAATATGTTGTGGAGTCCATCTGTGATTATGCCAAAAACACATTCTACGATCAATTGATGATGGAAGCTGATATCGTCACAAAAACAGCTATAGATCCATCTGCTGCTTTCAGAATGTTGAGAGATGAACTCAAGGCAAAACTCTCTCAAATGATTCAAGAACTTAGAGCGACTATTTCTGGGTCTATGACGGCTGATCGTGATACAGAAGCTGGTGCTGGCCCAAGTGGTGGCGGTGGTTCTACAGGTGCTGGTCCAAGTGGCGGTGGCGGTGGCCCTTCAGGTACAGGTGCTGGTCCAAGTGGCGGTGGCGGTGGCCCTTCAGGTACAGGTGCTGGCCCAAGTGGTCCCGGTGCTGGTCCTTCCGGTACTGGTCCAAGTGGCGGTGGCGGTGGTCCTACAGGCCCAAGTGCCGGTCCTTCCGGTGCTCCAATGGCTGGCGGTGCTCGTCCAACCGTAGGCAGTGCATGGAATGACATGAAGACTGCACTTCGTCCTAAAGATGGATGGCTCAAGGGTCTTGGCAGAGTTGTCGGTCGCCCATTCCGTGACATTGGAAGATACATCAAGAAGAATTGGTATGATGAAAATCACTCATTGATTGAATCATTGTTGATGGAACAAAACGAACAAATTGTCGCAATGATCGACAAGTTTGAAAAAGACATTCTAGCTTGGTTTGATCAAAGATCTGCTGAGATTGCCAGAGATGCTGGAATTGATTTGGCTGCTGCTGGCATTCCATCTCCAGTTGTTCCAAAAGGTGCAAATCCAGCCACAGTAAATCCAGCACCCGCAGATCTAAATGGGGAACAAGGATTTAGACCTGTAGGAACTCAAGCACAAAAACAAAACAGTGGTACAGATGAAAAGGTTATTACCGGAGGAGCCGGAGAACTTCTAAGATCGGCTAAAGAGGGAGACCCAGTTGCTAAACAGATAGTCATCACACATCTCCAAAATGTTAAAAAGGCTTGTGAAATTTTAGGTGTTAAAACTAACAGACAAAAAGAATGGAAAGATGGAGTGACGCCGAGGATCAGTATCGGAAATATGGAGCTTGATCTAACAAAAGCTAAAGACTACAAAGTAAAATTCGGCAGAAAAAATCAGGAAGAAGGAAAAGCAATTGGAACAAGCAGCAGTGCCATGGTTAAAGAAATTGCTAAAAGAATCTATGTTTCCATGGGCGGCGATGCAGATCGACCAGATTTATCTTCAACTGCAAAAACTCCTGCAAAAGACCCAATTGTGATTAAAGTTTGGGACACATTGCCGGGTGGTGGAGGAAATTTGTCCTCGATGGGATATCGAGAAATAATAGCTCAATTGTTGGTGAGATTTGGATCATTGCATACAGGATCTGCACATCACGCTCCAACAATGGAAAATCCAGCCCCAACAGGAGCAGCCCCAACAGGAGCAGCCCCAACAGGAGCAGCCCCAACAGGAGCAGCCCCAACAGGAGCAGCCCCAACAGGAGCAGCCCCAACAGGAGCAGCCCCAGTGGCAGGAGAAAGACCTGTAAGTACAAACACAACAGCAGACCAAAGCAAAAAAGCAAAAATTGATCATGCCGCCAGAAGGACATTAGATGTATTGAAAGTTAGAGCCGAACAAAAAAAACCGGGGGCTCAAGAAATTATTGACAAATTAGGACATGAAAAAATACAAAATATTGTTAGAAAAGCATTATCATCCTCATTAAATTATGATCCAACTACTGAATTTAATGACCATGATAATAATTGGAAGAAAATCATTATTCCAGCATTGTCGAATGCAATGAAAGCTCCACCAGAGGCCGCACCAGAAGCTCCGGGAGAAGTTCCACCAGAACAGGCCGCACCAGAAGCTCCGGGAGAAGTTCCACCAGAACAGGCCGCACCAGAAGCTCCGGGAGAAGTTCCGCCAGAAGTTCCGCCAGAAGTTCCGGGAGAAGCTCCGGGAGACAACATGACAACTGATGCCGACAGAAAAGCCAACATTCGTGCAGCTTTGTCATCAACGGATTTCGATTCGCATCTGAAACCTCAAGGAGAAGTTCCACCAGAAGCTGAAGAAATTCCAACTGAAGTTCCGGGAGCAGGTCCACTTTCCAGTATGTTAAGAAACAGAAAAGCACAGGTTAAATCCCCTGTTGAATCCCCGGAGCAAGCATTGCGTTCATACGGCGATAAACTTGATTCTATGATCAAACGCACAGACGTTGGTGAATATCTTGTTGACGAACTAATGTCAGCATGGAAAAAACTGAATCCAACGTCTGGCGACGATGAATTCTCTCATCTAAAAAACCAACTTACTCAATCTGTAGACAGCCTTGATGCTGAATCAGCAATCGAAGGGTTCAAGAAGGATTTGCTGATCGCTAAGATGAGACAACTTGGATTGGCTCAACCAGAGGCAGTTGGAGAAAGCTACAAGAGAAAGATTGACAGATACCGCAAGCTTATTAAGGAGTCTTCTATGAATGTTGCTCCAACCAAAAGACTGCGTGAAAAACTAGGGCTTCCTGCGTAAATCAAAGGAATCATACTGGTCGAAGGCTCTTCGAGTATCTTCGGCCAGACGTTCTAGGCTCTCAATATCTACAAAGGTCGCATCGCCCGTACTGGGATTGCTCGGTACGGGCGGTTTTTCTTTCAAGATATTGAACAATGGCTTCTTCTCAACAGGAGGAGAGTTCTTAAGATCTCCTTGTATCTTCTTGCCAGACTTCTCTTCGAATTCTTTGATCATACTGGCGTGTTTTGGGTTATTCGGATCAATCACTTCTTCTTGGTGAATAGAAATGACATGTTCTAGGCTAAAGAAGCTGACTAGATCAGAATTATAAGGATGGGTTCCCCAGATTCCATCGGCATCTATTTCTCGAACGATCACAACAAAGTGTTCTCTTGATATCTTTTCGTCAAACGAACGATTCATAGATGTTGCGACGATGCTACATACTTTGCCGATAAAATACTGTAAATGTTCCAGAGTGCGTGGTTTCATGGAATTATCATAGTAACTGTCATAAATAGATTTACGATTAGGATCAAAAGGGAGAAATAATCAAATGACTCAAGAACAATCATCTTGGAAGAAGTATCTTCAAGAAATGGACGTAAACGTAACCATCTCAACTGATGGAAAGTCCGAGAAATCAGAAAGCCCATTTGCCAAGAAGGACAAGTCCGAGAAGAAGGACAACCCTTTTGAGAAGAAGGATAAGGACGACGACAAAGGTGACGACAAGAAGGCCAGTCCTTTTGCCAAGAAAGACAAGTCCGAGAAGAAGGACAACCCTTTTGCCAAGAAAGACAAGTCCGAGAAGAAGGATAACCCTTTTGAGAAGAAGGCCAGTCCTTTTGAAAAGAAGGCCAGTCCTTTTGAAAAGAAGGACAACCCTTTTGAAAAGAAGGACAAGTCTGAAAAGAAGGACAACCCTTTTGCCTCTAAAGGCAAGAAAGAAAGTCCATTTGCCAAGAAAAGCGAAAAGTCTGATGATGGAGAAGAGAAATCAAAGAAGAGCAATCCATTCGAGAAGAAAGAATGGACAACATTTCCATCATGGCAAGAATGGATGAATTCAAGATATGGCTCAAAGAATAAGTAAGACCAACAAAAGCAAACGTGGAATGTCTGCTGGTTATCACCCGACATTCCATGAAGAGAAAACAGAACTTGCAACAGTTCCTGTTTGTCAAAGCGATGGATCAATTCGCTTTGTAACAGCAGAGGATTTCAGTTGGCTTATTGAAAACAAAACTGATTTTACAGAGACTTCGACTTCAGAAAATCCTGCGTGTCAGTCGTAAATCTTTTCTCCCGATTTTGGATATAGTCCTTTATGGTTTGGATGTCACGACATTGCAGAAACTTGTTCCAGTCTTTGTATGCAACTGGTGGTCGAACATAGCTCACTTTTGGAAAGCCATTTAACAAAAGTGAGTTTCCAACATCAATCAATGCTTTAAGACCAGATTCGTCAGTATCAAACACCAAAACTGGTTCATAACATCTGATCAATTCAATCTGAGTGGCAGATAGATGTTTTCCACCGCAAGCACAACCAACATATCCGGCTAGTTGCAAGCTAATGGCATCAAATTCTCCTTCCATGATATAGATCTTTGTGCCCGGCTCTGGCCATTCTGTCATGTAAATGGCACTATCTTGATCGGCATTCTTGGGCTTCAGATAACGAATTGCTTTATGGCCCTTGCTCATTGTTCGAGCGTTCCAGAAAAACAAATTCTCTTCTTTATCATGCCAAGGCAGAATGATTCTGTTTCCGTATTCTGCATTTTCTGTGCAAACATACAGACCTTCTGTTGGAATTTTTCTTTCAGAAAGATAGGTCTGAGCACGTATTTTCCAATAATTGTGATCGGACATGCGATCAATGTAGAATGTGAAATCTGGAAGCTGTAAAGTTGTTGGCTCTGGCTCTTCTATAACTACAGGACTTTCCTCTTTGTGTCCGAAAAATTCATTGACACGTTGCTCCAAAGCACGCAAAGACGTAGAGCCACAAAGCATTGCTTCGGCATCGTCGTAATCCATTCCATCGTAATGGGCGACCAGAGAAACGAGAGATCCCATCTCATCTGTTTTCCAGCATCTGTAAGAACCGCTTGCTGGATGCTTTGATTTTCCACCACTGGGACTCATCCAAAGGTGAAATTTGTTGTCATCAATTCCTTTGCGTTGTGCAAAGTAGCTGTGAGTACAGATTTCAACACCGTGAGCAGTATTTCGGACTTTAAGATTGTGCTCGCCAAAGCGGTCTTTGCACCAGTCGTAAAACACATCGTAATCAACAGCCATGAGATTTCTCCAGCAATCTGTAAGTTTGCACTTGAGTTATAGCTCGATTTACTCCACAATACAAGAGTAACGATGCCAACCGGCATCCCAAAGAAAGGCTTAATGATGGAAATCAATCACATTTCAGTGAGTCGTAAAAAGTGTCACGACACATGCGGACAACAGTACAAATACAGATATCATCTTAAACTACCTCGTCCCGGAGAAGAACCATTTTACTTTGTTTATGGAACTCTTGTCCATAAGATATCTGAAATTTACGTCGAAAATCGTGGTAAGATTCCGATTGGCCAAATTGCCAATGACATGCTTCGTGGTAAGTATGTTTTTGAAGAAGGCAAGACTTGTCCGACGACTCTCCCAGATGAATACCAGAAGAAGTTTCCAAAGCATCTGAGAGCCATCCAGAACCTCACAGATCGCATCGGAACTGATGGGTTGATAGAATGGCAGTTCCGATATGATCTTGATCCACCGCACGGCAGGCACGTCACAGGGTTCATTGACCGTCTGATCATCAAAGATGACAAAGCTTTCATCATTGACTATAAAACAACCAAGAAGGGCAAGTGGAGAGTTAATAACGAGACAGTCAAGGAAGATCTTCAATTACGTTGTTATGCACGGGTTGTGCAAAGAGAATTCGGCATCAAAGCTGAAAACATCAAGGCGGCTTTGTTTTACCTTGAAGGCGAAAACCTGATTGCTTGTCAATACAGCGACGAATCTTTGCTGCAAGTAGAGCAAGAACTCAAAAACGCTTTCATTCAGATTGAAAAGTCTGATCCAGATAAGGTTTGGGGCAAGGTTGGTTGGCATTGCAAAAATTGTGATTACGCCACAATCTGTCCATTCTATTCCCCACAATCTGCCGAACAAGCAAGCTGGAGCGGAGAGTTGGTTGATCTTGGACATGCACATGATCCATGGGGCGAACACAAGCTTTTGCATGAAGAATAAGTCTATTTGCCCATTGGTAATGGGATGTAGTCTTTCGGATGCTTGCCTTGTGGGCCATTTCGATCAATGATCGGAATTTGTCTTGCAAGGCTGTATCCAACTTCATTCAGCCATTCATAACCATTCATTTTGTTGTATTCCCTGACTGTTTTGAGTGGCGTAAAGAATCCATTTCCGCTTCCATCAAAAGCAGAAGTTCCCCAACAGATGCCCACATAAAAACTTTCACTCATCAGCCCTCCACCGGAACGTCCCGGTCGAGGGCTGTTTTCTGTTGTTACCAGATCAGGCCATTCTTCGCCTCGCATACCGACGTATCTTACTTCATAGTGGGCAACTTCATTGCCGCCATCGCAGCCAACTGAATGGAATCTCTCATTTTCTGAGAATTCATAGTCTTCAGGAGCAATTGGAAAATACTCTGGATTCCAGTCTGGTTTGAATCGCAAGAGACTGCAATCTCTTCCACGACTGTTGCTGTAGAACAACACTTCTGCCGGATAAGTTTTTGGAGACTGAAGTTTGATGTCGTTATGATACCAAGTTATGATTTTACATGACAATTTTCTTTTCTTGCCCTCTTCGGCTGTCATGTTACCATCCCACAGATGTCCACAAGATTGAATATAGGCATATCCATCAGTTTCATTGTGGTAAACAATTGTTCCAGAACCAGAAGCTCCAGACACGCTTATTTTAATGCCAGCAGCCAGCCATTTTTTGTATTGAGCGTCTCTTTGCTCAATTGGCATATATCCGTATGCCAAGTATGCAAACGGGTCATCTTGGACCAACGGCATGTTGTCAATAGATTTAACGGAGTTGTGTTGGGCTTCATGCGAATTGTTCTTAAGAACAAAACAAAGCATCAACAAACTTAAAAACAAAGAGGAACAGATAAGGATTCTCTGAAGCATTTTGGATTGATTAACTCCAGTAAACATGGTAAAATGACAACTGTTGTATATATGGAGTGTTAAGAATGTTGAGTTTAGCAATTCACCACAATTTGTGGCTGACTAGAGATCAAAGATATGCTGTGCATAATGGCATAGAACTTGTGATCGTTGGAGTATCTGTTCCTGTGTGGGTGGCAAACCAAAAATCCACATCAGAACCTGCTCAAGAAATCTTCTGTAAGTATAATTTGAAGAACACGAAAATAAACGAACCAATCAAAATCAATAAAGATGGGTACGAAATCACGCTGCCATATCAAGAAGGAACTTTGCCAAGTTTGACTGATGAAGAATGGCGAGAACTGAATGCTACCAATCCTTCGAAACTAGATGAAGTTTACAGCAAATGCAAGAAGTCTGTATGTTCAAAAAACTTACTGGATTTGAAAGATGGCGGATGTAAATGTCTGAGCTTCAGAGAACACAACAAAATGAAGAATGACAATGAAATCATCAACTTCATTCATTTTGTAAACATTATGGACATGGAAGAGTTGACCAAGAGTCTGATTTAGCAATCTTTTAGACGCATTCCAATTCTCATTGTCACATTGTCTCCTGCCAACAAAGAAACAGCAGTTCCAAGAACCGCTGTTGATATCAGATATCCGGTATTATCATTCTTGGTTGTCAAAAACAAATTGGAAACAGGCCCCCAGTTACCGACAGTAGCTCTGAATGCAACAATTGGACTGGTGGCTACAAAATGATCATTTTCCAAGTTTATAGCAAAATCGCCAGAGGAACTCACAGCTTGTCTTTCATATCCTCCAGATGATGGCTCTCCAATCAAATCATCGGCTACATCGGTCGCCACAATGGTTTGTCTATTGTCGAGACCCAAATAATAATTTTCTGGGATAATTGTACTAACTTGGCCACCTGTAAAAGCGGCCCTTAACAAGAATTCTTCACCTTCTTGGTGAAGTATATTCTTGATGTTCTTTTGTTCCCACAGAATGTTGCCTTTGGCGTCTCTGTGTTGAATTTCGATAATTGTGAGAATGCCGTTCCAGTTACTCATACGTTCTGTACCTAATTTGAGATTGTGCCTTCTGTTATATAGCATAGTGATTTGAATAGCATACATAGAGCATGGCGAACTTCAAATTGTGGTTTTATGAAAATTTAGCCGGACCCGGAGATGGTCCAGATTCTCAGCCATTTGATTTGGCAAGAATGTATCTGGCAAACAAAGGTTCTGCTGGAGCATTGCCACAAGTTGGAAACTATCCTCCAAAGCCAGCTAAAACAGCTACAGAAAAATATCTTGATCCAGCACACAGGAAAAAGATGATGAAACACAAATAAGAAACGGATGGTTGTTAAAGCCATCCGTTTCTTATTTGTTGCTAAAAATCAAGATTTCTAGTCTTAATCGTCATCCAGATCATCAAGATCATCCAGATCGTCATCAAGATCGTCGTCGTCAAGATCATCCAGATCGTCGTCGAAGTCATCGTCTTCGTCGTCATCCCAATCATCGTCTTCGTCTTCGTCCTCGTCATCGTCGTCGAGGCCATCGAGATCATCGTCGAAATCGTCGTCTTCATCCTCATCGTCGTCAAGATCTTCATCATCAAGATCATCATCGTCGAAAAGGTCAATGCTTGCTGGGCCGTTAAACCCATAAACATCCTCCATCCAATCGGGGAGGTTTTCATTCTTAGTAAAGCGTCTCGCCATTTTTCGGTCCTCCTCTTAGCGTTGTGAAACCCTAATGCTAGTTCAGCAAAAAGGTGGTAGTATATATTAAGTACGCCGCCACCTTTTTTACTGATAACAGGAGCAAATTATTACAGAAAGTTTCTTGTGTGTCTACACGAAAAATCAACGAGTTACCTTGTAACTCAAAGAACAACAAGTTTTGCTTTTGCTACTTTTGGTTTCTGAACATGTAGTTTTTGAAAAAACTATGCGTTTTCTGCCATCTGGTGCAATTTCTTCTGTAAAAGTTCCGATGAGCCTGCCATGTTCCTGTTCCCAATTCCACAAAGCAGACCCTTTTCGAGCCTTGGATGGCTTGCTGCAATTATCCAAACCTGTACAGCAACAGCCAGCACTGTTTTCTGCCTTGTATCTCTTGTTGTATTCTGGGGCGGAAAAACTTGGATCGCCGCCACCGCAACAGCCAGTTCCTCCGCCAGTTACAGAAACAATCCTGCTGGTTACAACGGACACGCCTTTGCACAATGCTCCACCAAGTGCTGTTATGTCATAAATCATATTGGCTCCTTAGATAAAATGTGTTCTGACGAGTTTTCCATCTGTAATTTGAAATGGAGTCAATGGATCATCGCTAACAGAATTGGTTTTGTACAAATAAGAAATCATGTCCTGAGCACCACTCAAAGATTCATCTTCAGAAACCATGATACTATCTACCAAATTCTTTTCATTATCGTACAAGTGAGCCTGACTTTGAGGAATTTCCACTTCGACATCATAAAGAGGATTGTTGGATTCTGATTGTGCTCTAATTAAATGTTCTCCAAGTTTAAGATGCTTAGTGCTTAAAATGCTGACAATTCCTTCTTCATTGTCACAAGTAGGAGCCGATAACATTCTAACTTGTGGGGTCAACATGTTTCTGTCAAAAAATATCTGTTGCATACGATTGTGATATTTCCAATTGCTTAAAGTAACATCTGTCCACAACAAAGTTCTTGACATTGATTCAAAAAAGTTGGCATTCAAAGGAGCAAACTGAATTGCCTTCATAACATATCTCAGGATTGTATCCCGTGCTTGATGAACGGCCTCAAGATTAGAAACTCCAGTTGATTTAACATCATTGTAAATCATGACAAAAATGTCATAAAGTGCCCCCACAAAGATTCTGGCAAAGCTGTGACATTCGGCAGCCAATTTGTCGTTTGGAGCATCTTCTGGTAATGTGCCCGGATTGACATACTTAAAGTTGTTGATCGCACAACGCAGACAATTAGGATTTCTTCCACTTGCCGGATCAGATAATTTGAAAATCACCTTGCCCATCTGTTCAGCCATATTTGCCACAACATTTTCTTTTGTAAAATCTCCACCTGTTTGTTCAATGGCGTAATTGCTTACTTCATCGTGAGACAAATTTTTCATCATAGCCACGAAGTCTCCAAATGCTTCATGAAAAGCAGCAACTTCAAGAAACGCAGCACTGAACATATCTGGTCTGTAAAAATCTAAAACAGCATGTCCAAGTTCATGAGAAACAACATCAGCGGAATCGCAGGTGTAAATTGTTCCAATGAGTTCATGTGAGAAATAAAAGAACTTCAATTGCTTTCTATCGTAATAGGCATTTAGATTATTTCCTGCTCTTGGAAATACTGAAAGTGATGATGTTGCAGCCCATTTATTGATTGGTTTGTCTGTGTATTTGTTTAAGAATTCGATGGTATGAGAAAGAGTCACCACACAGTTGGCTGCTTGTGATTCAAAGCTTCCTAAAGGAAAGCCTCCGCCCTTGTAATTATGCACTGCAAATTTTGGAGCATCTAAAGTTTTCGGAACTGCAACTGAAGAAACCAAGTTTGGAGTAGTAGGATCGTTGAGAATGTACTCAATTGGTTTATCGACAATGATTGTGCGTGGCACTTGTGGCACCTGCGGTGCAGGTGGACGAGTACCGGGTCTTCTGCGAAGAATCACCGCACCCTTTGCCGATGTATCAAAGCCTAAAGCTCCAATAATTTTCTTAATGAAATTCATGTTGTATATCTCCTGAAGATTGCGAATCTTTCAAAGGTATATACTCATAACAAGAGAGGTATCCAGATGAGTTGGTCACAAAAAGAAAAAGTCATCAGAGAGAAAAGAACGATAGAAGCCACCAAGAAAAACATAATGGGTCCGTCTGGCAAAATAGGAATCATTGTAAGAGCTTTAGGAAGTCCAATTATGGCACAAGGCAGCACGTATGTTGACACACATTACTTGGAAGATCCGTATGAAGATTTCTCAGATATGAAATTTGAAACAACAGCCAGTGGTCAAGATGGCCCAATTGCATGGCGTGGAGAAATTCTTGAAGACGAAGGAGGGGCTGGTGCCATCCACGAAGAGAATCCAAACTTCTTAGGATACGTGTTCGATGGTTTGAGTCGTGGCATTCACTTAGAGATCCAATACATGCGTCATGAACACACAATGAAAGTTCATTACAAAGGATATGAGGTCTATAAAGAAGTAGCTGGAGAATTAGATGCGTATGCTCCATTTCCAGAATGGGAAGATGTAATTGTTCGCTTGTACAAGTCTGCTAAAGAAAAATACAAAGACATTAAAGATCAAGAGCACGCAGAATTTGCAGAAGTCGTTGAAAGGAAAAAAGCTACTTTTTGGAATCGCATCAGAACACGATGGGGATTTTAATAACATTCCCCCTCCATTGGTGGTTCATGAAACGACTCTTAAATTCTACAAAAAACAATTGTCAATCATACATAATACAGATCAAGTAGATCATCTCGTAAACCCACGGGAGGGGAAATATGACCAAGCATTACCACTGCTGCTCAGACGATCAAAACGAAGTAAGAGTCAATAAAATGACACTTGACGATGGCCGTCACGCAGAAAAACACGTCTCTACTGACGAAGAAGGAAACGAAGTAGTTGAAATCTTCGCAGAAGAAAAACGTCCGCTAAAACTAGAAAAAAGAATTCATCGAGAATTCAAGAATGTAGTTTCTAAAGAAACTCATGAAACGATTAAAGACGGCGAAGTTGCACACGTCGAGGTTCGGTCTACCGAATCTGAAGTGCCACTCAAAGTTGTGGACAGAATCGGCATTGTAAACCATGCGAAAATAGTCGATGGCGATTACGTTCGCAAAGAAGAAATCGGAAAGATTGTTGCAGACAGTGTGGTAGCTGGCGTCTCGGCTCTTATGGAAAACATGGAGCCTGTATATCACAGAGAAGAAGCAGCTTCACAGCCTCAACAACCTCAACCTATTTTCAGAGCACAATCAGTTGTTGAAAGCAACGTAGCTGAAAAGAAGAAAGGTGACATGACCGTCAACATCGTGATGGCAGTCATCCTCTTTGCCCAAATGGGATTCTTCGGTTACATGTTTTTCGTAATGTAACAAAAGATGAACTCATCTTTTTAATAAATCATGGCGTCTTTAGACGCCATGATTTTTTTATAGAGATGTCATTAAATCGGTTGCACCTATTTGTTTAGCGTTCGACAAAGGCCACCGCTTTGAATCTCTGAAACGCACTCCCATATCACGCATGTATCGCTTCCAATCATTACTGGAAGATCCGCCTTCTCCAATTGATTCGTAAAACATCTTCTTTTGCTCATTGACCTCATGAAGCAATGTAAGCTTGAAAGCCTGACTGTATTCAAATGTATGATAGTCAGCAATTCTTTCCAAGATTGTCAATCCCGGTCGATCAGTAATCCTTTTAAGAATTGACCACTGATGATTGTCCATCAAGAAATCTTCTACAGCACAGAACATTCCGGGACACATTGGTTCATCTGTATCGTGAATCAAAATGTAATTGGTGATGTTTTCAGAATGACGCATCAATTCCAAAAACAAATGCTCATAGGTGTGAAATGTATCAAGAAACAACATCTCTGATTCTGGCAACCAAGCATCAAGACTGTCTTGCGGATGGAACTCTACAAACGTGTCTTGTTCCATTCCATCCATGATGATATCTCGAAGACGATTGCGATCAATCTCAAATGGTGGTTTGTCCCAATCAATGATAGTAAGTCGCTTTGGCTTAGCTGCCATCAAAGCTGAAGTAGACACTCCTCCACGAAAGCCCAATTCAACTATGCGTGGGCTTTTATCAGCAAAAGCTTTTAGAGTGGTAAGATGACTTTGTATGTCAGAAGGTATGTCTAAAAACTTCTGATAAGTTAATTCCGTTTTTGACATGGACGAACCTTTACTTCAAAACCAGTTATTGATTTTTCCAAACCACTTTTGACAATGTATGCTTCGGCACGTGTCTTTGCCTCATTCATCGCATTGTCAAATGATGTTGGCCCAAGTTCTCCGAGATCAGCAAACTTGACGCCCAGACCATTGTGACGATACATCATTTCCATTCTCCATGATGTTGTCGTACTTTGCGTATCGGCAGGAACTTCATCTTTCCAGCCAATCATCTTCTTGACGGCTTCCAGAGCTTCATCAAAGGAATTGAATTCCCAATTTTCTCCGCCAGACCTCGGCATCTGGCTAATTGGCGTAGGTGTTTTGTGCAGTACAAATTTTGTACTGTCTTCATAAATCAAAAATCCATGATTCATGATTGTTCTGTAAAGTTCCATTTTGTTTCTTTCATAAAAAATGCTCGGCGAAAAACGCCGAGCATGGGTCGCACTCCGCTGGCACTTCGCTCTTAGGCACCTTCAGTGAACATTGTCATGATCGGCAACCGTTCGAGAGTGGTCTCTTCTGGGTCTTTCATGAATGTCTTCGAAGACATTCTCAGACGCTTGTAATCGCCCCACTTGGCGATATCTGATTTTCGATAGCTTTTCACGCTATCAAGTGCTTCGGTCACAGTTCTGACCGTGCTTCCACATCGGATTTCATATCCGATGATCAAATTGTCTCGGTCTTCAATGACCAAAACGGTTCTCCGAATTGGATGGCTGTGATTGCCTTTGTAGTAAAATCTTGCAACTGGCTTGTGAGTCACAAGATCATAAGTTTTCTTTTTGTTTGTCATTTGTCTCTCCGGTTAGTATTTGTTGGTAAAGGTTTGTTGCAAACTCAACTTCAGCTAACCTTTTATTGGAAAATCGGTCATCTGTCAATGGAACTTCATAAAGAATGTAATCTTTAAGAAACTCCGGTGCAACTTTTGGTCTGTTGGCTCCTTCTGGCAACTCCACTTCTGCTAAAACGAAATACAGGTGGTGTCCTTTTTTGAAGAAATCAACTTCCCATTTGATACCTTTATCTTCGATCACATAGCGATCTTTCTTTAATTTTCCAACACAAACTGACCATAAATCTTTACCATCACGATCATCAATCTTCTTCTCAATTTCGATGACCCGCTCTTCAACTTTCTGTTTGAAAGTCAAGAACCACTTTTGCTTTTCACCATCATCAATGCAACGAATACGAGTGGTCATGCCTTTGCTAAAAGCCAAATATCCCTGCTTGATGTGTTGATGTTCTTTGGCCATTTTAAGAAGTGTGGGGTGATCAAAATCATTGGCCAACTCCATAGAGATCATGTACTTGTATTCGTGTTCTGTGGGCATTCGATTCCTTTCGGGAAATCTACGATGGTGACTGAACTTGTTTCTGGATCGTACTTAAGCAAAGAGTCTTTCGCTTTCTCAATGGCTCCTCTGAGAACCTCTTGTATGTCGCAAACACGATCCATGAAAACGTAATAGTTGTCAATGGCTTCACCTTTTTGGTGAAGCCATTGATTGATATCCATTGCCATGTGATACAACATGATCTGTTCGACAGTTAGTTCTTTTTTAGGCATTTAGACCTAAAAGATTGAATTCAAATGCCGCCTTCTGAGAGTCTGTCAATTGATCTTCATAGAACAAATGCACATAAGAAGTTTCTGTATTGCCCAAATCTGTTTCTATCAGACGTGTTGCATAATTATTAGAAACAGCAGATTCTATTTCGTGTGCCAATTTGCACAAATCTTGTGGAGACGCTGATCGCATTTCGGGTAGTTCTGCAACTTTTGTATTTGGCCATCCGCCAAGATGAACAATCAACGTGGCAAATTCATCAATGTGGTGCAGTTCGCTTTGAGCTTCCTTCAAGAACAATTCACGAAATTCTTCTCTGTGCAAACCCTTTACAATCGCAGCCGCTTGTTGATAGAACAAGCAGTGCATTCTTTCGTTTTCCAAATCTTTCTGTAACAAAACAATCAATTCTTTATTTGTCATTTTTTCCTCCGTGTGGATGTTGGTGATAACTGTGAAATGGCATGTCTGGATGGCCATGATCATGCGTATATGGGAGTTCTTTGAATTTGGCGTAATTGAACTTCGGAGCATTATCCGATTGCACTACCTTCCATGATAATTCAAATCCGTAGCGAGCAACCTTCTCCATTCCTTCAAAATTGATCCGATCTGTATCATCGTCTGGTGTGTGATAATACGGGTGCAATCCTGTGTGTAGGAATGCAATCGGAACCTTCTTGTTGTAAAACGACGCATGATCTGAACCTCCAGATCCTCTGGAGGTGATTTTCTTAGCAAACGGATACTTTCCGTTCAAAAGATCAATGTAACGACTAACGTCGATGGAACTGTCTCCTGTACTCCAGTTGACAAAATACTCGCCCTTTCCCAAATATCCAATCATATCCATGTTTAACATAAATACGTGTTTTTGCATAGAGGGATTTTCTTTCGGAAAAACTGGATTGTTACAGTAAAAACGACTTCCAATTAGACCCATCTCCTCAGCAGAGTAAGATTGAAACACAACCGTTCTTTTTACTTGACCTTTAAGCATCGAAAAAGATTTGGCAATCTCCAACAAAGCTACAGTCCCAGATCCGTTATCGTCGGCTCCATTGTGAACCGTTCTTTTATTGGGGGTTCTGGACATGGAAGGCCCATATCCGATGTGATCCATGTGTGCCCCGATAACTACGATCTCGTTCTTTAAGACAGGATCGCTTCCCTCAATCCAAGCATAAATGTTTTGGGTAAAGTCATCTCCTTGTTCTTTCTTTGGACCCGGATTCAATCTCTCAATAGAGAACTTGTGGTACATCGTTGGCAAACCAAATTCTTCGTATTTTTTCTTAATGAACTCAGCAGCCACAATATTGCCTTTTTTGCCGCTCATGCGTCCTTCAAGTTCATCGCTAGCAAGATATGTCAAATCTTCCTTAAGCTGTTTTGAGTTGATAGATTCCACAGCTTCATCAAATGTTGGCTCTTTTGGTGGCGGCGGATTGATAGGTGTTTCTCCACCCTCCTCGACAGGATCAACCTGAATCGGCAAATTAAAATGTTCTCTGTTAAACATTTTATATGATGTAACTGCTAATCCAATTGTACTCATGGTCAACAAAACCAACAGTAAATGCTTTATTTTCATTGTGTCCTTTCAAAAATAGCATTCTTCCTAATAACTAATGATATGCGTACAGACATAGATTTCGAATGGAAGAAGAAGTATCGTACCCTAAAAGAGTTTTACGATCACGAATATGACAAGAAATACTACTCGTTCAATAAGTTTGAACTTGAGATTGATCCGATGGAGCCTTTTGAGGACATCGAAAAGTATTCGGCAGAAGAACAACAAAGAGAACTCGTAAAATGTGCGATGTCTTTCACATATTGGTGCCACAAGTATGTAAAAATCACTCACCCAAAGCGTGGGTTGCTGCCATTTGTTATGTACAAATACCAAAGACGATGTATTCAAGAATATGAAAACAACAGATTTAATATCTTGTCGAAATTTCGTCAAGGGGGACTGACAACTGTTACTGTAATTTGGTCTTTATGGAGATGTTTGTTTAAGCTCGATGAAACCATCATGGTCTTGTCAAAGTCAGATCGTGAAGCTATCGCTGCTGGAGAAATCGTCAAACGAGCTTTAATTGAACTCCCTGTCTGGATGAAACCAGAAATGGAAAAGAACAATGACCATCAAAAGTTGTTTTCAGACACTGGCTGTAAACTATTCTTTTATACACCTGAAGCTGCTCGTGGTAGATCTATCACATACTTGATCTTGGACGAAGCTGCGTTTATTCCACAGATGGAAAAACACTGGAAAGCTATGTTTCCAACAATCAGCACCGGTGGACATTGTATTTGTATTTCTACAGTTAATGGTGTAGGTAACTGGTACTATGACATTTTTACAGGTGCTGAAAAGCATCAAAACGATTTCCATATCATCGAATTGGATTACTGGGACCACCCGGACTATGACGATGAAGACTGGGTAAAACAAACCAGAGCACAACTTGGAGAAAAAGGCTGGCAACAGGAAGTTATGCGTGACTTCCTTGGTGCTGGCGATTCATTCATCCCCAACAGCATCATCAATGATTTGGAACTTGTCACAAGAGATATAGAACCAATCAAAATGTTGTTCCCGCAATGGAACAACTTCGACGAAGCACGAGAAAAAAGAGTATATGACCTAGACACATGGGAACGTGGTGCTTTGCACATCTGGAGAGAGCCTATTGATGGCAGAGAATACATAATGGGAGTTGATGCTTCTGAAGGTATGGGAGAAGAAAATGACAATTGTTGTTTTGAAGTATTAGACGCCGTTACATGTGAACAAGTCGCAGAATTCTATAGCAACATCTGTCCTCCACACAACTTCTCCCAAGTCGTAGCCATGGTAGGCAGAATGTATAACAATGCCTTGATCATTATCGAGTCACAGAGTGCAGGTCTTACTGTTCTTGACAAATTGCAACACGATTTCTTCTATGAAAACTTGTTTGAATGTTCTCAAGGCGGAAATAGTAAAACATTGTCTGTCGGAATCAAAACGAGCAGAGGCACTCGGCCAAAGTTCTTAGAAACCATGCAAACCCGACTCATCAATGAAAGCATTGCTATTCGTAGTCGCAGATTTGTAAAAGAACTTAAAGGTTTCATCTGGAACTCACAGACAAAAAGAGCAGAAGCCACTAAGGGATTTCACGACGACGCTATTATGGCATTGTGTCTGGCATTGTATGCCAGAGATGAAAGAATGCGTCAGATCCCAATGGGGATTGGAGAAACAGAAGAAGAATATACAGAAAAATTCAAGGCTGAAATCTACGACGACATTAAACGAGAATTGGCAAAAGCCACTCCAGATGAATGGCTTGATCCAGATGACATAGAACTTCTTAAGGGATTTGATGTCATCCCATCTTCAATATCTGAGTATTCCAGAACACACGACCGTCTGTTGAAAGAATTTGGCTGGTAATTTTCTTTAAGATTTCTTTTGTTGGTCTAACGAAGAAAACATTATTGCAGAACTCAAAAAACTCACAAATAGCCTTGGAAGATTTCCGAAATACAACGAGCTTGGACACATAGCTAAAGGCATTGACAAAAGCAAAAAAGGCATGAAATATTTTAAGGAGAAAACACAATGAGCAACAAATCAAAAGAACTAGGAAAAGCTTCATCACTCTTGACACAGGCTTTAGGAACTGCTTTAGCTTCTATGCCAAACAACAGGGCTGTCATTGAAGCCACAGGAGACATTCGTAGAGCTATTCAAAAAATTGACGGGGTTGCTAAAGAACAACTCAATAAAAGAAAAATGTCCCAATCGCAATTTGAAACTTGGTGGGGAAACATCCAGTCAGGAACTGCTAATCAAAGCAGTACCCCAATGAGTCAAGAAACTTGTCAAAGAAGTTTAGCTCAGCTTGATAAAATGATTGTCAAAGAACAATCAAAAATTGATAACTTAGAGGCTTTGGCAGCACAACTTGACGCTAAAGCACCAGATCAACTTCTGCAAGATTGATAAAATTGATCATAGATAATGAAAATCACAGGAGAATTAAATGGCACACACATCTTTTAAGAGCTTTCGAGAAAACCGTGAAATTATTGACTTCGGTCAAAAATATGATCACTTGTGTCTGGCTATTCTTGAATCAGGCATGACTTTCGATGAGTTTTGGACCGAACACGGTTTGCCAATATTTTTAAGCAATGGAGAAGTCAATGAGCAAATCCTAATAGAAGGCTGGATGGATGCGGCTCGTGGCGGCGTAGCTGCTTTAGGAACTCTTGGAAAACAAGCCATTCGAGGTGGAGCCAATGCCCTGAGCGGTGCTGCTCGAACAGGATATGGAGCACTACAAGCTGGAGCAGGGTTGGGGAAAGGGGCACTGGGAGGTGAATTTGACACATTCCAAAATGGACTAAGTAATATGGGAAGCGGATTAGTTCAAGCTGGCTCTGGAATTGGTCAAGCTGCATTGGCTCCTGTTTCTGCTGGAATTAGAGGTTATGAAGCCGGAAAACAAAACGGCATGGGAATGAATACAGGAAATCAATTCCAACAATGGATGGGCACTAGACAAGCAGATCCAAATCAACCACAAGCTCAGCCAACTGCACAGCAGCCACAAGCTCAGCCAACTGCACAGCAGCCACAAGCTCAGCCAACTGCACAGCAGCCACAAGCCCAGCAGCCACAGCAACCACTTAATCAAAATCAACAACAAGCTGCGTCCACTGCTATAACCAATATCAAAAAAGCATTTAACGATTCAATGGCGAATGTGGTCAGTAGCTATCAACAAAATCGGGACTCTGTGGGATATCAACTCGCCAAAGGATTTATGGACAAAGTAAATGCTTACGCTGAAAAACTTCAAATAAGGAAAGGCGAAGGAAAGTTTGATACCAACGCAGCCTTCAATCAACAGCAAGTTCCTCCGACAGTAGGTTCCAATTCAACTCCACAAGGAACTCCACAACCAGCTACCGCATAATGGAATGGAAAGGGAAAATGGCCCCAAAAATGGCCCCAAAAATGGGGCCATTTCTGTTTATATACTATGAAATATCAGTTCCGAAAGTTCTTCGAGATGCAAAACGTAAAATACGATTACTCGTCAACACACATAGATGTTCCAGAGTTGTTGGCCAATGATTTGATCAAATGGGGTAAACAAAAGATCAAAGATTCCGATATATTCGTGAGTCAGATAGATCCTAGCTTTGGCAGAGAAGACGAGATGCACGTCACAGTTCTTTATGGAATTCATTCAGATTCTCCAGACCAAATATCTAAAATCATCTCTGGCAGGAAATCCATATCTGTTAAACTCGGTGAGATTGATGTGTTCACCAACCCCGATAAATTCGATGTAGTTGTGATCAAAGTCATTAGTAATGACTTGAATTCTCTCAACGCTAAACTCACAGGTGAAGTTGAGTTTACCAACAAGTACAAAGAATACAAACCACACATTACCCTAGCTTATGTAAAGAAGGGTAAAGGGTGGAAGTATCATGGACTCGATCATTGGAAGGGTAAAGAATTTTCCACAGATTACATGGTCTTTTCTTCAAAGAACGGCACTAAGCAGAAACTGAAGCTTGATTAAGTGTTCGTAGATGGAATTGCAAATCCCGTTATTGTTGGATTTTTAGCAATGATTTGCATCTTAAGACTCGCCAAATCACGTTCAATAGCAGGGATATATTTTACAGAATTGTATCCCCACTCCATTTCAATATAATCGCTGTCATTTGAACTATGATCAAGTTCTGAAAAGGCTACACCTTTTACATAAGCTCCATCTAGGTGCCAAGTCTCCATCATTACTCCGCAGCCATCATACAATTTCAAGTCAACAGTCCCATAAAACTTAGACTGATTTTTCTTAAGCCAATAGTTGTTTGTTTTATTGTATTTTGATTTGTCTAGCACGAGACCAGTGGAACTTAAACCAAGCGTTTCAAAACCCTTGATTTTAGAAAAAATGTCAATAACGTCATAGAAAGTTGAAGTAATCCCGCCAGCATCTTCAATAGGTCTTTTACTCAATCTAATGAAAGTTTCTGGAATCTTAAATAAAGGCAGTTCAGCAGTTATCGTCCATCTGTATTTTCGGATAAAACGAACTTGGCCTAACATACCGAGGTCCATATTTGCTGTTGTTGACATGACATATTGATAGTCTCCTAATTGAAAAAGGTGGGAAGGTCTCCGGGAACCGGATTCCAAATTGCTTTGGCTGCTCTATGGAAATATTGAGTCATTCCAGATAGTCGCAACCGATAGTAGTGGTCGGCATCTGTGTATGCCTTCCATTCTGGGTGACTGGCGTCGAATCCAGAGTTCAAAAATATGAAGTAACTGTGATTGAAAAGTGACTGACAAGTAAATTGATGGTTATGCAAGAGTACATCTCCCCAGATTGCAACCGAGTTAGAACTTTTGTGTGGCTGTCTGGTAAGGAAATTGGCGTCTTCAGGATGATGATATTCCAGACCTGTAATTGAAATTTCTATGCGTGGATCAGAATTCAGAATGTTTGTTAGTTTCTGCCATCCAGATCCGGGATGAGTCATCAAGAATAATGTTTTTTTCATAAGTAAACACAAATCAATTCTTCCCAAAAACTGTCTGTTCCAAATGTGGGTAGTTTTTTATAGCCCATTGATCCAAGATGAAGATACCAATCTCTTCCAAGTCTTGTCAACACAAAATTTATACTGCCACAATACACATGAATTGTATGAGATTGTCTTGTTCTTTGATTAAATTGTATAACTGTATTTGAATTTATGCTCTTTAAGAAAGAGATTATTGCATTGGCTTGTTTGATGTGATTCCTGATAATCCAAAAGTTCATTGATGCTCCTTACTGTTATACGAGTATCGTCTGCTCAAAATTGACGCCACCCTAATAACTACGATAGGTAGCAAGTAGTTCTTAGGATCATCTGCAAGGAGTACAATATGGCTTGGTGGGATTTTTTCAAAGTATTCACTTATTCATTCACTGAAGATCCGCTGTCAAAGCGGAGCAAGAGAGATATGGGTGGTGCTGGAACTTCGCAACCAGATGCGATTCCAGATATTCGAGGCGGTCAAGACGGTTTCGCTGGCGGTGGTCGAGGATCAGTTCGGTTAAGAGACACAAATGATTTCATTGATCTCTCAACTGTTACAAATCGTCTTCATAGATATAAAGAGTATGAACGTCTCAGAAATATGGCCGAAATAGAAATGGCCATGACGGTTTTCGCAGATGAAGCGTGCTTCTCTGGCGATACCAAAGTTGAAACTCCAACTTATGGAACTGTTACTCTCAAATGGCTTGCCGAAAATCTCAAGGATGAACGATTTTTGGTGTACTGCTATGATTTGACCAAAAATGATTACACATTAGGCTGGGCTTTCAATCCCAGAAAAACCAAACGTGCCCACACCATCAGAGTCCTGCTGGATGATGGAAGTTATTTCATCTGCACTCCAGATCACTTGATCATGCAGAGAGATGAATCTTGGACCGAAGCTGGCAAGCTTGAATATGGCAGCGAACTAATGCCATTCTATAAGATTCCTGCTCGACAGGATTTGACAAAATCCAAAACAAATCAGTTTCCGAGAATTTGGACCCGTGATAAGGGATGGATTCACGAGCGACAATTTGTAGACGAATGGAGTACCGGCAAAGAGAAAGAAGATCTGCAAGTCGTTAACAGCTACTGCCGCATGATATCAGAAGGTCTGTCAATAAGAAAAATCACTCATTTGACCGGGAACGATTTCGACACTATCAAAGACAGAATCGAACGTGCTGGATTTTCCAACAATGAAATCAAGTGGCTCGGAAAGAAATCAGATCGCCGTCGAGTCATTGGCGTGCAACAACATAAAGAAATTGATGTCTATGATTTGTCTGTAGAAAAGCACAAGAACTTCTGCACAAACTGGGGAGTTGCTCATAATTGTCAAAAGGATGATGACGGAAGAGTAATGTCTGTTGAATGTGCCAGCCAAGAGATCAAAGAAGAGCTTGAGTATCTGTTGTTTCACCGCAAGATGCTTAACTTCGATCAGAACAAAATTTGGAATACAGCCAAACAGTTGTTTATCATGGGAGATTTCTTTTGGGAAATCGTTATTGATCCAGAGAACCCAAAAGATGGCGTGCTAAACTTGGTGCCATTGCCAGCAGACAGTATGTTCCGCATAGAGACCACTAAGGGCAAATTGATTGAATTTCAGCAAAGCAAAGAAGGCCCAGATTATGAAAGTTTGGCCAGAGTTGAAATTACTCAAGCTACCGATGCAGATTTGCATCAAGCAACAGCAGTCAGGTTTGCTCCAGAGCAAATTGTTCACATTAGAATTGGGGATGATCGCAAGACGTTCTACCCTTATGGCGTGTCATTGATCGAGGCGGCTCGTGGGCCAGCCCACCAATTGAGACTGATGGAAGACGCCATGGTGGTCTATAGATTGACGAGAGCACCAGAAAGACGTGTCTTTTACATTGATGTGCAGCAATTGCCGCCTTACAAGGCCGAGGCTTTCATTGACAGAATGAAGGATCAGTTCAAGAAAAAGAAAACAGCCAGCAATCGTGGTGGTCCGGGTGCTTCTTCTGTAGAAGAAAGATGGCACGCACCGGCTGCCGATGAAGATTACTGGATTCCAATTAGAGCCAATGCCAATACTCGTGTTGAAACTTTGCCGGGTGCTCAAAACTTAGGAGAAATCGACGATACTGTGTATTTCAGGAACAAGTTGTTTACAGCTTTGAACTTCCCAAAGAACTACTTCAATAACGAAGATGCCCAAAGCACGAGAATTGCTTTGTCTTCTCAAGATGTTAAGTTTGCTCGAATGATAGAAAGACTGCAAAGTCACATCGAAGATTGCTTCTGGGATATTTGTGATCGTCATTTGAAACTTCTTGGATATCCAGAAGAAAACTATGAAGATCTGGCAATCAAAATGACTCCTCCTAGTGATTGGAGAGAGTTGACTAGAGCAGAAGTTCTTACAAATCGTCTTACTAATGCGTCAAACTTAAAAGGATCGCAATTGATGAGCGACTTTGACATACTAACAAAGTTCTTGAAATATCCAGAAGATGAAGTTGCAGAGATGCTAGCAAGACTCAAAATACAGAAGCTTGATGATCTCAAATTGCAAATCATTGCTCAGAATCCGACGATATTGGGCGTTGGAATACCGGGTCCAGATGATATGGAAATCGGCACAGAACCGGGTGGCCCAAGTCCAATGCTTGGTGCAGATGCTGGTGGACAACCTCCAGCACCGGGTGCTCCACCAGCAGGCAGACCTCAAGGCATGAGGAAGTTTATGGATGATGGCGGAGATGATATGGGGGCACCTCCACAAAATGGACAACCACCAATGTCTGGATCTGGAAATCCACTTCCAATGCCAGAAGAAGACGACATTCAGAAATTCAATCTTGATATTCAAAATTTTGAATCTGAAATGGATGAGGAAGAAGTGGATAGGTCAGAAGAATAATGATAATAGTGTATTCAAGATGCACAGAAGATTGGAGCAATTACAGTTACGAAGAGCTTCTGTGCATCTCGAAGAAAAAATCAGGCAGCGACATAGGATCATTTCTTGATGAAAAAACGGCTTTAGATTTATTCAAGAAGATGAAAACATGGGACAAGCTTTGTGATATTTCGTACTTCAAATACAGAAGTATGTTAAAGTCTTTGTCTCTTAACACTTGGAGCAATTACAAAGTTTGTAACTCCAAGGAAGAATTATTTGACAGTGTTTCTAATGATGACTTTGTATGCCCATCAGACGATGATGATTGGTACAGACAAAATCTTTCTGAAAAAATCCCAGAGCACATAGGAGATTCAGATTTTTTGCTATGGGATCAGATGGCATACATGGTTGGAGGAGCCCCTCATCATTGGTCTGAATATCACGGAGATACAGTAGGAAGTAACAATTATTGCATTACTGGCCGTGCATTTAGATCTATGAAAAAAGACGATTTGATGTTATTGTTGAAAAATCATGCGTGGGCAGATCATGTTTGCGAAAAAGCTGGACTGAATAAGAGAAAAACAAAATATTTGATGTCTTGTTATTTATGGCACATTGGAAGTGCTAGCTACATGATGTCAGAATATTACCACAGACAATACGAAAAAATAGAAGAAAGAATTCTGCCGCTTGAAATGAGTTGGGCACAAGATTACTTTTCAGAGTATGTGAAAATACACAATTCATTAAATTCCAAACCACAAAAAAAGGTCAAATATTTATGAACAACAATCTGGTGAAAGAAGCTGTGATTTACTCTATGAAAAACAAAAAGTCTATTGAAAAGTCAGAGACTTGTGGATGCTATCACTGCCTATCGGTATTCCCAAAGCATGATATTACAGAATGGACCGATAATGGCGAAACTGCAATTTGCCCTAAATGCTCGGTGGATTCTGTTTTAGCACAGACATACGGCATTCCACTTGATGCTGAGCATTTACAAATTTTGCAAACCCATTGGTTCGGCTCAAATGTATAAGCTAGAAGAAGATTTGCCTTTAGAAAATGGCGTATCAATGTCTGTTGGACATGAAACCAGAATGTTCATTAAAGAACATGCTGCTGGGAAAGTTTCCATTGAAACAGGAATTGGATACAGCACAATGTTCTTTGCCATGAGCAGCAAACATCATACAGTTTGTTTTATGGTGGCGTCTGTAGAGCAAGAATTAAGAAAATACGCAAAAAAGATTGATTTGCCACTAGACAATGTTACTTTTGTAGTTGGGAAATCACAATACACACTACCATCAGTTAAAGAAAGAGTAGATTTTGCTTTGATTGATGGGGATCACATGTATCCAAGTCCAATGATTGATTTTTATTACATCAATCAACTTATGAATGTAGGAGGCATGTTTGTAATAGACGACATGCAAATACCAGCAGTAAGATCGCTGTATGATTTTATGATTGTATCAAGATATTGGAAACTAATTTCTGTCATGGATGATGGCAGAGCCTGTGCGTTTCAAAAAACCGAGGATGACAAACATGATTGGTGGGGAAATCAGGAATACAATCTGAAGACTCTCAAAAAACTCAAGATGGTTCAAATAACGAATCTTTAAGAATCGCCACCACCAAATTCATTGTTATATCCACTATCAGCACCCGATGGCACAACTTCATCGCCGTCAGTTGGGTGTCGTGGCTCGCTAAATTGAGGCTTTTTCTCTCTCTTTAGCTTACTAAGCAAAGCCGCAACTTCTTCATCGCCTCTCTGGGCGATACCGTTAACGAACTGCATTGTTTCGTCCGGGTATTTACTCATAATCGTTTTGAACAGTTCTTTTTGCAAATGTTCATGGTCAACAGCAAAATCATTATCATCGCCATTAAGTTTGAAGCCATCAACTGGTTCGCCGGAATCTCCAAGCCCTTCTCGCAACTTTTTTCGCTTCATCCATTCTTTGAACATTGACATTCTGACCTCTTCCTTATCAAAAACGACAGTCTCCTGCATACTTAGATATAGTAGGCACCATCTATTTATTGACTTCTGTTCTGAAATTGACATTCGTCATAATACATATCGGAAAGAATCAAAAGCTGTAGTGCTTTGGATGCCAGTAACTTAAGAAGTCGAGGAGTTAAAAACTATGAGACGAAAACTCATTAAGCAAGATGCCTTTGACAGCATTATCAAAGAATCCGCAACTACGGCTGAGCGTGAATTAGCCGAAGCTGCAAATGTACTTTCAAGAGCGTTGAACAAGGGTCCAATGTCACTTCGTTGTTTCACAGAAGCCACAGTGGTTTATGAAACAATGGACAACACCTATGTTCACGCTGGTTATCAGATTGATAATGGTCATGTAACCTTCAATAACATTGAAGAGCTTGTTATCGACGAGACAACTCGCAGAGACAAGATGAGAGGACTCCTCTCTAATATGATTGACCATGTTTTATCAGATGATCACGCAAAGGCCAAGGGATTATTTGAAAGCTATCTTAGCATGGTTCAGTGGAACAAAAACGAAGGTAAGATTAGCAAGAAACACAAGACAAATCTCCAAGAATCACACCGCCAAGCTGTTCTCAGTGAGGCAGTTGGGACAGCAGGAAGAGAAGTCAAGCAAGCATACAGCGTTGCTAGAAATGTCCTTGACTATGTTGATTTCATGAAGCACGGCCCGGCTCTTAATGAGTCGATCAGCAAGCGAGATGAAAAAGGCAATGTTACAGATATTCGTATTCCAACATGTGAAGCACGCAACGAAGGCCGAGTCAAGAAACTCGGTTATACAGTTACAAACGCCGAGAATCATGATGTTCGAAAGAGCGTCCCATCACTCGTGCATGAGCAAGCCTTCTGTAAGGCAATTGCAGATCTGAAGCGTCAAAACGCTTTCTCAGATCAGCATGGTCTTGAAGAAGCTCTGGACAATGTTGTTCAGAAATACCCACAAGTTCTGATGGTCACACAAGGTGAATTGTCGGCAATTGTCGGCGAAGCACTATCTCAAGTTGGTGTTGCCAACTATGACGACGAAACATGTGATTTCATCGCAGAAGGAATTCTCCGTCGTGCTCACGGTGCTTACACCGAAAGAGTCAGTCAGATTCTTCATCTGGCCGCTGCTCCAAAGGTAGCAGAAGGAAATGATCCTTATGTTCACTTCCAGAAGGTTGCAGAAATCTTCTTCCCAACTCTTGATGAACAATTCGGCTTGGAGCGTAAGGCTTATTCCGATCTATACGAAGTTCTTGAAAGTGTTTGGAAGCAAGCTGAAAGACGTGGAGACACTGCTCTTCAGCACCAAGCTGGACAACAACTAAATGATTTGGCATCTGTTCTCAATGGAGAAGTTCGCCCAGACATTCAGACAATTGAAGAAAGTGCATCTTGGCTGATGCGTCTTATCGAAGCCAATGTCGAAGGTAGCAGCAGCACATGGAGTGTGTCTAACAAGCCACACATGACCATCAATGGCGATCACCCAGATATGGCTAAGAAAGCAAAGGTCGGTGCTGTTCCGGGAGCATACTCTGGCGATTGGGGCGACGAAGCACCTGCCATCGGACAAGACGATATGTCCTACAAGGGCGGCAAGCACTCCAAGAAGATGAGAAATGACAGTTGGGGTCAAGAAGGCGGAAAGGAAACTTTCCCGAACCTTAAGAACCCATACGTTCCGAAACCATTCGGAGACTACACGATGAAGGGCGAAAAGGGAATTGACAAAGAAGCAACTGGTCAGCATTGGTCCACATGGTCCACAAGCGATACATGGCCAGACTTGAAGAACCCATACGTTCCGAAGGAAGTTGTAGGCACTGGTGGTAAGGGCTACAAGATGAAGAACGGCAAAGAAACAGATCTAGTTGTAGACAGATAAATCATTAAGGAGCATGTAGCCATGGATCAAATGTTATTGGTCGATTGTTGCACGCACTCCGGCTTCGAACTCCAACTTCTCGAAGGCTCTAGCTCATTGAGCAAGGGCCTCGTGAAGTTCCGAGGTAAGTTTCAAGAAGCAGAGGCGATCAACAAAAACAAAAGAATGTATCCGTATGATGTCCTCGATGAAAATCTGAGTCGTCTGCAAGAAGCTATTTCTGATCGCAGACTAATCGGAGAATTAGATCATCCTACAGATAGTATTATCCACTTCGCCAACGCATCTCACATTGTTACCAAACTATGGTGGGAAGGAAATATCCTAATGGGCGAAGGAGAAATTCTTAACACTCCTCACGGAAAAGTCCTCAAGGCTTTAATTGAAGATGGAGTGAAAGTCGGAATTAGCTCACGTGGAGTGGGCAATGGAAAAGTTAATGAAGATGGCATCTTGGTTATTGGCGAAAGTTATAAACTTATCACCTTTGATGCAGTTGCAGATCCAAGCACTTTTTCAGCATTCCAAGAGAAAGTAACCAGCAAGAAAGAAAGCGTGATTCCATCTCGTGAAGGGTCACTTCGCAAAGAAGTTGCGAAAACAGTTATCAAAAATGAGACTAGCAGCATAGATACCGTTAACAAAGAAGCATTGATCGCTTGTTTAGGCGGCTTTGTGAAATCTCAAGCAGAGAAAATTAAGTCGAGGTTAAGCTAATGGACAAAATCACAGAAGCACTGAAGAAAATTCTCCCGGCTGAGCATGTGAACGAGGTTCGCAAAGCCGTAGAAGACATGATGGCCGAACAATACAAGGGACTCGAATCCGAGTTCCAAAGTAAGCTTGATGAAGCTTATTCACAAATCTCAGAAGAGAAAACCCGTACCGAACAAATCGCAGAACAAGGTTATCAGCAAGCTTATGAAATCGTAGGCTCATTGATGTCACGCCTTGACGAACAGCGTGCTGAATTCGAAACGGCTCTTGAAGAAGGTTTTGAAGAAGCCTATCAGGAACTACAGAGCGAAAAAGGCAAGAATGGCGGCATCGAAGTAGAACTCTATGAAGAGTTTGATAATAAGCTGCACGAGATGAAGGAATTCATGGTCGATAAGGTCGATCAGTTCCTTGGTCTCCAAGAAGAAGAGATCTACGAGCACGCTAAGCGTGATGTTCTCAGCGATCCACGTATCGCAGAGCAAAGAGTTGTCGTCTCCAAAATGGCTGACGTTCTCTCTGACTACATCGACAGCGACAAACTCGGTGGAGCATCTTCATCCAAGATCGAAGAATCACATAAGCAATTGGAATCCCTCAAGGGACAAATCCGAATTGTTGAAGCTAAAAACGTCAGACTATCAGCACAGAACAACAAGCTCAACGAACAAGTTCGTGAAGCTAATGGCCTGCTGACTGAAGCTGCCAAAGTTGAAAGAAAAGAAAGAGCAAGCAAGGTAAAGAATGCAAGTGGGCGTGGCAATAGAGTTGGAGCCGATCAGATTATGTCTGAGTACGCTAATCCAACTTCGGAAGGCAAAGATCGTAACCTAACGGAAGGTAATGATCCCCTAACCGATCTTCTGGTCCTTTCTGGCCTACAAGAGTCCAGATAACTCAAACACAAAGCTTTTAAGCTTTAAGAAATAGAGGAAAAACAATGTCTTTTAACGCACGTTATCTAAACGAAGCAAGAGAAATTGAAGCCAGATGGTCAAAGCCTTTGAGAAACGGCAAGTCGATGCTTGATGGCATCACTAACCGCTATGAAAGAGCCACGGCCTCTGTTCTTCTGGAAAACCAGAGACTTATGAACGAAGCTATGACCGACACCGGTGATATCGCTCAGTTCAAGAGAATCTCGATTCCGCTTGTTCGTCGTATTTATCCACAGTTGATCGCCAACAAAGTTGTTAGCGTTCAGCCACTGCTCGGCCCAACAGGTTTGGTGTACTACCTGAGATTCCGATACAGCAGCAACAAGGGAGCTATGCGTGGTGCAGACCTCAATAGCGGCTACCCATCCGACGATGCAACCTCGTTGCAACAGTTGGCAAGTGGTGATGGCAACCTTGACATTTTCTACACACACCAGTTCATTCAGAACGAGACATCTAGCACTGACGCTGGTGGCGACACCAACTCAATCTATGCTCCTCTGGAACACACTCCAGTTCTTGCTGGAACAATGACAGGCACAATCTATGACGGTTCAACTGCCGTTCAGACGTTCGTCGTTGCAGAAGCTGGAACATTCACCTTCACGGACATTGGAACACCAACCTACAAGGCAACTGGTGGTACTCTTGACCTCGTGACAGGCGAAATGACCCTGACATGGAACACCGATCCGGGTGCTAACCACATTGTTACTTCTTATGAGTACAATATGGAATGCAACCAAGATCTTCCAGAAGTTAACCTCGTTGTCGAATCAGAAGAAATTGCTGCTAAGACACGTAAGTTAAAGGCCGTATGGAGCTACGAGGCTCAGCAGGATCTACGATCCCAGCACAACCTCGATGCCGAAGCCGAACTTACAGCAGTGTTGGCACAGGAAATCAACCTCGAAATCGACCGTGAAGTTCTAACCGACCTTCGTAACAACGCAGGAACAATCGCAGTTTGGGACTTTAACACAGCTTTGGGCGACACCATCAAGGAAAAGTATGAATCCTTGTATGTTAAGGTTGTCGAAGTGTCGAACGTAGTCCATCGCAAGACGCTTCGTGGCGGTTGCAACTGGCTCGTAACTTCACCAGAAGTTGCATCTGTCTTCGAGACAGCAACAGCCGGTTTTGCTCCAGCCCCATCTGAGACGTTCACATCGTCACTGGGCATCCAGTACGTTGGAACGATCAACAACAGGTGGCGTCTGTACAAAGACCCACTCTTCCCACAGGGCCAGATCCTCATGGGATACAAGGGTGATTCTTACATGGACTCAGGGTATTTCTACTGCCCATACGTCCCACTGACACAGACTCCGGTCGTTCTCGACCCAGAATCCTTCTGCCCACGCAAGGGAATTCTGACACGCTATGGCAAGAAGTTGCTGCGTGAAGGAGCCAAGTTCTATGCTCGTATGTCCATCGCCAACTTCATCATCTAAGGATGATGGTTGCTTGACTCAAGCATAAATAAAGAAACAAGAAGCCCAGCCAGAAATGGCTGGGCTTTTTTGTTTGGCAGTGACTATTATAAGTTATGAACATTCCGCAAACGCCACTTGATGACGCACAAAACATTCTATTGATAGGACTTGGCGGAGGATTTGATGTCTTTACAGGTTTGCCGTTTGTATTCCATTGGCCAGACAAAAATTTCATACTTGCAAATCATTCTAGCAGCCAAGAGTTTATTGTGCAGCTAACAACCGCTGAAAATTACCCAGAAGGAATGATTACAGACAATCCAAACATCTCTGCCAAATACACAATCGGAAGACATGGGCCAAAGCTAGTCAAATCAGCTTTAGATCAAATTCTACAAACACACCAAATTGATGTGATCCTTGGAGTTGACGGAGGTGTAGATTCTCTGGCTAAAGGTAATGAAAAAGACTATGGCACAGTTCTTGAAGATTTCGTCACTCTGGCAGCATTGAGTGACATAAAGATCCCCAAAGTGGCCTGTTGTGCTGGTTTCGGATGCGAAACAGAAGAGAATATGAATTTCTATCGTGTCTTAGAGAACATGTCCGATTTGGCATTTTCTAAAAAGTTTTATGGTTCATTTTCATTGACACAAGAAATGAGAGAATTTCAATTGTATGTGAAAGAATGTAAAAACGCTTGGGCCGATGGTCGTAGAAAAAGTCACATCCAAACAAAAATCATATCAGCAGCCATCGGTAGATTCGGTGAAGAAAACTGTTTTTCAGATGTTGATCCAAGAGTGGCAGAATCAACTGGCCACTGCTTCATCAGTTTGCTTTCAAACATATTCTGGATGTTTGATCTTGATGCCATTATAGAAAATAACTTAGCAATCCAAACAATGAAGCAAGGCAACACATTCACAGACGCCAAACTATTGCTGAGGCAATTTATGATGCAACAGAATAAATTGAGAAGTCATTTACCGCTACCGCTTTAACAGTTTGTGTGCGTACATTTTTCATTGTGATGCCAACCCAAGTTGTCCATCCATACTTTCCCAAACGACTTCGTATTGATTCAATTGAATTTCTTCTCTACGCACGCCTGTCTTAGATGCTTTTGATAACAACTGAATCAATCGTTTGTGTCTTTGTTCACCTTCTGGTGTAAAGACGAAAATGATTTTCTGGTTGTGAATAACGCTTGGAGGTTGTTGAAGTCCAAGATATTCTTCTTCCACTTCCGCATGTTCGTCATCATTCAACTTATTGTAGTTCAAGGACGAATTGTTCATTAGCCCTCTGCCATCGTTATGTAAATAGCGATAGCCTACAGAACCATAGTTTTCAAAGAATTGCTTGAATGTCTTCATGTCTTATTTACATCTGGGAGTTTTTATTTTGTTCATCACTCTATGATTAAGGAGATCAAAACAGAATGAGGAACAATGCCAGAAAAAATAGAACTACCTGTCAATTATGATGAATTGGACCAAGCATCAAGAAGACGAATTCGTGAGGAATACGTGCGTATTCAAAATGGGTTATGCTGTCACTGCAACGAACCATTGAGCGACAAAGCATCTGATCTTGTGATGAACAAACAGATAAATGAGAATTTGTTCCCATCAGGCTTCTTCAGGTGGCCTGTGCATTTACACCATGATCACAATACAGGCAATACCATAGGTGCAGTGCATTGCCACTGTAACGCCGTATTATGGCAATATCACAATCAATAAAGAAATTGATGAATAAAATCTGAATCTACACTATCTTAAATGAAATCTACAAAAATCTACATTTGTTTGTAGATTTTTGTTTTTAGGTGCATAGATAATTTTGGAGGTCAGATGACGAAGAGTGAAATTGCCGAGTTAATTCAGATAGCAGCAGAAGCCTCTGCTGTGTCGGACGAAATACTTTTGACAATTGATCAGGTAGCAGTACAGTTGGGCGTTTCGCCTCAAACGGTTCGGAATTGGGAGACACAGGGTAAATTAGTCCCCAATCGCCGAACCGGGGGTGGTCACAGAAGGTATAGTCAGAAACAGGTTACAGAACTGAAACGTAATCAAGAGGAGTTTGAAATTTTCCTAAGAACTAACCCGGCTCGTCTCTTGACTGGGCTGCAACAGGTTCTGACTAACTTTCGACCAGACGAACAAATTAGCATTACAATTCGCTACGACAAACTGGTTAACAAAGTCTTTTTCACTCTTGATTCTGAAGATGGCCTCCAAACTTATACTCAAGCCCTCAAAATGGAGGAATAATGGAACAGAAACTCAAAGTGAATGTCACATTCCAACTGGAAGTGCCTATTCAAAAAGACTCTGCTGGTCGCAGACGTAGTATCCCAGATCAAGTCCATCCGTATATCAGCGACTTT
>Ga0315284_10000551_pt1 | contig 50926 bp, 51 predicted proteins | sample YL17G09_16_MG_FD_203696 | JGI IMG/M metagenome (GOLD analysis project Ga0315284, IMG submission 203696) | Sediment microbial communities from Yellowstone Lake, YNP, Wyoming, USA - YL17G09_16 | ecosystem: Environmental > Aquatic > Freshwater > Lake > Sediment | place: USA: Wyoming | collected...
CTTCCCTTAGTAGATGCGGCCTCTATCGCATGGATTGACTATATCGTAGATGATTTTGAAAAGGAAGCCGCAAAGATGGCCACCAAGGTTGGCTTTTCAGAGTCAATAGTAAAGAAGCTTTTGAAAATCCCAATCGATCCATCGCGTGCACGGGGTGGCTACGAAGATTTTGATACCGAACTGGGTTTGCTTCTTCCGTCGATTCATGTGGAACGTTTTCATGTTACTGTGGAGCCCCTGCTCATACTGCTCAAGAAGAACCTTGTCCTGACAATTCACACTAGCGAGCTTACTCACTTCTATCAACTTCACCGTTACGCTGGTGCATTCCTCAAAAAGTTGCCTGAGAAACTGCAGCAGACTGACTGGCTTACGCTTCTGCTTATGCGAATAATAGATGAGAACAACTCGATGAATTTTGAGCAAGTGGCAGAGATTGATGAAGCCAGTGACGACGTAAGCCGAGACCTTGCAGACACAACGATTTCACGTTCCCTCATCGGTGGAAAAATCTACCAGATGAAACACGCACTCGTCTCATACCTTTTGGGTTTATGGGCAACGGTGGATGCGCTCTCCTCGCTTCGTTACGGCGACGCTGACCTTATTACTGACAATCCACGCTTGCTTAATAGGATAGGCTCGCTAGTTAACGAAGTGCATGTTCAGATAGGCTTGGCAGAGAACCTCTCGCAGGTTTTGGCTTCTGGACTTGAAGTGCTCCAATCGATCTACGCCAATCAGCTGCAGTTAATCAACAACAAGATTACACTGATGGTGGGCGTGCTTACAATCATCGGAACAGCACTTCTGGTGCCAAACACAATAGCCACCGTATTCTCCCAAACCAACGTATTCCAATTTACTTCAGCAGATACGGGCTGGTACCTTTCGGTTATAATCGGTTCCACTATTCTTGCGACTGCAGCCGCATGGTGGTGGGTGAAAAGAATAGGTTTCCTCCCAAAAAGTCCTGATCAAGAATAAGAGCAGCTAAATGGAAACACCTTCATTTTTTCACCCATTTTTGACTTCTAAAAAAGCATTCTTTCAAGTTTGAATTGCCTAATCTTCAGATGGAGTGTTTAGAAATAGATATGCATTTGACTTCAGTTTTCTCACTGTTCTTTATGAATCCTTGAAATCGCGGGTTTGAAATCAAGTATTGAAATGCAAATATTGAAAACGTCAGCCAGAACACTCCAATTAAACATCCGCCTAAGACATCGCTGAACCAGTGGACATTAAGGTATATCCTGTCAAAACCCACGAGGGTCGTTATGGCAACGTAAAGTCCACCCGTTGTCACTTTAACTCTTGCAGAAGTCCAGTGTTTCCACGCAAAATATGCTAGCACCCCGAAGAAAACCACGCTTCCAGTAACGTGTCCGCTGGGGTAAGAATAGCCAGTTTCAGGAATCAATTCGTTCCAAGGTCTCGGTGACATAATTACCGTTTTGAAAACTGCGACTATCAGGGCGTCTCCAGCCATGGCACTCAGCAACAGAACGCTGTCTCTTCTGTAATGCTTGATAAAAAGAATCGTAGATACTACCAGAGAGATTACCAGTAGAGCGTTTGTGTCAAAGGCTATGGAAATTCCCTTGGCTATCACCGTGAAGGAATCTGTCTGGATTGAGGCTGCCCACGAATTCACGTCTGCATTTACGGTGCCAAAACTGCTTCTGAATAAGGCTAGAAGCAGGAAGCTGACTATGAACAGCAAGGAGACCAGCAGCAGCGTTAAACGTTGACTTTTCAATTGAAGCTTCACAGCGAACCATCGCTTCTTTACTCTTCGCTCGAACCAGAATTAAAACGTTTACAACGAAGGAAAAAAAAGTTTTCAGGAAATTTTTCTGAAAAAATCAAGTATGAAGCGGGAGAGGGTCCAGAGTGGTACGGAAGATGCCTAGATGGCGAACCATCAAATACATTTCCCTCTGAACCCAACCCAATTTCAATAAAAACAGGATTTATCTTTAATACTTTGTGTTTGCAGAATCTATACTTGAACAATGGATCTATAACGGATATTTTCCATATGATGAACATATTGGCATGCATTTCTTGCCCCTCGTTGACATTCTTCTATTAAAAATCGCACCTATGGTGGCAAAACATATTTAGCAATGCTCGCAAATCTCCGCACGCCTGCCATGAATCAGCATTTCACGCCGCTTTTCAGCCTTTTTATAAGGGGGGTAAAGTCTTTTGCGAGCAGCTAGTCCGCGTTAGTCTAAGCTGTGGTTGAATCTATTTATAGAGGGGGATAGTCAAAAAATAGCAGCTAGTACGCAACTGAACGAACGCTTTAAGTTAGATTCTCTGAATGTTACTCTTGAGGAACATTGCGTTGAAGGAACTCGTCTTCGTAGGTTTGGGTTTGCATGATGAAAAAGGCATAAGCCTAAACGGATTAGAAGAAGCTAAAACGGCTGACCACGTTTTCATCGAGCTCTACACGAGCCTTCTCCCAGACTTCTCCATGAAACGCCTCGAAACATTAGTGGGCAAGCAAATCCGCGTAGTTTCTAGATGCAATCTTGAAGAGGAAAACGGAAAACTCATCTTGGACGCTGCAGAACAAGGCAAAACGGTTTTTCTCGTTCCAGGTGACCCATTCATAGCAACCACACACGTGACGCTGCGCATTGAAGCAGCCAAACGCGGCGTGAAAACCCGCATAGTTCACGGAGCCAGCATAATCTCCGCAATAATCGGCTTAAGCGGACTGCACAATTACAAGTTCGGCAAAACCGTCACCGTACCATTCCCTGAGAACTTCTCAGAAACCCCCTACAACGTCATCGCCCAAAACAAACAACTCGGACTTCACACGCTATGCCTGTTGGACTTGAAGGTGGACGAGAAGCGCTTTTTAACCATAAAAGAAGCACTAAAAATGCTCATGGACATTGAGCAGAAAAAGAAAATGAACATAGCCACGAATGACGCGCTTGCCGTTGGCATCGCAAGAGCAGGAAGCAACACACCCACATTAAAAGCCGACTTCATAAACGAACTGTTAAAGTACGATTTCGGAGAGCCCCCGCAGAGCCTGATTTTTCCCGGACAACTCCACTTCATGGAAGCAGAAGCACTAATCGCATTCGCCGGAGCACCAGAAAAAATTAGGAGCCTAACCAGATGAGCATCGAAACGTTAGTGGACAAATATATAGGCTCAACTGAGAAAGCCCTCCAAGAAATGAAACGAACTAAAAAAACAATAAAACTGGATGAAAAAAGCATAAACGGAATCGTAGCTTATGCCATGGCTTATCTGGAAGACGCAAAATACTACAAGGACAAAAAAAAGTTTGAAACAAGCCTAACTTCAATCGCCTACTGCGAAGGACTCATAGATGCACTGAAGCTGATAGGCGCAATCAAAATCCCATCTTCCCCGTAAAAAACACATCCCTTTTCCGAGACCACAGTTTTTTGAGTTGCCAACCGTAGAATAGGCTCGATTTAGGATAACCAAATTTTTATCTCGGGACACCATAAAAGAACTGAACCAAACCTAACGCGAGTAAGCAACCACCCAATTAAAAACAGGAGAACACAAACCCAAATGCAAAAAGAACACGAAAAGAAAAAAGTAGTCTTGGCATCAGGCGTATTCGACCTGCTGCATTTGGGACACGTAAAGTTCCTCGAAGAAGCAAAAAAAGCAGGCGGAAAAAACGCGCAGCTAATAGTCATAATCGCACGTGATAGCACAGTGGAGAAAACAAAAGGCAGAAAACCCGTAATGCCCGAAAATCAACGCCGCACATTGGTGGAGTCGTTGAAAGTGGTTGACGAAGCAGTTTTAGGCTTGGAAGACTTCGATATCGGCGATGTCATCAAAACCGTGAAGCCAGATGTCATAGCCTTGGGATATGATCAAGGTGGTATGGAGCGGCGCGTCAAGGAATACGTGGAAAAAAACGGACTAAACGTGAAGGTTGTTAATGTTGGAAAATTTGAAGCGGATGAGTTGGACAGTTCGTCGAAGATTAGGCAGAGAATAGTAGAGAAATACGCTAGATGAAAGGGTATGAGTAACAGCCAGAAATACAAGATAACATTCGTTCTGATTGCCTTAAATGTTGCAATGTACGTTTACACTTCAGTCGCCGGCGGAGACTTTCTGAACACAAGTAACCTCATGATTTTTCAGTGGGGTCAAGTAAACGGCATGGTGCTGGTCTACGGTTGGTGGTGGCAGCTTTTCACCTCCATTTTCGTTCACGCCAACATAATTCACATCGCGGGGAACATGCTTTTCCTCCTTATCTTCGGTTTGAGAGGAGAAGAAATGTTTTCTCTGCCAGAATACCTTTCAATTTACATCCTCGGAGGGCTAACTGGTAACCTGCTTTCTCTGCTTCTGGGGCTGGACTTTGTGTCAGTTGGAGCGTCAGGCGCCATTTTTGCTATGCTTGGCGCGTGCTTAGTCTACGCTAGACGCAGCATTGGGCAATCCATAATGGGGGCGTTGATATTCGGGTTCTTTTTGCTTATGATGAGTTCAGGGACGAACGTGAACTACTTGGCGCACATTGGAGGGCTGGTTTCTGGTTTAGCCTTTGGCTACGTTTTAGCCAGAAGAAGCAAACCGCAAGCGTCATATCAAGTAAGTTACTCCTACATGACACCGTTCTAGTTTAGGGCATAATCATGACTTCCACTTTTACTTTGTTGCCGTCCCTAAGGTTCAGCTGCTTTCGGAGGCAAACTGGCGCGATGATTTCAAGGACGGAAACGTCGTAGTGGGTTCGCAGGGCTGTTATGAGGGCGCCTTTGACTTTGTTGTCTATCATGACGGGGTAACACTTGACTAGGCCGAATGTGCGGTCTTCGTTTTTGAAGCCTTCAATATCTACAGCTGGGTACGCTTCGAGTTCCATGCGTGTTTTAATGTCGTAATCAGATGTAAGTTTGAGATTAAGCGTGCCTGGGTAAGGGTCGAAGCCGAGTTTTTCTATGAATTGCCTCCTGTAAAAGTCCTTTGCAATGTAGTATGCTCCTTCGCCTAAACCTGTGAACACTGTGCCTTCCAAGGTTATGCTGGGTGGGTAAGCGGCTTCCATGAGGAACTTCAGGTTCGAGTAGAGTTTTTGGAGTTCTGCGGTGCCTGCGGTGTCGATTCTTATGAGGCAGCCATCGTGTGTTATGGTGCGTTTGATCCATGCCTTTTGTTCGAGTTCGATGAGGTATCGGCTTGCGGTTTGCTGGCTGATTCCAAGTTTCTCTGCTAAGTATTCGGTTGAGATTTTGGCGGTTCGCCTATGTGCGCCCATTTCGGCTAGTTTGAGCAGTGCAAGAATTTGCCGCCATTCTTGAGCGTCAGTCATTTTAACCCGCAGTTTAAGATTTGAAGATGTAAGTAATAGTCCGAAGTGGATATTTAAACAGCTCGAAACATGGACAACTGCATGAGTGCACGAAAAACTAGGCTGTTCGGTTGGGATCAAGTGCTTAGGTTAGGTGCTGTTCTGTTGTGCTATTTCTTGACTATAGCCCCCTTATATAAAGATTGAAGTACTGGTTAAACTTCGGTTATAATCTGAGCTTGAAGGGTCGCGTGCAAGTCTCCTATTTTTGTGGGTTGTTTGAGCATTGGACAAGTGCCTTAAGTTCTTGCCTTTAAGAAGAATTCTGCACCCGCTCCTATGGCGTTTTTCTTGTACAACAAATTGATTTGTCGGGAGTGAGAGCCTGCAAATAGTTGGGGATGCAAAATGGTGGCGGGCCCGACGGGAGTTGAACCCGCGGCCTACGGATTAAGAGTCCGCCGCTCTAGCCTGACTGAGCTACGGGCCCACCCGACTTCTTTCGAAAAGGAATTTCATCTGTAAATATAGAGGTTTCGCTTACGTCGCAAAGCCTTCAATGTGAATGGCTTATTGTATGAGGTTTTTACGTAGGGGAAAAGACAGACAAACCGTTAAACCGTTAACGAGGGCACAGTGAAGCGTCGTTGGAAGTAAACAGGAATTGACAACTCTAAAACGCAAAAACAAACATAAAACCGAAAACAGTTTAGTTGAATGTTTTCTGGCAATGGACATCGACGCAAAGGGCAAAACAGCCTAGGCTTGACATATCTTAATTTTTTAAGCTCCCGTTAAATGTTGAAAAGTCTTCATTCAGCAGTATTGGTTTCACTTGGAAAATCAAACATCTGCATTCTGGTCTGTCAAAGACTCTGCCCTTGAAAGAGAGAGAAAGAGACCAAAATAACCTATTTTGCGGTTGCGCATTATTGGTTTGCGCTTAGCCTTTGTCCATTGAACATCCAGTTTTCACGAGGAAACGGATCTAAACATAACTAAAAGTTTAAAAATCTCCAGAGCTTTTCAAGCCAAAAAAAGCAATAAACTGGTGTACAATGTATGTTTGACTTCATCGGAGCATTGTTCTGGGTCAGTTTAGGGTAGGCGTTTTGGCTTTAGCCTTCGTGGAATACGCTTTCTCCAGCAAGAAGAGAGAAAAAGCTTAAACGCACTAAGCTGACGCAAACCTGAAAAGGGAACAGTGCCCTTATTCTTTTTACAAGTGAGAAAAGTGATACTGCGCCAAGATTTAGTTGCGCCCTGCGGAATGAACTGCGGTGTTTGCATGCGTTACCTAGCAACCGCAACTGGCTTAGCTCAGAGAACTGGAAAGGCACAATGCACGGGCTGCAGAACTCAAAAAAAGAAGTGTGCGTCCATAAAAGGAAGGTGTAAATTGCTGAAAGAAGAGAAGATTCAGTTCTGTTTTGAGTGCTCAACGTTTCCATGCGTTAAGGTGGAGAGATTGAACAAGCGTTACGTGAGTAGATACGATACTAGCTTAATTGATAATCTCCTGCAAATAAAACAGGTCGGCTTAGAGAAGTTTATGGCGAAAGAAGCAGAAAAATGGAAATGCCCCAAGTGTGGCGGCACCGTGTCTATTCACGATAGAAAATGTTACAGTTGCGAAGTCTTGCCCAAGACAGAAAAAAAGTGAATGGTTCTTTCATTCGCCTTTTTCGAACAGCAAGTAATGGTTAACCGCTGTTGGAGAGCCCGCTACTGCGTAAGAGTGGAGTCGCCAGCCTTCTCCTAATATTCTTGGTTGTTTTACCGACGCTTTTGTGGTGGTTAACTTGGACACAGTCGTATTCTTTCATGCATTAAACCTCATCAGGTAACATGTGAATGAAACATTTGGATTTTTCCGAAAAGAAGCAACGTAGGAAATCTTTTTGAGACCAAAACACATTACCATTACATTGCATAGGAAGTGCCTGCAGAAGGGATAAGGAAGAATGACTGAAAAAGATAAACATCACATTAAAGAACTGAAAGAAATGATCCATGAGAAAAAACCTAAAGAACAAGTTGAGGAAGTTTTGACCAAGTTCTGTGAGCGCCACGGCGTTTCCATGAACACATGCAGGAAATACTACGAGCAACTAGTGGCAAAAGGCGAAGTTAAAGAAAAATAGCATTTTTGACAAATCAAAGAAAAGAGAGAAAGTGCTGATTAGCGAACTTCGCGCTTACTCTATCTTCACTCTCTTTCCTTTAATAGGCGCTTTCAGCGGAACCTCAATTTTCAGCAAACCATTTTCAAACTTTGCCTTAGCTTTGTCCTCGTTCACTGCATGCGCAAGGCTGAAACAGCCCAGATAAACAACGTCGTCCCTAGTGGCTTCCACGCATATGCTCTGCTCACCAACGGACAACTCCACATGTTCTTTGTCAACTCCGGGCAATTCAACATCAATATAGAAAGCTTCGTCGTCGTGGTCGATGCACACTTCAGGTGTCACGACAGTAATGTTCTCTTAGTCATCGCAAAGCACATCAGTTCTAAGAAAAATTCAGCCCAGCACTATTTAATGGCATGAGAAAGGCTCCGTTTAGCCGCTATTTTCCTCGAAATAGTGATTTCTTTGGTAACATTCGTTGTTGGCTAAGGTTTAAACTCTTGCATCGACAATAGCTACAGCCACTCAAGAGGGAACTGTAAGGATGTCTCTTCCACATCGTGCCCGCGGTGTAAAAGTTCTGAAAGCCGTTTCGTCACCGCTGAGGCTGCAAATCCTGAACCTCCTTTTTGACAAGGGCGCCCTCTCATACACCGAACTCATGAACTCCCTGAAAATGAACCCCAGCAGAGACGCAGGAAGATTCGCTTACCATTTAAAATTCCTGCTCAAGGCAGATTTGGTTGAAGCCGATGCGGAAGCAAAAAAATACTTCTTAACCGACCTTGGCAAAATGGTCATTGACGTAGCCGACAGAGTCGAGAAAAAAGCCGTTAAACCCAAAGGCATGCTAGTCCGAACTTCACACTTCACCTTCGAAGAGTTTGACGCAAACAAAATCGCCAATTCGTTAATAAGAGAGGCGAAAATGCCACCTGATCTAGCGCAGAAAGTAGCCAAAGAAGCCGAAAAAATCATACTAAAATCAAAAACAAAATATCTTACAGCGCCTTTAATCAGGGAAATCGTTAATGCTCTTCTAATAGAAAAAGGCATGGAAGACTACCGCCACAAACTCACCCGACTGGGCTTGCCAGTCCACGAAGTAACCGCGCTAATAGAAGCTAAAGATAAAGACCGCGCGGAAGATTCTGATTCTCTGCTGTCCATAGCGGGAAAAACTGTCTTCCGAGAATACACTCTCCTCAACGTTTTCCCAAGAGACATCGCAGACGCCCATATGTCGGGTGCGCTGCACATCAATGGTTTAAGCACGTGGGTCCTGAAGCCCAGTGAAGTGATGCATGACCTCAGATTCTTCTTTCAAAACGGCTTAAGGCTTGACAACTACAACGCGCTTCAACTCTCTAACGAGCCGCCTGAAAGCTTTGAAGCCGCATTAGCAATAGCGTTCAATGTTCTATTGTTGGCGCGTCAAGAAGTAAACGAAACCCAAACAATCGACTACTTCAACGTGTTTCTGGCACCATATGCAAAGGGCTTGGAGCCATCGAGAATAAAGGAGAACCTGCGCCTTTTCATCAAGTATGTAAATCAGCATGCAGAGGCTACACTGGTGCTTGGTCTTACGATTCCAAAGTTCCTTGCCGACAAACCAGCCGTTGGTCCGCAAGGAAAAACTGCGAGCACTTATGGAGAATTCGCTGAAGAAAGCAGACTCTTAGCTTCTCTTGCCATCGAAATATGCATGGAAGAGAATGCACCGAAACCTGTTCTCAACCCGAAATTAATCATCAAAGTCAACAGTGAAGCTCTCAAAGACGAAAAAGCCCAAGCAATCCTCCTGAAAGCCCACAGCCTAGCAGCAGACAAGGGAACAGTCTACTTCGCCAGCATGCTGCAAGCAGGAGAAAAAAACACTGCTTTTTCCGCCTCAGGAGTCAAACTTGAATCCGACATGACCGAGGACTGGGAAACCGACACGTTAAGAACTGGCTGCATGGGATACGTAACGGTGAACCTGCCCCGAATCGCCCATGAAAGCGAAAAAGACAAAACCAGATTCTTCAACATCCTGAAAGAAAGATGTGAACTGGCCGCACGCGCACTAGGAATAAAGCACAGAGCATTAAAGCAATACGGAAAAACCAGTTTGCCTTTCATGATGCAAAGCACCAACGGCGACATATACTTCAGGCTGGAAAACTGCACAAGCATCATAAACTTCGCGGGATTCAAAGAAGCCGTCGAAAGTTTCACTGGAAAAAGCCTGAGCCAAGAGGAAAGCCTGAAATTCGCTGAGGAAACCGTGCAGACCACGCTGGCTTTCGTTCACAAGATAGGACGTAAGCACGGCAAACGCATGTTCCCAGCTATCCTGCATAGTCCTGAAGCTTCTGCACGGCTGGCGCAGCTGGACATTGAAAAGTACGGAGTTGCCAAAGTCAAATTTTCAGGAAACCGAGAAAAGCCCTTCTACTCCACAACGCGCAGACTGCAACTTCAAACAGGCAACTTCCTGTCCGTTCCATCTGAACAGTTGGAAACCGAGCAAAAACTGAAAGGCCTAAACCAAGGCGGAAACCTAACCATAATAGATATGAATGGTACTGAAAACAAGCCTGAAGAACTCATGAAACTTACAGCTCACTTATTAGAGAAGGAGACTGTGGAATTTTTCACGTACGACCGCAAAGCAACGTACTGCCAAAACTGCCGAAAAAGCTGGTTCGGCGATTTGCACAAGTGCCCCTCATGCGGATCAATTGGCACTTTGGTCACGTTCGACAGGTTCAACGCGACTTAAGCAGAATTCACTTTACTGCGCCTAGAACGAGCGCCAGTAACGCCATTCGGACGACGATTCCGTTCCAGACTTGCTGGAAATAACGCGCCTGCGGTGTGCTGTCGATTTCTGAGGCGATTTCGTCCACGCGTGGCAAAGGGTGAAGAATTATCAGGTCTTTTTTTGCGTTAGTGAGGGTTTTCAAGTCAATCCTGTAAACGCCTTTCACTTTGGCGTATTCTGCTTGGTCTGGGAACCGTTCCTTCTGTATCCTCGTGACATATAAGACGTCTATTTGGGGAATAATCTTCTCTAAGTTTTGGGTTTCCGTTGCTGGAATTTTGTTCTGTATTTTTCGCAGCACTTCACGCCGCATCCTCAGTGACTCAGGAGAAATAAGCGTCAACTCAATATTGTACATTGAAAGCGCGTAAGCCAGTGAGTGCACTGTTCGCCCATACCTCAAGTCGCCGACAAGAGCGATTTTTAACCCGTCAATTTTTCCCCTCTCCTTCTGAATAGTGTACAGGTCTAGAAGGGCTTGCGTTGGGTGCTCTTCAGCGCCGCTTCCCGCGTTAATTACAGGGATTTTGGCGAATTCCGCGGCAAGTTTCGCTGCGCCCTCAAGTGGGTGTCGCAGGGCGATGATGTCTGCGTAGTTTTCGACGGTGCGGACGGTGTCTGCGAGGTTTTCGCCTTTTTTGACTGAGGTGTTTTCAGCGTCGCCGAAGCCTATTGTGGAGCCGCCGAGTTTTAGCATGGCTGCTTCAAAGCTTAATCGTGTTCGGGTGCTTGGTTCGAAGAATAGGTTGGCGAGTATTTTTCCTTTGAGCATGTCTGAGCCTTTTTTGGCGAGGGGTTCCATGGTTTTGCTCATGTTTAATATGTAGTCGATTTCTTCTCTGCTGAAGTCTTCGATTGAGGTTATGTCTCTTCCTTGAAACAGCAAGTTGTGCACCTGAAACAAGAAAGCTTTTCACTGCTAAATAACACTTTTTATACATTGAGCCTTCTGGATTTTTTGTTGGGGGTTCTCTCGGATAATTTATAATATTTTGTTGTTGTATCATGACTGCAACACATTTTTAATAACATGATTTGGCACAATCAAAAGTATAACGGCAAAAAACTTTTGAGGGATTATCATGCAAAGCGCTGTGAAACTTCCCAAACAAGAAAATCATGGAACTCCAACAATTTCTTATAGATATAGGCGTCGAGTTCACGAAGTTCAATCGCCCTGCCAATGGTTAAACCATTGCTACGATGGAAAATGCCCTGCCTTTTTGCGCGTCGGAGGCAACTTTTACTGCACAAAAAAAGACGTTCCGTGACTGAAAACGAGGCATTCTTCACTTAGAAACTTAATGGAGAATTGAAACGGTCTGCGCTTGGTCCTCTAAAAAGGTGTCCTACGGTAGCAAAGAGCTCTTGTGTTCATAAACGCTAGGTCCGATTCTGCTGAAGTAGTTAGAAACTTTCTCAACTTTTGACGCTTCCCATTTTTTTTGACTAAACAAGACATACTCTAAAATTAATATGACTATTGCTGCTAGTGCTCTCTCGGAGCCTTCTCCTCCCTATTATATAGATTGAATTTCTGAGTGAAGCGGTTGAGGAATACTTATTTTGGTGACTTCTAAATCAAGATAGAGCCGCAAGCACTAGTTGGAGGGGCTGTCGGCTAGCTTGGTCCAGGCTTGTAGCCTCGGGCGCTATAGACGAGAGTTCAAATCTCTCCAGCCCCACCACTTACAATTTTCTTTTTCAGTTCTTCAATTTCAGCCTTAAGTTGCTTGTTTTCAGCTCTTAGTCGGGCGTTTTCTTCCTCTAATTCTCTAACTTGCTTCTTGGCATGTATCATGGGCCAAAAGCTTCCGTCGTTGTAACCCAACATAATCACCCATTTTGCTATTGTTAGAGTTACTTTATATGCCTTCATTGGCATTTTGGCAAGTGAAACAGAGTGCAAGATTAAGAAGTGCATAATAAAATTAACCCTGTGGATTTTGTCGTCAACAATTTACGATTCTTTGTGCTTTGATTGAATGCGCTAGTATTCCCGTTGATTTGAGAACTTTGAAAGTGCGCCTCAAGGATGCTAGTATCATTAGATTTTTGTTTAATGCTTTATTTTTATTATAATTCTCTATAGACTTCGGTTCAAATCCGGGCAGCCCCACCACTCAAAATTCTGTCTCAATTTGCATAGTCCCTTTTATCCGAACTTTAATGCTTTCTTGGGCTCAAAGTTGGTTTCCATAGTCCAGAAGTATGATTCGCCTTTAGCTATCCGAAAAATGACCAGTTCTGAGCTTTCAGCTGCTTGTAAACAGGTTTCATTGTCCCCGTGTGGAAGTAAAAACCCGTTTTGTCAGCATACCACATCAGGAAGCCTCTCACTCGCGGCTGACCGTTCTCGTCAACTGTGGCGACGAAACTGGCAGGGTTTTCATTAGCGAATTTGATACAGTTTTCAAAGTTCATGCGATATGTCTCGGCTTCTTTCTCCACTGATTTCTATAATAAACCTTCCACTGTCGCACCCAGAGCGTTAAACAACTTGGTGTGTAGCCTGAAAAAGGGGATTTCGAGAAGAATGTATGGCTGTACATGTTAGAAATATATAAAAGCAACAATCCCCTATTGTGCCAACTTCATCGGCTTTGAAGGCACGTTCGAACATGAGAACCTTGTTCGGCAAAACGCGCCAGTGAGCCTGAAGGTAACTATAGGAGGCGAAATAAAAGTGCTATCACGAGATTGTGACGGATGCTCTCAGATGAGACCATGCGGCAAACGATACTACGTTGCCGAAAAAGGCGATAAGGTGTATTGTCCCGACGGAACCGCTCATTTAGTAGACGGAATGTAAAACAAGAACTCAATTTTTTGCGGTAGACCCGCCTGAATGGCTGTCGATGAAAACCGCCGTGAAGCACAAGAGTTTCTTTTCCCCTGTTATTTTTTTGCTTCAAAGCTACCTATGGTTAACTGCGTTCTTGACTTTTTCGTTAGGAAAAAGATGTGGTGACCGTTACTAGAATGTGGGTATCAGATCCATCATTTGCAGGAATGGCAACACTCCAAGAACCATGCTAGCTATCCAGAGAGCTGCTGTCCAACGCATACCCTTCTTCACATTTCTAGGCAACTTCCCAAAAGCATAAACCGCTGCTGTGGCAAGTGCAGAAATTGAAACCGCCGCATGAATAATCTGGGTTATCGACATGCCCGAAAAAACCATGGCATCTGGATCTGTGTAGAAACGGTACATCGTAGGAACCATTACCAAGAGCGCAGGCACCAACGTTAGAATTAACACTGTCGTCAATGTCCAGCGATGCTGCAGAAGAGCCTCTTTGTTCTTAACTAAATAGCAAACCTATTCCAACCAAGAGGATGCCGAGAACCACAAACATAAGGGTCAAAACGGTCTGGGACACCACGGGCGAAGTGCCCGCGTGCAAAAATATCCAGTTGCCAAATGCATATTGCAGCATAATAACCAACAAACATACTTGTTTAAGCGGTGAATGTTTCTGTTTTTGCGATTGCACTCAGGCAGTCACAAGTAAACTCTCCAGAAAAAAAGCTGCAACGTTTCACGATGAAATTATTTTAATACATTCTATTAACCTATACTTGTCTGAGGCTTAAGGGTTGAATTACGTCGAAATCGCGGATGCCTACGAGAAAATTGAAGCCACCACTAAACGACTCGAAATGACCGACCTACTAGTTGCGCTCCTCAAAAACACGCCAAAGAACCTGCTCGACAAAGTTGTATATCTCACACAGGGCAAAATTTATCCTGATTTTGAGGGCGTCGAAATAGGTGTGGCTGAAAAACTCGCCATAAAAGCCCTTGCAAGAGTTTCTGGCGGGAAAGAAAGCGACATTGAAAACGATTTGCAGAAAAGCGGAGACATTGGTGAGACCGCCATAGCCTTCATCGCTAAAAAGAAACAAACTACCTTCTTCCAAAAAACCCTCACCGTCCAAAGAGTCTATGAGACACTTGACAAAATGGCCAAAACCTCTGGTTCTGGAGCAGTGGACTTTAAAATGGCGATGTTAGCAGGGCTTCTCTCGGATGCATCGCCAAAAGAGGCAAAGTACATCCTCCGAACAGTAACCGGCAACTTGCGTTTGGGCATAGCCGACATGACGGTGCTTGACGCTTTGGCGATAGCTTATGGTGGCGGAAAAGAATCCCGTGAATTAATCGAACGCGCTTATAACATCAGCTCTGACCTCGGCAGAGTCGCAAGCATCGTTGCCGAGAAAGGGTTAGAGGGCATAAAGAAGTTTCAAGTCGCAGTTTTTGAGCCGATAAGACCCATGCTGGCTGAAAGGCTTGCGTCTCCAGAGGAGATTTTGGAGAAGCTGGGCGGAAAATGCGTAGTCGAGTACAAGTATGACGGCGAACGGATTCAACTGCACAAGAAAGGAAACGAAGTCGTCCTTTTCTCTAGGCGTTTGGAGAAGATTTCCGACCAGTACCCAGACGCCATCGATCTCGTCAAAAAATACGTTAACGCTAAAGAGGCTATTCTGGAAGGGGAATGCGTTGCCATGGATCTTGAAACAGGCGAAATGCGCCCCTTCCAAGAACTGATGCACCGCAGACGCAAGTACGGCATCGAAGAGGCAATCGCGCAGTACCCCGTTTCCCTGTTCATGTTCGATGCGCTTTACGTTGACGGCAAAGACTTAACTCGTGAACCTTACCCTGTCAGGCGAAAGGCGCTGGAAAAAGCCCTAAACAAGAGCGACAGGGTCACGCTGGCCAAGCACGCCATAGTTAAAACCCCTAAACAGTTGGAAGCTTTCTTCGAGGAAGCCATAGAAGATGGCTGCGAAGGCTTAATGTGCAAATCTATCGGAAAAGAATCCGTTTACCAAGCAGGTGCAAGAGGCTGGCAGTGGATAAAGTACAAGCGTGACTACAAGAGCGAAATGACCGACACCGTGGACCTCGTCGTGGTTGGAGCGTTTTACGGCAGGGGAAAACGCGCAGGAGCCTACGGCGCATTACTGCTTGCCACTTACAATATTAAAGATGACACTTTTGAGACCGTGACCAAGTGCGGAACAGGCTTCACCGACAAGGACTTAGCTGGCCTGCCTGAAATGCTGCGTAAACACGAGATTCCGCGGAAGCATTCGCGTGTGCAGTCTGCTTTGGAGGCTGACATGTGGTTTGAGCCAGCTGTGGTTCTGGAAATTTTAGGTGCAGAGATCACGTTGAGTCCGATTCACATGTGCGCCATGGATTCAATCCGCAAAGGGAGTGGTTTGGCGATTAGGTTTCCACGGTTCACTGGGAAGTACCGAACTGACAAAGCCGCTGAGGACGCAACTACCAGTGCGGAAGTGGTGGAGATGTACCGAGGCCAGCTTAAGAAAATCAGCGTAAGCAAAGTTGCCTGATGCGTAAGGCTTTAAAGCCGAAAGACTTGATAAGCAATGAACGCGAAAGAACGGTGACCCTGAAGATGTCGCAAGATTCAGAAAGAATGAAAGCTCTCGTCGCGCTAAAACAGCACCTTGAAAAGCGAATTGAAGAGTTGGATGCTGAAAACAAAGAGCTCAAAACCAGCCTTGAAGCCGTGAACTCGATTCTGCTTGAGAAAGGTTTCAAGCGGGTAAGCATTAAGGAAGCAGAGCAGCCAACCAAGGAAACAGCGCAGCCAACAGAGGAAGCCTTGGCGAGGGAAGAGAAAACTGCTGGTTACAGTGGTGGAGAACCCGAAAACGTTATTCCGCTCAAGGCGATGAACGATGAATCCTTGGCGATAATTTACATTGAAAAAGACTCAATCCATGTTTTGCCGGATGAAAGCAAGCATTTCAGTGTTAACACGCCGCCTTTCGGCAACTTTCTGGTTGAGCGTGTGTTGGCGAAGATGCAGGAAAAAGACAACGAACTCGTGCGGATGAAACAGTTGACGCCTGACAAAATGTTCGCTTACAACATCATCCGCGAAGGCGACCTGATCCGCGAAATAGTGATCAAGAACGTGGATGAGGAACGATTCAAAGAGCTCAAATCCAGCATCCGCTGGACGCTAGAAAAGATGTACGAGAAAATGAAGAGCTAATTGCTTTTCACAATTTACTTTTGTGCCAAATGCTTCTGCAGTGCGGTGTCAAAGTTCTTTCTTGGGCATAAGCCGACGATTCGTTCAGCTTCACAGCAGTCTTTAATCAGCACTACCGTGGGGATGCTGTAAACTTGGAATTTTTCAGCTGTGCCAGGGTTTTCATCAACGTCGAGTTTGGCGACGAGGACTTTTCCAGCGTATTCCTTTGCCAGTTCCTCAATGGTTGGCGCAAGGGCTCTGCATGGACCGCACCAGCCTGCCCAGAAATCAACGAGAACTAAAGGGTTTTTCTTGATGGTTTCGTCAAAATTTGCGTCAGTCAAGTGAAATGGTTCGTTTCCCATAAAATTGTCTCTCTTTTTGTGCTGCTATCTTTATTCTTCTGGTTTGGTCGGATATAAACCGTTCGCGCTGGTTACTTGCAGGTTTTCATGTTTTCCCACAGACTCTTGAATGCTTGGTACGCTTTTTCGGGGTCGGTGATGTTTGCGGCTGCTTTTTCGATGGGACACATGCCTGTTTTGTTTGCGTCTAGAACGTTATCCACCAGGTCTCTCCATTGATAAGCTATTTTGTTTGCTTTGAATATTGCTTGGGCTTTTCTGCTGAGAACTACAGCGTAAACCTCTCGTATTTTGGCGTAAGCGCAAAGGAGCGCAATGGCTTTTCCAGCAACTTTGTCGGCGAGGGAAGCAGCTTCAAGTTTGCTGCCTAGCTGCTCAACAGCTTCTAAGAAGCCGCTGATTCTGTGGGTCTTCGTTTCAAAGAGGACAACGCCATTTTTCACTATAACTAAAGTCAAATTTTCCTCGTAAAGTTCGCTTTTGGCTATTTCGAGGTCACTCATGACTGTTTCGTATATCCAGAATGTTAGATTGCTAAAAAACCTATTGCACTTGCACGTTGAACAGTTGATTTTCTGGCAAACGCGCGATTTCCATGGCGAATTCTTCGTTGAGTGCATTCTCGCTAAGTTTCTTCTTCAGTATTTCCGCCATCTCTGGCTTGAGCGTTATCTTCACGATTCTGATTTTGTCTTGTTTTGTGAAATTTACTTTTATTTCCTCAGCATTTTCTATTTTTAGGCGTTGGTTGCCTACCGTGCACGTTGTAGAAACCTGTATCCCGTCAAGTAGGCATGAGAAAGGCGGATAAAGCGGCAATGCTGCATGGGCTTTGAGAAGTGTGCACTGTTCAGCGGAAACGTTGAGTGCTTTTTTGGCTGCTGTACCCATTTTGACGCCGATGACTAGGAAAGGACCTAAGTGCCCGTGCAGTTTCCGCGCGGTGCCAATGGTTGATGCGAGTTCATCTTGGTTTTGCATACGTTCTTCACCATGGAAAGGTGTGTTAAATCTTTTTTACGTTTTCGCTTTTCTCTTTCGGAGCAACCACGGTTCCAAGCACGAAAGTTGCTAACAGAACCACCATTGTTCCAAAGATACCTGCGAGCAAGGTGGAAAAGTACGGGTTTCCAATAGCTACTGAGTAGTCAGCCATTAAGCCGTTCCAAAAGGATTCGTGCTGCTGGGTTCCGGATGTTGAAATTAGGTTCTCAAGTCCATCTGGGTCGCTGGATGCAAAGGGTAGCAAGACCGCAAGCGCGAGGATTATCAAAGCTGCCACTAATATGTATTTTTTCATAGCTTTTCACTTCCTCTAAGGAGCTTCAAACCCATCATGACTGCTGGCTGCAACCGCTGCAACGAAGTCACTAAGGCTGTTGTTATGACTGCTTCCACCAAGCCTTCAATGGCGTAAACTGAAACCATGCTCGGAACGGTGAGCATTACACCGCCTGCAAACGCCTTGGAGAAGCCCAACTCTAAACCAGTAGCTAACGCAGTTAAAAGCGCTGCAACCCAAGACGCAATGAACACGCTTGAAGCGAACTGCTTGTTGCTTGAGGTTTTCCGCGTTAAAAGTTTCACTATGAAGAAGCTTAATGAGCCGATTACGGCCATGTTGAGCGCGTTTGCTCCGAACGCCAGCAATCCGCCATCAGCGAAGAAGAATGCTTGCATTAGGAGTACCATGGTCATGCTGAGCATAGCTGGGAACGGTCCGAGAATTACTGCGAGAAGTGTGACGCCTAGGACGTGTACGGTTGTGCCGCCTGCAATTGGGAAGTTAATCATTTGAACTACGAATACGAGTGCGCTTGTTATTGCCAGGGTTGGCGCGATGGAGTGGCTGTAGGTTTTTTTCGTTTTTTTCCAGGCGAAAATGAGGAATGGGATGGTTACTGCCCATGTGATTGCGATGATTGTTGGGTCCAGGTAGCCATCGGGGATGTGCATTTCCGCGCCTCAGTAACACTTTATTGTATTTTCGTGTTACTGAACGTATAAAAGCTTTTAGGTACAAAACACCACGTTTCACCAGTGAAATTCATGTCGAAAATCACCCGTGTAGGCGTAACGTTTCCACCTGAACTCCTGAAGGATTTTGATGTAATTATCGGCAAGATGGGTTACGAAAGCCGTTCCAAGGCTATTCAGGACGTTGTGAGACTGTACGTTTCCGAGCGAAAATGGCTTCAGGAAGAAGCAAACACGCCGCAAACAGGTGTGCTGCTGATGGTTTACGACCATGACGTAAGAGACTTGGAAAGCGAGTTAACCGCGGTTCAGCATCACCATTCGGAACTTGTGACGTCAACGCTGCACATCCACATCGGTGAACGGGACTGTTTAGAAGCTATTGCCGTGAAAGGTAAAGCCGCTGAAATCAGGCACTTAAGTGATGAGTTGGCAACGAAAAGAGGCGTAAAGATTCTTAAAACCGTGATTGTCAGCGTTTAGCTTTTCACTTGGAACATTCGCTCTAACGCTACACGAGCTTTCTTAGCTACTGCTTCAGGGACCTTAATCACGTATTTCTCTTCTTTCAGCGATGCATAAAGCCTGTCTAACGTCGTAAGCTTCATGTTGGGGCACACTGCACCTTCATACGCGATAATGAACTGTTTTTCGAGGTTTTCCTTGCGCAAACGGTGCAGCAATCCTTCTTCAGTACCCACAATGAACGTTTTCGCGTTGCTTTCCTTGACAAATTTGCACATCTTCGAGGTGCTGCCGATGAAGTCTGCTGACTTGCGCATTTCAGCGCTGCACTCAGGATGAACCATGACCACAGCGTCTGGATGCTGCTGCCTAAGGATAGTTACGTCTTCCGGCTGGAACAGCAGATGCGTTGGGCAGAAACCCCATTCTGGAAGAGGAATGATTTTTTTGCCTGTTTTCTCGGCAGCGTACTCTGCAAGGTTGCGGTCTGGACCGAAAAGGATGGTGTCTGCGTCTAAAGAGTTTATGACTTCCACTGCGTTGGCGCTGGTGCAGCAGATATCACATTGGGCTTTAGCTTCGGCGAGCGTGTTCACGTAAAGCACCACTGGCGCATTTGGGTAAAGCGTTTTCTGGCGTTTTATCTCATCTGTGGTAATCATCTGTGCCATTGGACAACGTGCGCCAAGCGTGGGCAACAAGACTTTCTTGCTTGGGTTAAGTATAGCAGCAGATTCAGCCATGAAATCCACTGCTGAGAAAACGATGATTTCTGCTTCAGTTTCCAGCATGGCTTTGCGGCTGAGTTCGATGCTGTCGCCTATGTAGTCGGCTATTTCCTGGATTTCTGGTCGTTGGTAATTGTGGGCGAGGATTATGGCTTTTTTCTCTTTTTTGAGTTCCACGATTTTGGCGGAAAGGTCTTTCATGAGGTGTGCGCCTTAAAGTTAGATGGTTAAAGGGAAAATCTGGAAATATATGTTTTTACCCGTTAAAGCGACAGTTTATTCATGTTTGCTAAGTAATTGGCGCTTTGGGGACTAGCTGCTCGGAGAAGACTACCCCCTCCCTTATTTAAAGACTGAAATGTAAGTTGAACGTTTCAGTGAATTATTTGGTGAACAATTATTCCGAGCGTAAAGGTTCTTAAGCAAACACGCCGTTTCCATTATTCTTGGATGATGAACTCTAGAGTCAATGAGCCAATGGCAGTGATGTTGACTCGACGGGCAAACTGACACACTTCCATACACAAGACTTATCAACGAAAACGCAAAAGTCTAACAGACATCAAGCATAAGAGAATTTGGAATCGGCGGGTCTTGAGCGGGACACATTGACTCAAAAAATCACAGAGGCACTAGACAAACTATCCTCGCGTAAAGCCATCAAATACGGCGTTTACATATCTGCCGTAATAATATTCTTTGGCTTCATATTACTCCCGCCAATAATAGGCATCGTAATCAAATGGGACAGCATACAATTCATTTTAAACCAGCCAAGCCTCGTCAACAGAGCCTTATCGGCCATACAAAACTCATTTATAATTGCCTTACTCGTCGCCGCATTTGACCTCCTAGCCGGTGTACCGATGGCTTGGCTAATCGCCCGGGGAAAATCAAGGTGGCTAAGTGCCATTGACACCCTTGCCGATATTCCCTTCGTAATACCCACCACAGCACTGGGTTACTCTTTGCTGCTTTTCTGGAACAACCCCGACGGAATATCCGCGCTCTTTGGTGGCTCTCTTATTTCTCCTGGTTGGCTGCTGGTGATGCTTTTGCACTTTACTTTTTCTTTTCCAGTAGTGGTCCGAACTTTGGTTGGCGCGCTTCTTGATTATAAGATGGAGTTTGAACGTGCGTCAAGAACACTGGGTGCGCCGCCGTTCACTGCCATGAGAACTGTAACATTCCCCATCCTGAGACCTGCAATGATTTCTGCGTTTATTTTGGCTTTTGCTCGTTCAATATCGGAGACTGGAGCCACAATCGTGGTTGCAGGGGTTTTCAGTGGTGGCGGCTTCGAAAACGGTCCTGTCTTCATCCAAAATATGAAAACAGAGTTTTCAGTTGTGAACGCATCACTTTACAATGGTGCAATAGTTTTTGCGAGCTTTATCCTCATTATCATCTCGCTTCTGATTTTCGTGGCAATTCGACTGCTTGGACCCAAACTTCGATTGCCTTTGAGACGGGTTAGACCTGTTACCGAAAGGAAATTGAGCTATAAGAAAGCGGAGAAATCAAGAAATACAGTTACCCTCATAGTCTTTTTTGCCTTAATCCTTACGCCATCGTTATTCGTTGCGTTGCCAGCTTTTCAAGCGATTTTCACAAACACCCTTCCCAATGCACTAACTGGCTCAGGCATATGGTCCGGTTACTGGCAAAGTTTACTGCTCAGTTACGGCTTAGGTGCCACGGTCACCGTGCTAAATATCCTAATTGGCTTGCCAACCGCCATAATCATTGCACGCAAAAAAGCTGGCAAAGTCATGTCCTCAGTATTCGACATCTTGGTTAACGTGCCGTTGGTTGTGCCTTCAATCGCGTTGGGTGTTTCGCTTGGGATATTCTGGAAAAGTTACGGTCTTCCCGAAATGTTGCTGCTCATCTTTGCGCACTTAGCTATCACTTACCCCTACTTTGTGCGGTCAATGTCGGCTGCCGTGGAAAGAATAAGCCTTGATATGGAGGAAGCTTCCAGAACGTTGGGCGCCAAGCCTTTGGGTGTTTTCAGAACAATCGTTTTCCCCTTAACCAAGTACTCCATGCTTTCTGGTGCCATCATGGTTTTCACACGTAGCGTAAGCGAAACAGGTGCTACCTTAGCGGTGTCTCCGACCCTGAAGACCGTGCCAGTGCTTCTCGTCGACTGGATTAAAAAAGTCGTTCCCGCCACGGGATTCGATATTGCTTTAGCAGCTGGCTTCCTTATCCTGTTCAGTTTCATAATACTGTTGGTCTTGAGGCTTGTCGTGGGGAGAGAAGAAAAGTATTAGTATGTTAGCCAGAAGGCTATACCCAGTCGAAAGAACCTTGGAAGAGTAGACTCATGCCTGAAGTCCGTGTCGTAAACGTTTCAAAGAAATTCGGCAAGATCACGGCAGTCGATAATGTAAGTGTCACCATAAAAGACAAAGAATACTTTAGTCTTCTTGGTCCAAGCGGCTGCGGAAAAACAACTTTGCTTAGGCTTATTGCTGGTTTAATCGAACCTGACAGCGGCGACATCTACATCGGCGGCAAACTCGTTAACGACGTTCCACCTGAAGACCGAGACATCGGCTTCGTTTTCCAAACATACGCATTGTTTCCACATATGACCGCTTGGAATAACGTAACTTACGGTCCAAAAGTGAAAGGCTTCGACATGGCTGAAGCCACAACCATCGGGCATGAAGTGCTCGAAATGGTAAAGCTCCACGAACGCTTGGACGCTTACCCGAACGAGTTAAGCGGCGGAATGATGCAAAGAGTAGCCGTTGCCCGAGCCTTAGCCGCAGGCGCCAAACTGCTGCTTCTGGACGAGCCGCTGGGCGCTTTGGACGCGAAGGTAAGGAACGAAATCAGGTACGAAATCCGCAAGATGGCAAAGGATCTCTGCTTAACCGCCATACACGTCACTCATGACCAGTCCGAAGCCATGGCAATAAGCGATAGAATAGCCGTTATGAAGAAAGGCAGAATCCTGCAGGTTGGCACTCCACAGGAGCTTTACATGAAGCCTGAAAACATCTTTGTCGCTCACTTTATAGGTGAATCCAACTTCTTGGAAGGCTACATCTCCAGCAAAAACAGCGACAGTGCAGTGATTGAGCTCCGCGAAGGCTTGAAAGTTCAGGCTTTAAACGGCACGGTTTCAGAAGGCAAAAAAGCCGTTCTAAGTGTCAGACCTGAAACGTTAATCGTGGAAAAAGACGCTTCAAAAGACTCAAACGTCGTTCAGGGCAAAGTGGAAAGAATAACCTTCGAGGGACCAAACATACGATATGAGATCAGGCTCGAAAACGACGAGTTAATAGTTGCCATCAAGTCCTCGATGACTGGGGAATGGCTCATCATGGGCGAGAAGGTGACGGTAGTTTTCCCCATTGAGAACACTCATGTGTTCCCGTACCCTGAAAACGGATTGAAGGAGGAAATCTCCGTCGGCTAAACGGGCCGATTCAAAGTTATTAATTTGTACTGGAACGTGAGGTGAAAGTTTATGGTAGAAATAAAAATTGACGCATCAAAAATTAAAGGCGAAGGAGCAGACTTAGTCCAGCAACTTGCAGCTTTTCTGAAGGAGAAAACAAACGGTGAAGTAACTAATGACGGCGGCAAAATGACCGTGAAAGCCGAAGCTGAAGGCATTTCCAAGAAGTACGTGCGTGTGCTATTGAAGAAATTCCTGCATCAAAAAGAGCTCAAAGATTCCTATCGCGTTATAGCCAGCGAAGAGGACACACTGAAAATCGGCGAAAGAAAAGTCTACGAGGCAGAATAAGCCTCCTCAGCTTTTAGTTCCCATTTTTTAATCATCCAAACTCTTTTGTTTATTTCAATAGCTGGAATGGCACATGAAAATCGCCCGTTACCGTTACAAAAGTGAAGAATGCTATGGCGTCCTTAGCGAGCATAAAGTGCTGTGCTTGCCTGCTTTGGCGAAGCGCCTCAAAAAAGAACTGCCCGAACGGATAGAAGATTTCATAGCGGAAGACGACGCCTTGAAAACCGCTGAGGGACTTCTCAGACAAGCAAAACCCAACGGCATCGAAAGCGTTTCAGCTCCCCTGAACGCCGTTTCACTTCTGGCGCCTTTGAAGTTTCCTCCCAAAATCATCTGCTTAGGTCGCAACTACATAGACCACTCAGCCGAGATGAAAGCCCCACCTCCAGATGAACCCGTGATTTTCATGAAGCCCCACACCACCATAATCGGTCCAAACGAGAAAATCGTCAAGCCAAAGTTTATGAAAGAGCTCGACTACGAAGGCGAACTAGCCATAGTAATCGGCAAAAAAGCCAAGAACATCACCGTGGCAGAAGCGCAAGATGTCATTTTTGGTTACATGCTATTCAACGATGTTTCCGCCCGAGACTTTCAGTTCAAAGACGGACAGTGGACCAGAGGAAAGAGTTTTGACACTTTCGCACCCACAGGACCATGCATAACCACCAAAGCGCAGCTTCCAGACACTTCAAACTTGCGGCTCCAAACTTGGGTGAACGGTGAACTCCGCCAAAACGCAACCACACAAAACATGGCACTCAACGTGACCCAAATCGTCCACCACCTCAGTCGTGTCATGACGCTAGAACCCTGCGACGTAATCGCCACAGGGACGCCGTCGGGCGTGGGCTTCGCCATGAAGCCCCCAAGATTCCTCAAGCACGGCGACGTTGTGCGCATAGAAATTGAAGGAATCGGCGTTCTCGAGAACACTGTGGAAGAAGAATAGCTATTCTTTTCCGCTGATGGAGACTTTGCTTATTCCCGCTTCCTTCTCAAGGGTAATCACGTGCTCGGCTTTTTCCGCGAAAGCTTCACTATGCGTCACCGCAATAATTTGTTCAATAGCTTTGAATCGGCTGATGGCTTCGGCTAAGCGGTCGATGCTGCCGTCTTCCCTGCCGAGGCTTTCGGTGGGCTCATCAAGCAGCAACATGCCCAGCCCGTGACCCGTGCGCGACTGCATAATCAACTGCCCCAACCCCAAGCGGTAGGCAAAAGCAAGCAGTGTGCGTTCTCCGCCTGACAGGTTCGCGACTTCCCTGTCAACGCCGCTTTCGCTCTTAACGTACGGTGTGTACGTGTCGTCAACTACCACGTTCAGCAACGGGGCTTCTCCGCCTACGAGGCTGTCAAGGACTTGCTGCACAAAGTTGCGGAGGACTTTCACGAATTCGCTGCGCAGTTTCGGCTGGATGCCTCTGTAAGCGTCGCGGATGGCGCCGATGACTTGGATGGTTTTCACGATTTTTTCTTTGCGTTCAAGTTTCTGCTGGGCGTGGTCTATTCTTTCTTTGGTTTCATCTAAACGTTTGAGGAGATCTTTCTTGCGGTTCTCCTTGGTCCGCAGGTCCGATTCCACAAGGTAAAATTGCCTGAAAGCTTGTTCTCTTTGCGCTCGCGCTGCTTCCAAATCCGCCATGTCAAACCTGCTAATTTCAAATCGCAACGCTTCAAGCTGCCTTCGCAGTTCTACGTCAGCATTTTTCTTTTCTCCAAACTCGTTTTGCAGGTCCGCAAGGCTCTTTTCTTCCTCGCATATGCGCGTTTTGAGGTCTTCGACTCTCGAAGTAAGAGTTTGCAAGTTCGAGAACGCTTCGGACGCCATATTCTTTGTTCGTTGCAGCCCTTCGATTTCCATTTGCAGTTGCTTTATTGTCTTCTGTCTTTCCATGTTTTCAGTTTGGATTCTCTGCAGCATGGCGCTTTTGTATTCGTTGTTGAGCGGCTGCAGGCACAGAGGACACTGGTTCTCCGTCTCCGTTGAAAGCTGCGTCACACGTTTCTGGTCTGCCTGCATGTTGCGCGAAGTGGCTTCCTGTTCCGCCTTTAAGCTGCTGATTTTGTCGTCAAGAGCCAGCAAGTAAGGTCGCAAAGATTCGACTGGCTGGTTTGCTGGCACTTGTGCCTCTTCAAGTTTGTTCTTACACGATGTCATCTGCGCGTTTATGGAGTTGAGGCGCTGCAGCAGGTTTTCCAGGATGGTTTTTTTCCCTTCAGCCCTCTGAGCCAGCGAGGTTGCAGTTTCCTCCATGTTAGCTATGTTCTGTTGAAGTCGGGCTTCTTTCCTTCTTAGTTCTTCGATGAAGAGCTTCTTCTCCTCCAGCCTCTTAAGTTTCGAATCGGCTTCTTCCAGATACCTCTTTGTGACCGCAAGTTTTTCTACGGCGTTCTGCAGTTCAATCTCCAAAAGAGTGAATTCCTCGATTAATCGGTTGTAATCGACGCTTAACTTTTCTAATCCTGTAACATCAGGGTCTTTTTCTAAAAGGCGTCTTTCTGTTTCGTACTCGCGCTGGTACTCGGCGATGCTGCTCCACGCGGCTTCATAATCTGACAAGCCGAACAGTTCGTCCAGGCGCTTTTGCCTGTCTCTGGGCGCTGCATCAATGAGTTCCTTCAAGTGCTCTTGCCGAACCCAGACAATCTCACGCCACAAGTCCCTGTCCAACCCCGTTATTGCCTTGAACTGCTCGGCTATGGCGCCAGTATCCATGCTGGCTATTAGCGTTTCGTCTTGGAAGAGTTTGAGTTCTTCAAGGTCTTGGTTTATGCCTTTGCCACGCCTTCTTATTCCACGAATAATCTTGTAAGTATTCCCGTTCTGGGTAAACTGGACTGTGACTTTCGCCGAGTCTGCGCCCTCGCGGAGTAAGTACTCGAAGCTTCTGCCGAGGGGGTCGCCGAACAACGCGAAATCAATGCTGTACAATACGCTGGATTTGCCGCAGCCCAAGCCGCCGACGAGGCAGTTGAAACCGCGTGTGAAGGGCACCGTGGACTTGACGTGCGAGCGAATGTTCTCCATCTGAACGATTTCGATTTTCACTTCAGCAGTTCCTCCAGCGTTTGCCTGACTTTTTCTTCCTGCTTCCGCGTCAATGGTTCAATGAGGCTGATGGCGGAGCGGGCTATTTTTTCGGCTTCTTCGCGGCTGTACCTGTCTGAGAAAATCTGGAGGAAGTACTCGAAGGCTTTGGTTTTCAGGTCTTTGAATTCGCTTTCGAAGATTGAGCGGACTATTTCGTCGGAAACCGCGCTTTCCTTGAGCAGAACGATGGGATGCACGAGGAGGGCTTTTTCAGCGGCGCTTCGGATGTGTGCGATGTCCAGTTCGGAGCGGCTGGCTTCCGCGGGCAAAACACCCTTCAACACGGGAATTATTATGGCACCTTCCTCGTCAGCGTTTTTGACAAGTTGCACGGCGAGATCCGTGATTTTTTGGGCGTTCATCCCAGAGAATTCCTGTTCCAAAACCACGAACTTCCGCGGCGAAGTTAACTCTATGATTTCGGGTGAAAACTCGCCCTTCTCGTTCACTTTGACGTGGTAGAAGCCTTTCTTGTATTTGCTTTCGTCGTAGCTGACGGTTTCCGTGCACCCGCTATACGCAAGAAGCCCTGTTTTGAACTTGCTTAAGAACCGTTGGTGAACGTGACCTGCCGCGTAGTACTCAAAGCCTTCCGGTAAAAGGTCAGGTGGTACCTCCGCTTCAATGTATGGCGGCTTAACGCTTGGTAGGTCAATGGCCGCGTGCAACACGAAAATATTGCTTAGCTTCGGATCGGGAGTTGGCACGTTCTGCTGTAGGAACGCGGGCAATGCCTCTTCGGTTTTGCGTCTGCTCCGAAAGTTGGGAATACCGTAAACGTAGCAACAGTCTGGTTTTCTCCAGCAAGCGCCTATGCGCCTTGGCAAGTGGTAAATTAAGCCTGCGCTGTCCAGCGGATAAAGGATAGTGCTCGTGATGGAGTTGGGGGCTGAATCGTGCGAGCCGTCAACGGTTAAAACTGGGATTCCCGCATCCCTTAAGCGCCTGAAGCTTCGTATGGTGCTCTCTAAAGTGACATTTGAGGGACGCGCCTGATGGAACAAGTCGCCCGCGATAATCATGAAGTCTGGTTTGAGCTCGATGGTTTTGTCCACTATTTCCATGAAGGCGTTGTCAAAATCCTGCCTTCTCAATTCTAAGCCGTACTGCGCGTAACCTAAGTGCAAATCTGCGGCGTGGACAAAGCTGAAAGCCTTCAAACGGTTACTGCTCTCCCCAGTTTCTTGTTTATTATGTACTCTTTAGTTTTGGTTCGATGGTTTTAAGCGTTTACTACGCGCATCAGCTAATGGTTTTCTGAGTTTTTGAGGGAAACATATAAACCGTAATTTGGTTTTATGCAAGGAAAAGAGTGTGGCGTGTTAAGCATGAATTGTCAAAAGTGCGGGCAAGAGACGTTTATGCCGTTTCGGTGTACTTACTGCGGAGGTCAATTTTGCAGTGCACACCGTCTACCGGAGACACATGATTGCCCGAGAATAGGACTAGCGCACGCGCAAAAGCAGGAAGCAACTGCCGAAGTTATTACTCCACGAGCCAGCTCGTATGAGCACTCGGTTACTTTTGGACAGCCTCGACAGGCTAAAGGACGGGTATACATGAGTCCCAAAGAGCTTAAACACTTGACTCCTGCGGCATTGCTCATTGTGGGCATTGGATTCTCCATTGCCTTCTATAACAATTATTTTGGATTGCTGGGGTGGACGTGGACTACGGCTTCCGTTTTCTCACTTCTTCTAACAGCCTCATTCTTGGTGCATGAAATGGCGCATAAAATTACCGCGCAACGCAGCGGATTATGGGCGGAGTTTCGCTTAACAACATGGGGGGCCGTTCTCACTTTGATCTCCGTATTTACACCTTTTAGGCTAATATCGCCAGGTGCCGTGATGATATCTGGACCTGCACGCTTGAAAGAAGTGGGGAAAATATCCATTGCAGGACCAATTACGAACATTTCATTGTCGTTGGTGTTTCTTGGAGCAGCGTACGTTCCGAATTCGTATTCGTATTCAATGCTTTTCCTCTTAATCGCCTCTTTCAACGCGTTTATAGCTCTCTTTAATCTCATTCCCTTTGGCATTCTTGACGGCTTCAAAATTTACAGTTGGAACAAGAAGGTTTGGGCCTTGGCTTTCACGGCGAGTGCAGCATTAACAGCTTATACCTATTTATTTGCTTGAAAAAACAATCTACACTCAAACTAGCCTATGGAATAAAATAATTTTCTACGGCAGCCTAGGCACCCGAAAATTGATTTTAAAGACGCGGGCAAAACGAGGAGCAAAAAAGTAACGAAGGTTTAGATAAGTTCTATTGTTACGTGGACTTCTTCTGGGACGCGTATGCGCATGATGCGTCTCATGACTCGTTCTTCTGAGTCAATGTCGATTAAACGTTTGTGAATGCGCATTTCCCACCTGTCCCATGTGGCTGTTCCCTCGCCGGATGGAGCTTTCAAAACTGGGACGCGGAGCCGTTTTGTGGGCAATGGAACGGGACCGTTGATTTTGACTCCTGTTTTCTGGGCGATACTTTTCAGTTCCTCACATACTTCTTCAAGTTTCCTGTAATCGGTACTTGTTAATCGTATTCGCGCTTTTCTAACCATCCGCCAATCAACCTGAGTTTTTGCGCCTTTTAGACACCTTAGAGATTTAAGCCGCAAATAAATACTTATCGACCGTTGTTCTTAACTTTACTTGTCCCAGAAATGCTTCTTAAGTTATGGTGGAAAGGAACAAATCATATTAGGATATAAACCCGTTATTACTCATAAATCTTGGTTGCATAAACTATGACAGAATGCAGTTTACCAACAAAAAAAGGTACAGACTATTTAACCGTTGCAATAATTGCTGTGCTAGCAATAGTTTCGATTATAGGCGCCTTTTTCAGTTTAACTGTCAACGACTTCGGTAAACTTTTCCTACCCGGAAATGTCACTTACGCCCAAGGCGGCGCTGTTTATGAGGTAATTTATGTTCTGCTCACCATAACTACTGACCTTTTATACATTCTAGGTGGTGCCGTAATGGCTTTTGGCGCTTCGTTAGTGGCTATTCGCTTTATTCAATGCAAACTAAAAGATCCCTACCAACCCTCTTGCGTTACACGTTTTCTCTCTGGATACTTGACCCTGAGTTTAGAGCTTTTCATCGGCGCTGAAATCATAAAAACTGTGGTCGTGCGGACATACGAAGAATTCTTGCTGCTTATCTTGGTAATTATCAGCCGAGGTTTATTCAGCCTGATTTTGTACCTTGAGCGGAGATGGCACGGCGCTGGGTCAGAAACAGAATAAATGCGCACTTTAGCGCAAACTTTCCCTTTTATCTACCTTTTTCCGTTGTAAAATATCATACGTTGTAATGAGTTTGATGGCTAAACTTTAAATCTTTCTAAGGGCACTCTAAAAAGGTCAAGCTCGGACCATCATGAGCAAAACAATGTATCCAAAGCCCATTTGGCTTAACACGACCTGTTCGAAAGGGAAATTTTTGTTAGCGGATAGATTCGCAATAATTCCCGATAACATTGAACGTTTACCCAGCAAATGCGGCGTTATCCTTAAATATGTTTATGTCGAGTCTAATTTCTATAAACGTATGGTAAATTCGTCTGGAAAAGTGAAAAGCTTGTTCAAGAAACAGTCTTCCTTTGGAGGTAAATCTGTTGCTTGTTGAGTCCGCTATCGCATTCATATTAATCGTAGCCGCAGCAGCTTTCGTCTACGCCTTAGGTCGTCGAGCGGCACCCAAAACCGTTCAAACCGTAGGCGAACGTTCAGTTTATGCCTGCGGAGAAAAAGTCGCTTATCCCAAACTAAAAGTCAACGTCTCACTCTACAAGTACCTCATATACTTCGTAATCTTGGACAGTTCAGTTCTGCTTATAGCGTTTGCTTCATTCATGGGTCAGGGAATAAACGTCCCGTTGATCCTGCTCTACTTGTTCATGATGCTTGCATCCAGCCTGCTCTTATTTGAAGGGGGCAAAGAATAAATGACCAACATAGCAACTTGGGCAAGACTCAAGTCACCCTGGGTTCTTCACTTTAACTCAGGCGCCTGCAACGGCTGCGACATCGAAATCGTAGCGTTGCTAACGCCAAAATACGACGTGGAGCGCTTCGGCATCAAACTTGAACCTTCCCCACGCCACGCCGACGTCCTATTAACCACAGGCTGCGTCACCGAACAATGCGCAGAACGGCTAAAACGCATTTACGAGCAGATGCCGCAACCCAAATTTGTAGTTGCCATCGGCGCATGCGCATGCTCAGGCGGCGTTTTCGCAGGAAACTACAACGTGGTCGGCGGCGTAGACAAAGTAATCCCAGTTAACGCTTACATACCTGGTTGCCCACCAAGACCCGAAGCCATAATTGACGGGGTAGTGAAACTGCTTAACTCGCTGAAACCACCTAAACCAATAAAGAAAGAGGCGAAAATCGATGCCGAGTAAAGAAATAGACATGATAAAAGTGCTTGAAACTAAACTCAAAGGAAAACCTGTCCAAATTCAGCTCGGCCACCTTGGCACAGCAGCAGTTCAAGCCAGCGCTGGCGCATATAAAGATGTGTTGAAAGCCATGCTGGAGGCAGACGAGAAAACCGCTGTCACGGCAATCACTGGCATAGACCTAGGCGCAAACATAGGCGTCTACTACCACATTCGCACATCCAATGCGTTCATCACTATCCAAGCGGAAGTTCCGAAAGAAAACCCCAAAATCGCCACTGTAACCGACCTGATGTCTGGCGCAGCCTTCCACGAGTTGGAAGTTGCCGACTTGCTAGGCGTAGTTTTTGAAGGGCATCCGAGTCCAGGCAGACTTGTTCTGCCGGAAAACTGGCCCGAAGGCATTTACCCGCTGAGGAAAGACGTCAAAGCCAGTGAGGTTAAACTTAACCCTCCTTCAACTGTCGACGAAAAGTTGTCGGATGAAGGAAAACTCGTCAAGATAGTTATCGGTCCTCAGCATCCTGCTTTGTTAGAGCCTGAAAAGTTCGCCGTCACCGTTGACGGAGAAACCGTGAAGAACGTTGAACCCCGCATAGGCTACGTACACAGGGGCATAGAGAAAGCATCTGAATCTCGCACTTACCTGCAAGACGTTTACCTTGTGGAACGAATCTGCGGCATCTGCAACTCATGCCACGCTACAGCATTCGTTGAAACCGTTGAGAAAATACTGAAAACCGATGTGCCTCATAGAGCAAAATACCTGCGAACAATAATCTTGGAACTGAACAGGCTACACAGTCACCTGCTTACTTTGGGACACGCTGGCTTAGAAATCGGCTACGAAACGCTGTTCCAGTACTTCTGGCGCGACCGAGAACCCATAATGGACCTTATTGAAATAGTCACAGGAAACCGCGTCATTTCTTCATCAATGACCGTGGGCGGCGTGAGACGCGACATAAAGGACACCGATATTCCGAAGATCAAAACAGTCTTGACTGACCTGAGAAAGAAACTGCCGTTCTACAAGGAGATTTACGAAAATGAGCCCTCACTTAAAATGCGCATGCAGAAAGTTGGCACGCTATCAAAAGAAGACGCTTTGAAACTTTGTGTGGTCGGTCCCGTGGCAAGAGGCTCAGGCGTGGACATTGATGTGCGTAAGGATGAGCCTTACGAGGCATATGGCGAGATTCCATTCAAAGTTATAACTTACACCGCTGGAGATACATGGTCGCGAATGAATGTTCGCATGGACGAAGTTGAAGAAAGCATCAACATAATCGAGTATGCACTGGACAATATGCCCGCGGGAGCGTACCGAGTGAAGGTGCCGAGAGTTGTGCCAGCTGGCGAAGCAGTCAACCGAGTGGAAGCTCCAAGAGGCGAGCTCTTCTACTACGTTAAGAGCAACGGCACAGCCTATCCCGAACGCGTCAAGGTGCGTACACCTACTTTCGCCAACATCCCCTCATTCCTCAAAACAGCCATCGGTGAAAGCATAGCAGATATTCCACCAAACTTCGTTAGCTTAGACCCATGCTTCTCATGCACAGACAGGTGAGATGAAAACGAATGATTGACTATCTCTTGCTAATATTCCGCGTACTCGTCTTCCCCGGCTTCACGTTCATACTTTTCTTCACCATGTTCTGCGACTGGGTGGAAAGAAAAATCGAAGCCCGAATGCAGAACCGAATGGGACCCAGTTTCACAGGCCCAAGCGGCATCCTTCAGCCTCTCGCCGACTTCATCAAGCTACTTACAAAAGAAGAAATAACTCCATGTGAATCGAAAAAGACCGTTTTCAGATTTGCACCGATCTTGGCGTTTTCCGTTCTTGTTTTCGCTATGTGTTTCTTGCCGTTTGACGGTTCAAGCATTATACCTAACGTGAGCTTTGCTGGCGACCTGATCTTTGTCATGGCGCTGGTTTCAGTTGCCAACTTTCTGCTGTTCCTGTCAGGTTGGGCTTCAGCTAACCCGTATAGCTCTATAGGCGCAGCAAGGGTCCTGACACAGTTCCTAGGCTATGATATCCCACTTTTGATGCTGGCGATAGCTCCCGCATTTCTCGCGGGGTCCCTAACTATCTCAACAATAGTTTCCAGTCAGTGGCTACCATTCGCCGTTTTGGCACCGTGGGCTTTCGTGCTGTTCATTATCACAATGCAAGCCGAGCTGGAGAAAGACCCATTTGATGTTCCTCACGCAGAAAGTGAAGTTGTAGCAGGGCACGAAACCGAGTACAGTGGCGGCAAACTTGCTTTCCTGAAGCTCGCACGCGACGTTCAGATAGTTTTCGGCGCAGCGCTAATAGTTGTGCTGTTCTTGGGCGGTGCTAACGGTCCTGTCTTCTTCGGTTTGCCAGCCTTCTGGGGCACACTGTGGTTCGTCATTAAACTGTTAGCCATAGTAGTCGTATCAGAGTACTTGACAGTGTTGTTTGCGAGATTGCGAATTGACCAGGTTGTGAGAGCCAACTGGCGAATTCTGCTACCTCTCTCAGTGTTATCCCTTATCTTGACAATAAGCTTAGCAGTTTGGATATACCCTCTGGTGTGACAATAAAATGGCTAACAAAAGAATAATATCTCCAATGTTCAAAGAAGTGCTCAGGCAACTCTTCAAGAAACCAGCTACAGGAAAATACCCCTTTGTGAAATGTACACCGGCTGAAGGCTTCAGAGGAAAACAGGTGTTCGACATAAATCTCTGCGTCAGCTGCGGTCTATGCAGCAGAGATTGTCCCGCAAAAGCAATCGAGATGGTTGAAGTAAACGGGAAAAGACGACCCATGTTCCTCTTGGACCGCTGCATCTTCTGCTACCAGTGCGCTGAGAGCTGCCCGAGAAACGCCATTAAAGCCTCAGACGTTTTCGAACTAGCCTCAACAAATAAATCTGACCTAGTTCTAAAGCCTCAGATAATCGACCAAAAGAGCAACGGTGCTTAGTATGATCTTTGAGCTCGTCAGCGCGGGTCTAATAATTTCAGCTTGCTTAGCAATTTTTCTCGATGAAGCTGTTTACTCTGTTGCCGCTTTGGCGGGCACATTCATGTTAACGGCGTTTATGTATGCGTTGAATGGCGCCATTTTCGTGGCTATTTTCCAGTTTGCCGTAGGCATCGGAACATTGGCAATTCTGTTCTTGTCTGGAGAGATGCTCAGCGAAAAGCCAGTGACAAAAACTCGACCCCGAAGCGTAATTGGCGTGGTAGTTATGGGTGTGATTTTGTCGTTGCCGCCGATTTTTCTGTCTGTTTCCTCGGAAAACGCGGTAACTGCGGGGGTTCCTTTTGGCGAAGCGCTGTGGGACCTAAGGGCTTTGGATGTTGTCTTGCAAGGCTTAGTCATAATGACCGTGGCTTTAGGTATAGTTATCGTGTTGTATGTGAAGAAGAAGGGCGCTCAAAAGCGGAGCGGTGATTAGGGGTGGACTTTGTTATTTTGTCCATTGTTCTGCTTGCCATTGGCGTTTATGGCTTGCTGACTCAGCGTCATTTGCTGAAAGTTTTCATATCTATCGAGTTAGTTGCGACTGCAGCTACACTTAACTTTGTGATGCTTGCTTCTTCGGCAAGTAGAGGTGTTGGGGAGGCGTTCTTGATTTTGGCTTTCTCAACGGATACGTGTGTTAGCGCCGTCATTTTGGCTTTGCTGGTAATTGTTACAAAGAAGTACGGTACAAGTGACATAAGCAAGATAATGAAGGTTGAACCTGAAGAAGAGGAAAAAACTGAGGCTGATGCATAGTTGCAGTTTTCTGATGTTTCGTCTTGGCTTGTCTGGATTCTTCCGCTGGTTTCCAGTGTTTTTGTCCCGTTGATTGCACGTTTTAGCGCTAAGGCACGAAACCTGTTTGCCGTGTTAATTGGTGCAGTTACCGCTTTTTTGGCTTTCACCCTTATACCTGCGGTTTCTTCGGGGGTTGAAAGTTTTGTTAACCTTACGGCTCCATGGATTCCCGGCGGCATAGCCGCAGGCGTCTTCATTGACCCGCTTAGCGTGTTGTTCAGTTGCCTGATAGCTTTCTTTGGGCTTATAATTGCCATTTATTCTTTGGGCTACATGAAACACGAAGAAAACCTGACCCGTTACTACTTCTTCTTGCTTTTGTTCATTGGTTCAATGATTGGATTGGTGGTTTCTGACAATTTCCTGCAAATGTTCATTTTCTGGGAGATGGTGGGGCTGTGCAGTTACTCGCTGATTAGCTTCTGGAATAACCGTCCCGAATCTGTTAAGGCAGGCAACAAAGTTTTCCTGATGACCCGTATAGGCGACATCATGCTGCTTGGTGCCATAGGTATTCTCTACGCGAGTTTGGGCTCTTTCAGCTTCCGATACACCATGGCAAACATTGGAACACTGTCAACATCAACTATAACTGCGGTTGCTTTCCTCACTTTGGGTGGTGCCATCGCAAAGTCCGCTCAGCTTCCCCTGCACACTTGGCTGTACAGCGCCATGGAAGCACCAACCTCCGTAAGCGCTCTCCTACACGCTGCGACCATGGTTAAAGCAGGTATCTACCTTATCGCTCGTTTTATCTTCATAGTTGGTCCGTTGGTGGCGACGCTTCCACTGTGGTTGCCTTCGGTGGCTTGGATTGGCGTCTTAACCGCTTTCATAGGTGCAACAATGGCTTTGTACACGTCCGACATTAAGGGAGTGCTTGCTTATTCAACCGTCAGCCAATTGGGCTTCATGATGGCGGCGCTGGGCACGGCGGCTGCTGGGGCTTCGTCTTTAGGTTGGTTCGCGAGCCTTTTCCATATGATGAGTCACGCTTTCTTCGAAGGGTTGGGCTTCCTTTTGGCAGGAGGCATCATACATGCGCTAGGTACCCGTGACATGCGTCTCATGGGGGGACTTAGGAAAGCTATGCCTATCACTTTTGGGCTAGCTTTGATAATGATTGTCACCACGAGCGGCTTGCCTCCGTTCGCGGCGTTCTTCAGCAAGGGATTAATCATCACAAGCCTAACAGATGCTGGAAACCTCTTGCAAGTGATCTTGATTTATTCTACTACAGCGATAACTTTTGCTTACAGTCTCAGGTTTCTCAAGTTGACCTTTTTGGGTAAAGAGTCGAAGCATTTAAAGAAACTTCACCCTCACGAAGCGCCCAAAATTATGCTGATACCTGCGGGTATTCTCGCTGTAGCATGCATTGTTTGGGGCTTTCTTGAGCCTTCTCTGGGCAGTTACATGGGGGTCGGAGGCGAAATTAGTCTTCTTGGCTCTTTCCTCAGCTTAGAAACTGTTATCTTCGCAGCTATACTCATTCCCGCAGGGCTGCTTGTTTACGTGACATACTTCAAGAATTATTCAGTTATGAATGCCATCCGAAGCGCTTCAAATCCGTTGGCGAAACTCTTGAAGCACGGTTACTTCTTCGATGACTTATACGAGAACGTCACAGCCAAAGCTGTAATGGCTTTTTCTAGAGGCGTCAAGTTCGTTGAAGTCGTTGCTTTCAATATTTTCCCGATTGTTTTTGCCAACTATGTCATCAGGTTTGCTGGCGGAGTCCACACGTACCTTGACACGGCGGCGGATCAGCTGCTGAACGTGGTTGCTGGGCGAACTGAGAGTTCTGCTTCTAAAGTGAAGACCCTTGACAATGTCGCGGACAAGCTGCTGGATGTGATTTCGCGTCGAACTTTGCGTTCTGCGGCTAAAGCGCGGAGAACTCCGCCTAACAGTCTGCAGCATTATCTCGCGGCTGCTATTATTGGATTCATCATGCTCGTGATACTGATAATAATAAGCATAGGTGTGTAAACAATGTCGTTCATTCTTTTGTCTGTACTTCTGCTGCCTGTTCTGTCTGTTCCCTTCATTTACTTAGCTGGAAGAAAATCCGCAAAGTCTGCGGCGATTCTGCTTTCCGTAGTCGCTTTGGTTACGTTGGCGTTGGTTTTGACGACGGTGCCCACGATTCTTAACAGCGCAGAGCACAGGTACGTGGAATCTTACGATTGGATTCCAGTCTTAAATTCAAATTTCACCCTGTTCGTGGATGGCATTAGTTTGTCTATGGCTATCGTTACGATGGTGCTGATGTTGGCTGCGTCTCTTTTCTCGATAAATTACATGCAGGGAAAGAAGAACCTCGCCACGTACTACGCACTGTTAGGCTTGCTGTTTGTAGGTCTCGTGGGCGTCTTCATAACTTCAAACCTGCTGCTGTTTTACTTCTGCTGGGAACTCATGCTTGTTCCAGCGTTCTTCATCATTGGCGGGTGGGGCTATAAGGACTCTTACAAGGCAAGCTTCAAATTCTTCGTGTTCACTCACGCAGGCGCCGTGTTCGTGCTCTTGGGCATTGGCGCAATTTACATGTTAACTGGCAGCATCGACCTGTTCACAGCTGAAAAACTCTTGTTCAACGCTAATCCCGAGATAGTTAAATGGGTGTTGATTTCTCTCACCGCTGGCTTCGCCGTTAAAATGGCGATATTTCCTGTTCACATGTGGCTGCCAGACGCTCACGCGGAGGCTCCCGCTCCAATGTCTGCTCTCATGAGCGGCGTCCTGATCAGTGCAGGCGCATACGCAATGATCCGCATATCTATTGAGGCGGTTTTGCCGGCTGTCATGCAGTTGTCGCCCGCTTTCGGAACAGATTTCCTGCACGGCTTAGCCCTATTTGGCGTAGTCTCAGCGTTCTTCGGCTCGTTCGTTGCCTTGGCAGAAACAGACATAAAACGAGTCATGGCTTACTCAAGCATATCTCATATGGGCTACATCCTCTTCGGCGTATCCCTCTTCCCAATTTCAGCAGCCATGACAGGGACAGTCCTGCATGTCGTAACCCATGCATTAAGCAAAGGCTTATTCTTCTTCGCAGCAGGCGCAGTAATGAGCGCTCTCGAAATCAGGAACATCAAGGAAATGGGTGGACTCGCCGGGAAAATGCCTGTGACAGGCACGGCTTCTGCAGTTGCGGCTTTAAGCCTTGCAGGAGCACCCCCGTTCGCGTGCTTCATAAGTGAATTCTTCATCTTCATGGGCGCGTTCCAGTTGATTCCCACTGACGGGTTCTACATTGTGCCGACTGCTTTGATGCTTATAGCCACGGTTCTTTCGCTTGCGTACTCGTTACGGTTCGTTTCTCACGTTTTCCTTGGACCCTCAAAGAGCAAAGAAGGCGGTGAAGGTGAAAAGAAGAAATTTGAGGTTCCGCGTTTCATGCAGTTAGCCATGGTTATCTTGGTCGTTCTGGTGATTGTTGTTGGAATCTACCCGTCATTCTTCATAAACCTCATAAACACAGCAACAGCAACCTTCATTTAACCCAAAAACTGACCTTTGACCAACTCGTCGGTTCAACGCATTGCTGACAAGGACAAAGCAGGGCTTCTCACTAACCCCGATTTTTTTCACTTTCTAAACAATAATTGAACTTTGAGTAGATTCTATTTATAGAGGGGGGTAGGCTCCAGAGAGCAATAGGGGCAGACGTTAAAGGACGAGCATATTTGGTGCCTATTAGCGATTCTATGCAGAAACCTATAGGGGGTAGGCTCCGTATTTGCTAATTTTCAAGCCAATAATATGTTGGAAAAAACGTAGGGGGCGAGGGTGAGTGAAAAGTAGGGTGCCTGCTGAGATCGGACTTTTTGAGAACGTTGGAAGAGCTGCCTAATCAGCAAGTTTTGTAGCTGCATTAATCACAATAATAACACTGAAATACCTCTTTGCCGACCAGGTTGGCGTGAAAAGGCTGTTTTTATGATAGATTTATATTTGTTTCAATGCAGATTTACCTGCTATAAGGTGCATAAACGTGCCATATAGTTTACTGCTGGTGTTCCTGCTACCCGCTTTGGGTGTTCCATTCGTCTATTTTGCTGGGAAAAAATCCTCAAAAGCCGCGGCAATGCTAGTTGCATTAATTGCTCTAGTCAACATCGGGCTGATTCTGACAACTCTGCCTACAGTCGTCAGCAGCCCCACTCACAGGTACGTTGAAGAGTACGCTTGGATTCCAGTTTTGAACTCTCACTTCACACTCTTCGTAGACGGCATCAGCGCATCAATAGCCATAATCAGCCTCGTCCTCATCGTGGCAGCAGCCCTTTTCAGCATAAATTACATGGAAGGAAAAAAGAACCTCCCTGTCTACTACGTTCTATTATCATTGCTTTCCGTAGGTCTCGTGGGCGTCTTCATAACTTCAAACCTGCTGCTGTTTTACTTCTGCTGGGAACTCATGCTCCTCCCCGCATACTTCATAATCGGCGGATGGGGATACAAAGAATCCTACCGCGCAGCGTTCAAATTCTTCATATTCACTCACGCAGGCGCAGTCTTCGTGCTCTTAGGCATCGGCGCAATCTACATGGTAACAGGCGCCACCGACTTTTTCGCAGCCCAGACCGCACTCCTGAATTATCCAGACATCGCAAAGTGGGTTCTGCTAGCGATGACCGCGGGATTCGCCGTAAAAATGGCTATCGTTCCAGTGCACATGTGGCTGCCTGACGCGCACTCTGAAGCTCCCGCAACCATGTCAGCACTGCTGAGCGGTGTCATAATCAGCGCAGGCGCTTACGCCATACTCCGCTTGTCGCTGGGCACAATTTTCCCAGCAGTAGCGGGAACAGATTTCGGAATCGCGTTCCTTCACGGCATATCAGTTTTCGGCGTAATCTCCGCATTCTTCGGAGCATTCATCGCGCTGGTTGAAACCGACATAAAAAGAATAATCGCCTACTCCAGCATCGCCCACATGGGCTACATACTGTTCGGGCTATCCCTCTACCCATCCGCCCCCATCGTAGGAGGCGCACTGGTTTTAACAGCAGCCATCACTGGAACAGTCCTTCACATTTTGAGCCACGCCGTCAGCAAAGGACTCTTCTTCCTCGCTGCTGGCTCAGTCATGCACCAAACTGAGCAACGTGACATCCGCGAAATGGGCGGGCTCGCCAGCAGAATGCCCTTCACTGGCGCCGCAGCAATCATAGCAGCCCTCAGCATCGCAGGGTCACCCCCATTCGCATGCTTTATCAGCGAATTCTTCATATTCGTAGGCGCCTTCGACGTAATCAAAACCGACGCATTCTACCTAATCCCAACAGTCTTAATGCTTATCGCAACTGTCCTCTCACTAGCCTACTCGCTACGATTTGCACACAAAATATTTCTAGGAAAACCTAAAACCGAAACACAAAACACCGAAACCCACAAAATCACTGACGTACCAAACTACATGAAACTATCCATGCTAATCCTGATAGTTTTCGTAGTTATTCTCGGAGTCTACCCCGCATTCTTTATAAACCTGATTAACACGGTAGGCTTTATTTAAGACGTGAAAAACCATGGTCGGCATCTACGACGTTGCCTTTCCAATAGTTAGCCTCATTGCTTTTTCACTCTTAACAATCCCAGTTTTCAAGGTCATCCGCAAGACAGGACACAAAACCGCATTAACCCTATTCTGGTTCGCAATAGTTTTCGCCGTGGCAATTATAGCTGTGGCAAACTTAGCCATACAATACTACGCCCTGCCCTCACCGCAGCCATTCCTTAGCATATCCCTATCTAACTCACCGCTGTATTGGCTTTCAAGCGCCTTCATGATAGACGGAATATCCATTTACATGGCCATAATGTTCGTCACCGTAGGCGCCGTCGTTGTCCTCTACAGCTTATTCTACATTAAACCCAGCGAAAGACCCTCCGAAAGATACTACGCCGTCATGCTCATTCTCATAGCCGCAGTAATAGGCGCCGTGTTTGCAGGCGATTTATTAACAATGTTCATTTTCTGGGAAGCAGCCGCCGCAGGTTCAAGCTTCCTAATGTTGTACAAGAAAAACCGCGCATCCCTTAACGCCACTTTAAAATACATTATCATGATAGTCATCGCTTCCGCCTTCATAGTTTTTGGGCTATCACTAGTTTACGGCATCACAGGCACATTGAATTTTTGGGCAGTGAAACAAGCCCTAATGGCTTTAACTGACAAGCACCAGCTGATTCTAGCCTTCATCTTCATCGCCGCTGGCTACGCAATTGAAGCTGCCATTGTGCCCTTCCACTTTTGGCTCCCAGACGCTTACGCCGCAGCGCCATCATCCACAGCAGCATTCCTTTCAGCCGTAATTGACCAAGGAAGCTACTACGTCCTCATCCGTGTTCTCATATTCATCTTAGCACCAACCGCAGTGCTAGACTGGAGAATCATGTTAGCCGTCATGGCAGCTTTCACCATGATTGTCGGAAACATGTTTGCGTTAATCCAAAATAATGTAAAAATGTTAATAGGAAACATCTGCGTCGCCGACGTAGGCTACAACTTAGTCGCCATGACCAGCATCGTTCCAGGCGCAGCAAATAACGCCGTGATCCTTGGTATTCAAGGTAACCTGTACTTCTTCTTCATCGGCGGCATAACAACCGCGCTCGCATTCATGGCCGTAGGCATCATAAACCACTACGGATTCAAAACGCTAAACGACTTCTCAGGAATCGGCAGAAAAATGCCCCTTGCAAGCTTAGCCTTGCTTATGGCTTCATTATCTTTCGCAGGCATGCCCCCCTTTGGCGGATTCATCGCTAAATACTTGGTTTTCACATCTGCGATACAAGCGAACTTGAGTTGGCTAGCTGTTATAGGTGTTCTAATGAGTGTCGTTCAAGTTGCTTACCTGTTCAGGCTCATAAACTACATGTACGGACGCAAACCCAAAGACGAAATCAAAATCAAAGAGCCAGTCCGACTGCTTATTCCAGTTTTCATTCTAGCAGGCACCCTCATCGTTCTAGGACTTTTCCCGCAGATAGTGCTCAGCCTCGTTGAACCAGTAATAAAACAACTCCCATTTATTCCATAGTTAATTTTTTAAAAACACTTCATCGTATAAAAATATTTGAGTGTAAGCATTTAGGAAAATTTTTTTCGTTTTCTCCTTCTCGGGGGATCTTCAAACAACAAATAGGTTAGATTCCTTTTTATAATTTGCACATAATAGGGCGCTACTGTAATATCTTGATGATAAGAATGCGAAATTCTTGTGGTCTTTGAGAAGTGATTTTTAGAATTTGATGTAAATACTGAGCAAAGGAGACAAGTTTCTTTTCTGATTCAGCTTTTTTATGTGCATTGTTTTTTCTTATCGGCTTTTGTGGTAAAGAGGTGTCGTCTTGATTAAGTTGCGGTCTGCTATGTTATTCTGGTGGCCGTTTCAATAATGATGCCTTTTCTGCCTAAATTGTAATTTAGTCTTCTAGTTGGGATTATTGTTCCCGACATTTTCCTTATGATTATGTGCCTCATAGTTGAGTCTGCTGACCATGTTAAGGCGAAGTTTATTGAGCCTTCAGCGAAGTGGTTAATTGTCGTTTCCGCTTGCTGGTCTTGCATGCCTTCGGTGAGTAGAAGAAGCTGGAATTCTTGGCTTTTTCTGTTCTGGTGGGTCATGGCGATTATGAGGTTTGCTATTTCTTTGGTTTTGTGGGTAAGTAGCAGCTCTGAGATGGAGTCTATTATGATCGTTCTTAACTGTTTCATTTCACCTAAAACTGCATCTGGTAATGCGTTTGCTGTTGTGTTTTGGAGGCTTTCGAATTTCCATGTTCCCGCTTCTTCAAACGGTAGTGTATCCCATCCGTAGGCTGCCATGTCTTCTCTGATGCTTTCGGCTGAAGAGTTGACTGTGAAGTAAGTGACCGCGCATTGTTTTGCTCTGTTGAACAAGACTTGCTTGGCGAAGACTTCGTTTCCTGACCCTGGCGAACCTGTGAGCAGTATTATTTTTGGGGGCAGACCTCCCATTAGGAATTCGTCAAGACCCGCAATTCCAGTCTTCAAAACTTTCATGAACAGAGACCCTTTGTGAAGAGTAGTAACCTTTGGCTTAGTTATAACTTTTGTACCCTGCAAATATTGATTTTCTATTCGTTTTTTGGTAGTGTGCTAATTTGAGATACTTAATTCAAAATAGGCAGTTCGTGCCATCCCAATACGTGAAAAACAGGCAAAAAATAAAAAGTATTCTCTGTTAGGACACTACCAATTTTTTGTATGATTGCTCTTGTTGACCAGCAGTTTTTAAAACGGTGAAATGGCGCTTTTTCTTTTTCGATATGTGTCGGTTGTTGATAGTAGATTATTACGCAATAATGCTTTTAAGTAACTTTTCCCGATTAACTGACATAAATTAAATAGGTCGATATAAGACATGAACTTTAGAAAAATAAAAAAGAATTTCCGTAGAAATCAAAAAGCGATCTCGCCAGTAATTGCAACTTTGCTGATGATAGCCATTGCAGTCGTCGCATCCCTGGTAACATACGCTTGGGTCATGGGCTACATGGGCTTTACAACCGAAAAAACGGGCAAGGCAATACAAATTCAAAGCGTTTCGAATTCAACCATAAATGATCAATTGACTATCTACGTTCAGAACGTCGGTAACTCACCTGTGACTTTTACACCGCAATCAGTATTCATTAACGGTGGATTGGCAGCTTCAAACGCAGCCACATCTCCGACTATAGATGCCGGTGCAACAAAAACAATCGTTGCTACCTTTGCTCAGACTGACGGTGTAGTATCGTTCACTGTAGACATCAAAGTGACAACCGAAGACGGCACATTCAGTACAATGCACAAGACATTCCCATAAACATGGGATCGCCAAAACCTTTTTTGCCTTTTTTCTTACGTTTATTAATTAATAATACATAATATTTATGTTTGCTAATTAAGAATACATAATACACTGGGGAATGGGTCAAGTTGACGTCTCGCACAGAACAGATTAAAAAAATGTTTTCTCGAAAGAAACCAGCTAACGCGCTGAAGCCCGCAGTTGACTTGCAGGAAACGTTGTCAAAGAAAAAGCAGTTTTCCATGAGCGCCTTCGGTAAGTCAAAAAAAGCCAAAGTGGAGACGATTGTTCCCAGAATAGAAGTCCCCCTTCCCGAATTAACTAACGTTAAAATCCTTGAGACTTATCCTCTCGTTGAACCTTTTGCTTACGCAAACATAGTTAAGGATTTGGACAGAGGAAACATCAAATACGTGGTTGAGGAACCTAAACTTACCAGTGAAGATGAAGCCAACCTTAAACGGTTAAAGGACATACTCAACCAGATAATTACCATGAAGCCGTCGGATCTCCAGTCAAAAGAGTCCGCTGGAAAATATCTCTTCGAAAAAAGCAAAGAAATCTTCGACACTTATGGCTTCAAAATTGACCAGCAAACCCAAGAAAAGTTACTCTATTACATTGTAAGAGACAATTTGGGCTATGGAAAAATCGATTCCCTAATGCATGACCCTCTCATTGAGGATGTTTCATGCGACGGAGTAAATGTGCCACTTTTCGTTTGGCACCGCAAGTCTGAGTCTATACCAACAAACATACGTTTTGAAACAGAACAGGAACTTGACTCATACGCCTTAAGACTTGCCTACATGTGCGGAAGCCACGTTTCAATAGCTCAACCGTTGCTTGATGCTAGTTTGCCGGATGGCAGCAGATTAAATCTTACCTTCGGCAAAGAAGTCACCCGCAAAGGCAGCACATTCACTATTAGGAAATTCAAGCTTGACCCATTCACAGTTACTGATTTAATCACTTTTGGCACTTTGTCGGCGGAGATGGCGGCTTTCTTCTGGTACGCAGTAGAAAACCGTGTTTCCATTCTAGTCGCTGGCGGTATTGCTGCTGGAAAAACTACTCTGCTTAACTGCCTTAGCATGTTCATTAAACCTGATTTAAAGGTGGTGTCAATTGAGGATACGCCAGAGATTAATCTTCCACATGAAAACTGGATTCCAGCCGTCACCAGAACGCATTTTGGCAATGCCACAGATTCAGCTGATGTCACATTGTTTGACTTGCTCAAGGCCTCTTTGAGGCAAAGGCCTGACTACATTATTGTGGGCGAAATCAGAGGAGCTGAAGCCTACACGCTATTCCAAGCGGTAAGCACTGGCCACCTTGGGATGTCAACCGTCCACGCCGAGTCAGTTGAGTCTGCAGTTTACCGTTTAGAGTCAGCTCCAATGAATATCCCCAGAACTCTCATCGCTGGCATCGACATTATTCTGGTTCAGAAACGTGTTGAAATAAAAGGAAAACCTGAGAGAAAGACCGTTGCGGCATCAGAAATCGTAGGTTTGGATCCTCGTTCAGGAGAAATATTAACAAACGAAGTCTACAAATGGAACGCTAAGGATGAAACTTTCGATTACACTGGCAGAAGTTACATCCTTGAGAAAATTGCTGAAAAAACAGGGATAAGTACCGAGCAAGCTGAGGAAGAACTAAAAAACAGGGCCAGAGTCATAACTTGGATGGCTAAAAAAAACATTCGAAACTACAAGGATGTCTCCAACATAATTCGCACATACACTGAGAACCCTGCACGCGTACTCGTGGAGGCTTTGAAAGACGAATAAGCGATTGCTTACGCTCCTTTTAAAAATTTCAAATCTTGTTCCTGAGTACTTCCTTACAGAATTTAGGAGTCTGCAGGACAATCTAGCTAAAGCCGCGGTTAAAATTACCTTTAACGCTTACTTGGGCTTGATGGCTTTCGCCACGCTCTTGGCTGCAGTGCTAGGCTTTGGGGTTTCTTTTCTGATGCTTTCGACTAGTTTTCAGTTTATAGCTGCCTTTATGTTCTCCATAATAGCTGGAATGATCGCTGGTATAGCAGCGTTTGGCATGTGTTATGTTTACCCGGTTCTTACGATTTCTTCGAAGGTGCGAAAGATAGATGCGAATTTGCCTCTTACAGCTAACTTTATGGCTGTTTTGGCAAGTTCCGGCATGCCTCCTGAACGCATTTTTAGATCTCTAGCTAAGGTGGGAGACGAATTTGGGGTGGGCGAAGAAATGCGGCGGGCAATTGCTGACACCGAGTTGATGGGTTTAGATTTAAACGATGCTTTAAAGAAGGCTTCTTTGAGATCTGCTTCAAGAAAGTTTGGGACCCTGCTTGACGGGATTGTGACTACTTCCCATATGGGTGGGGATTTGTCTTCTTTTCTTAGAGATGAGTCTGAGAAGTTCAAGAAGCTCCGAGTCACCTCCATGAAAAGTTTTCTGGACAGTCTAGCTGGCATGGCGGAAGTTTATGTTAGTATGATGATTGCTTTGCCCTTGGTTCTTGTAGTTATGCTTTCAGTAATGTCTTTCTTGGGTGGAGCGGCATCGATAATGGGTGGGTTAGATCCGCAGACGGTTTTGAATCTTATGACTTTCCTAGTTACGCCAGCAGGTGTAGGCATAATGCTACTCATGGTTGATTCACTAACGCCTCCGAGGTAAAACGCATGCGCAAAATCTCAACAAAAAATAAGCAAATAACCATCGGCGTTTCGTTTCTCGTCGTCACTCTAACAGTGGTGCTAATAGCGGCTATATCACCAACTGCTCTGTCAACATACCTTAACGAGATTTTCTTCATTGGCATACTAGTTGTGTTGGTTCCTTCGGCAATTCTTGATTTCGAACATCAAAGATGGATATCCTCCATCGAAGATCAGATGCCCCTGCTAGTGAGGGGGGTCGCTGAATCTCAGGAGACTGGGATGACTTTGGTTAGGGCGTTAGAAAAGGTAGTTGATAACAAAATGGTTAGTGGGCCCCTTGCCAAAGAGGTGAAACAGATGGTTGTTCAAATGGGTTGGGGTACATCATTTGAAGACGCGCTTACCAATTTTAAGAATCGCATAAACTCACCTATTGTCAATCGTTTCTGTGTTCTGGTTTTAGAGGCTAGCCGCTCCGGAGGCACCATCAAAAAGGTTTTCACGGCTACGTCAGGTTTCATGGAAGAAATGAGAGAAATCGACAGGGACACAAGCGCTCAAATGAAACCCTACATTATCGTGATTTACGCTGCGTTTGTGGTCTTCATGGTTACTGCGATTCTGTTGGTGCGGTCGTTTTTTGCGCCTATGGAGGGTGCTCAGCAAATCCAGAGCAATATTGCCGTTGGCGGCACCAGCGGTTTTAAAGACTTTTTCTACAAGAACATGATGGTTTCTGGCTTAACCGGAGGCTTAATGGCGGGCAAAATTGGGGAGCGTCGAGTAGCCGGCGGAATTAAGCACGCAATCTTGCTAGTGACACTGGGATACGTTATTTTCCTTTTTACCATTCCGCCAAACTGGATGTGAAGAAATGAGAAAACTACTTAAAAATAGGAAAGCTGTTTCGCCTGTCATCGCAACTGTCTTGATGATGTTAATAACTATGGCTGGTATGACGGTGCTTTTTGCCTTCGTGTCTTCATATTCTGAGAATTACAAAGCTGGAATCGGGAGTTCAGTGATGGAATCAATAATAATAGAAGATGTTAGTTTCAATTCAACCAGCACAGCTCATTACAATAGTAATCAAACAAAAATCTGGGTTTACAACGTAGGAACGGTCGATGCGAAAATAACCGCGGTCTATCTATACGACTTAGCGCTCACTAATGGGTCAAGTACATTCAACTTTGACATTCCAGTCAAAGTCGGTGAACATGTGCCAATTACCGTTCAAAATCCGTCAGTTTGGGAAAGTGGTACGACTTACGATTTTATGATCAATACTCTACGGGGGTCAAAGTTTGAAGCTAAATACACTGCTCCATAATGATGAGGTGAAAAGAATGTTAAAGCGACTGTTGAATAATCGCAAAGGAACCGCCGAAATAATCGGGTCAGTACTGTTCATCATCATACTACTGTTCTTCTTTACCAACGTATATCTTTGGCACGACTCCGCAACTAAGGAAATGAATGACATTTACGCTGAAAAAATGAACTCACCAATCGATGTAGTCCTCATGACAAATCCGTATGCACTCAATGTAACCAACAAAGGTGGCGTAGAAACAACACTCTCCATGCTGTGGGTAACGGAGAAGTCAACAACGCCTAACCAACCTGATCTGAGACATCTTAACTATACAATTACTAACAAGATTGTCCCAGCGGGATCATCTGTAAATGTGACCTTGACGGGGATTAATCCTAACGTCCTTTATGATCCATCGGGCAAATATGTAACATTCAAAGTCGTCACCACCGTTGGAAACTCGGCTGCATGCAGCAGTTCGCCTTGATAATGAGAAGCGTACCAGATGTCAAAAACAAATAGATTTCGCGTCAAATTCCACTTTTCTTACTAACTGAGTGTTTGCGTTTTTGGCTTGTTTTGTGTTCACCGCTTATTTTTGAAGAGGATTACATATTATAGTTCATGTTTGGGTTTATAGCGGGCGTACCGCGCAGGATTAAGAATGTTTTCTCAAAATTCAAGAAGTTCTTCAGCAAACCGCAGTACGAGAATTTCTGCAGAACCGAGTTGGGCCTGATGGTTGCCGGCGGTGGAGAGCATGACGTGAAAACGTAAACAGTCAGTTATTTTAAGAATCTGTCTCGGAGATTATCTAATACTGTGCTTTCCCGCGTCACACCCTAAAGTAAGCAAAAGCAAAATATAAAATTTTTGCACTTACTTACTATCTGCGTGAAATGTACGATTAGATAATCCTGTTTACTACCGAAGTTCCAGACCCGAGGGTTCAAACGCGGGTTCGAAAGGACTTTGATTGTGCCAATAAGCATCTTTTGGCTTACAAAATTGCATTTTTCGAATAGGCTTTTTCACCTCATCAGACAAATTTTGATATTTAAATAAACAATTAAACAGCGTTTTGAATCGTTTCATAATATTTGGGAATATCGCTTCATGGTAAGAAGTGTTATCTCCTAAACCAGCTAAATGCAGTCAAGCCCTGAGGAAGGAGAAAAGACATGTCAAAACTCACTATCATGGTAGAAAATGACGATATACGCAAAGTATGGAATTACATCTTACCCAAACAAAACAAATCAACCAGTTATACTCCAATCCAATCAATACCACTTCTCACCAAACAAAACTGCTCAAGAAAACGCCTCAAAAAAGGAAAAACAAAAAACCAATAAATTTTTTATCCACCAGCTCGCGTACATTCACTGTTTAGTTTTTTGAAGAGAAAAAAATAGCGCAATAGCACTATTCATCTTTCTTAAGCTGAGAAATGACCAAACATATAACATAGTTCTTCCCTTCGCATGCCCTCGGGTGCAAGCGCAATGACAACAAAAGGAAATGTTGTACTCTATCTAGGTAGAGAATTGGTTGAAAAGTCGAAAGAATTAGGCTTCAATCTAAGTAAAACGTTTGAAAACCACTTAAAACAACTAGTGATGCAGTTATCACAAAGTAAAACTGAAAATAAAGGAAATGCTCAGATTAATATTGTGGAAAGGTGAGCCGAGCCGGACTTGAACCGGCGACCTTTGGCGTGTAAAGCCAATGTCCTAACCATGCTAGACGACCGATCCCTGTTTACTGATTCTGTACTTGATTCTTTGTTTGTTAGGTCTTTGATGTTACAATGCCATAACGCGCGATTAAGGTCCTGATAGTGCCTAAGAGAAACTGAGCGTTGCCCGAAGCTCACATATGGCTGAACAATTTACTCTTAATCGGTGAAGGTTTAAACTATAGTTTCGAAAACCAGTAAGTTTGCGGGCTAAACGCGGGTTCAAACCTATACGGACCCGCCTCCGAGTCTGCATTTGATTTCTATCTGTCCTTATCAGATTTCTTTCTCTCCGTTATTATCAAAGTTAAATCTCCAAACTGTTCCTAAGAAGAGGTGGTTTGGGTTCAGCGTTCATGTATGGCTGATAACACGCAATAAGAGATTAGCGATATTGGCGATTTATCACCAGATTATGCCAATGCTTACGACTGTGTCGTCGTATTCTGGTGTCTTGAAGAGTGTTCTGTCAAAATAGGGCTGCCCAATCTCTAGTGTAACTATTTGATCGTTTTGAGGCTCTACAAAAGCCAATCCGCGGTCTGTGGTGTTAAAGCAGATCAACGCGTGGGCTGAATCGGGAAATTCTATGTAAACGTCTCCGATTCGAATTCCCGCGGCAGAAGCGTTGTTGCATACGTCTCTTGTGAAGTCATAGCAGTTATAGTCGTTGACATCGTATTGGCTCTCGTCGGTTTTGTCTTGGGCTAGAAAATCAAGCATTTCTTGATAAGATGGGTCTCTGATGGTGTAGCCGGTTCCTGCGCCGTCTATGAGGCCTTTTAGGTAACCTGAGGTTAAGCCTTGGGCGTATCCGCTAAAGTTTCCCTCTATGTATCCTGGTTGATGTTCAAGCTGGGTTCGGTTAGCAAAGCCTTCTTGTATCCCTGCGTTTTTTCCGTTTGCAAACCCCGCATCGTAACCTGCGTTGTATTCTGGGGCAAAATCGATTTTTGGATCTTCGCTTTTGTTAGAGTTTGTAGTTATGACGCCGCTGGTGGCCACCACAGTTAATAGGAGCATTGCAATGGCTGCTGAGAGGAGTTTTTGCGTGTTCCTTTTTTTGGCGTTTGGTTGGTTCGGGTTTTTTTGAATGCCAAAATCTTGTGAATTGTGGCTTTGGGTTTGTGCGTGTTCTCGGCTTAGATTTTCGCTGCGGCTGATGCAATTGGATAAAGATGTCTGTTCTGCTTTGTTTAGGTGGCTTTGTGCCATGAGGGGGTTAAACCAAATCTATCTATTAACTATTACTACTCACTACGCTTGATTGTTGATCACCTCCAAAATCCAAAACCCCCAAACAAGCCTCTCCCAACTTTGCCCTTGGGCAGTCAAAAACCAAAAATTTGCAGTTTGGCCCAATGCATATTTAGAATGAGCCGCCTCCGGGACAGTACAGGGTTTGGCTTATTCCTGATAAAGAAGATGATGGACGTCTACGGCTGGACAATCCGA
>Ga0315284_10000552_pt1 | contig 50902 bp, 45 predicted proteins | sample YL17G09_16_MG_FD_203696 | JGI IMG/M metagenome (GOLD analysis project Ga0315284, IMG submission 203696) | Sediment microbial communities from Yellowstone Lake, YNP, Wyoming, USA - YL17G09_16 | ecosystem: Environmental > Aquatic > Freshwater > Lake > Sediment | place: USA: Wyoming | collected...
GCGCACCCTCGTCCGCGTTCGCTTTATGCGAATGTGGGCAGTCCGGTGGCAACGCCGGACCAACGACGGCACACTGTTGATGCTATAACGAGAGGCTCCGTCGCCATTGGCGCGGAGCTTTTTCGTTTCATCGAGGTAAATATGGACACCCCTTCCCCACCGATGTTTGTCGAAGTGCAACGCTTCCGCCAGCGATGGCTGTGGTGCCTGCTTGGCGGCGAGGCCGTGTTGTTGTCGGCCGTCAGTATCGACATCATCGCACATTGGCTCGGTTCCCATCCGGCCGGCGACCGGCCATCCGCCACCGTCGACATCCTGAACGCCGCCTTGGCCCTGGCGATCGGCTGGGGCGCGGTGGTCCTGCTGGCCGTGGCCAGGCTGGTGACGGAAGTCCGCCACGACGGGCTATACATCCGCTTTGCCCCCTTCCACCGCTCGTTCCGCAGGATACCCCTGGAGACGGCCCTCGATGTCCGCGTCGTGCAATACCGCCCCATCGCCCATTATGGCGGATGGGGACTGCGCCGGGTCCCCCGCGGACGATGTTACAACGTCAGCGGCAATCGCGGCCTGCGGGTGGACCTGCCCGACAGGCGACACATCCTGATCGGCTCGCAACGACCGGAGGAACTCCTGGCCGCCCTTGCCAGCGGGAAACTTATCCCCCAACCCAGGTCGAATGGAGGGGCGGCGGGGCTCCGTCCCGCCGCCTCTGGACCGTAGAAAAGAGCCGATCTCGCGGTGGGACGGAGCCCCACCGCGCGAAATCACAACATCGTGCGCGCTGTAGGTCTCGTTGGCCTTGAGGATGATTGGAATCTTCGCCAAGCACGCGCAAGCCTCTCGAAACAGTTCGCGTTCCATCGCTGGTCTCCTTCCTTGGAAAGCTGGAGAACAGTATGAACGCGAACTTTTGCTGGCGCAAGAGGTTATATCACTGGCGCATAATGTTGACCGCGTGGGGATGAAGTCGCGTAGGGCACGCGGGTTGGGAGCCGGCAGGCTCAGTTTCCGCGTGCGGGATTTCCGGCAGACCGTTTCGCACGCAGGTTCGTAGGGCGGGGCTACTGCCCTGCGGAATTGCCGAGACAGCAGCCAAGACGTCGGGCGGTGCCCGACCGGTTACACGCCTATTGTAATCATTGCGAGCGCAACCCCGGAAGGGGCCCTTCCGGGCAAGTTGCTCGCCCTACGCGCTAAAGTGTTACCCATGTGCCCGGTTACACTCTCTCACGGCTTCAGACTGTACTGCTCCAGGATTCTCCGTATGTTCCCGCCGAGGATGAGCTTCTTCGCCTCGACCGGCAGATGCGAGAAGAGGATCGGCCCCAACCCCCAGGCGATGGGCAGGTCCTGGAGGTCGCTGCCGAAGAGCAAGCGATCGGCGCCGATCTTGCCCACCGTCTGCTCGCACGCCCGCGGGCCGATCAGCGGGCACGAGCAGACGAAAAGGTTCGTGAACCGCTTCATCAACTCCGCGTCGCTGATGTTCATCCCGGCCTCCCAGCGCCCGATTGGGCGGGCGGTCTTCGCCGGCGGATGCTTCTGGGGCGTCGAACATCAATTCGAAGGCGTTCCCGGCGTGCTGGCGGCCCGTTCCGGTTACACCGGTGGCGGCACGCGGAAACCGACTTACGAGCAGGTCTGCACCGGTGCGACCGGCCACGCCGAAGCCGTCGAAGTGCTTTTTGATCCGGCGCGGGTCTCCTACGAGCAATTGGCCCGGCTGTTCTTTGAGATCCACGACCCCACGCAGCGCAACCGCCAGGGGCCGGACGTTGGCACGCAATATCGCTCCGCGGTCTTCTATGTGGACGACCAACAGAAACGCATCGCGGAGGGCCTGGTTTCATTACTTCGCGACAAAGGATACGACGTCATGACGGAAATTCTCCCCGCGTCCACCTTTTGGCCGGCGGAGGAGATGCACCAGGACTATCTCGCCAAACACCCCAACCGTCCCACCTGTCACATCCGGGTACCGCGGTTTGGTTCCGGCAGCGGCGGTCCCACCACGGCGGCCTGGTGATCCCATCGGATTCCGGGCTGAACTGCCTCGCTCCCGGGCCGCACGAACACGATTCCATGAAGATGCCTGGCGCGGCGATCCGACGCTGCATCGGGTGCGTTCCGGAGAGGCGCGACAAATATTTTTCGCAGGTTCTTTCCGAACGTAACACGCGTGATCGCACATAATTACTGTTCTGCCGGAGACGGGTCCTAAAAAAAATCCTCCCCATTATTTCTTGACAAGTGTTGGGGGGAGCCTTATAAGAATCCACGCTTCAGGGGTCGGGGGCGCATTGCTGCCGGTTCAGGATTAAGTCTATGGCAACAGTTGCGCCCAATCTTGTTGGATTCCTTTCCGCGTCTCGCGGGTTGAAGTTGTCGCCTTCATGGGCGATGAGTTCCTGCCGGCGGGTTGGGAACCGTATCTCAGGAAAACCACAAGGGGCCGGGACCGTTTCACTGTCGTTAAGTCAATCCTAGTAGCGTCGTGTTTGGTTAACCCGATGCGGATCATGCGTTGATTCCATCGGGGCTTTGGGTGTTGGTTCCAGGGTCGGCGGGACTGCGGAAGAACCATGCAGGACTGCCTGGATCATGTCGCTCTTTGTGCCTCGGCGGTGGGGCTGGGGGAGGAGCGAGTTCGGGAGTTGGCGGATTTTGCCGCGCAGCGTGGGGAGCGGTTGTTGGACGTATTGGTGTCGCGTGGGGGGGTGGAGGAGGGGAGGTTGTCGCGGGGTTTGGGGGGTTTGTTGGGGTTGGCGGTTTTGGAGGAGGAGGTTGGGGAGATTCCCTCGGAGGTCTTGTCGGCGATACCCCCGGTTTTGGCGGTCAGTCACCAGGTGGTTCCGTTGGGATGGCGTGAGGGGAGGCTTCGGGTGGCGTGTTGGGATCCGTTTGACTGGCAGGGTTGGGACGATTTGTCGTACATGCTGGGCCAGTCGATGGAAAGGGTTTTGGCGCCCCGGAGTTTGATCCTTCGGATGATTCACGCCAATTACGGCTTGGGGGCCGAGACGGTGGCGCGGTTGGTGGAGGCCGGCAGTGGGGAGGGGGCTGGGGCGGTCTCGTCGGTGACGGACCTTTCGGAGCACCAGGCGGCCAACGAGCCGACGGTGGTGAATTTGGTGAATCGGATCTTGGGGGAGGCGATCGAGGCCGGCGCGACGGACGTTCACTTGGAGCCGCACGACGGGCGATATCGGATTCGCTATCGGGTGGACGGGATGTTGGAGGACGTTCCGACGCCCTCGAACATTCACGCGTTGCGGATGGCGGTGGTGTCTCGCGTCAAGATCATGAGCGGGTTGGACATTACCGAGAAGCGCCTCCCGCAGGACGGCCGCTCGCGGGTGTCGTTGGGGGGCCAGAATTGCGACTTGCGGATCAGCGTGTTGCCGGGGATTCACGGGGAGGCGGTGGTGGTTCGGATCCAGAACCAGCAGGCGGTGGCGTTGGACTTGGCGGCGTTGGGTTTTGAGGAACACGAGCGCGGGGTCATGGAGCGGTTGATTCGTCGTCCTCACGGGTTGTTTTTGGCCACGGGGCCCACCGGTAGCGGCAAGACGACGACGTTGTACACCTGCCTGCTGAAGGTCCGTTCCCCGCAGATCAAGATTGTGACCATCGAGGACCCGGTGGAGTACTGGATGGACGGGGTGTTGCAGATGCAGGTGCACGAGGAGATTGGCTTCACGTTTGCCCGGGCGTTGCGGAGCATGTTGCGGCACGATCCGGACGTGATGTTGGTGGGAGAGATACGTGACCTGGAGACGGCGGAAATCGCGATCCGTTCGGCGTTGACGGGGCACCTGGTGTTGGCCTCGCTGCACACCAACGACGCCGCCAGCGCGGTGACGCGGTTGTGCGACATTGGGATCGAGCCGTTTTTGGTGGCCAGTTCGGTGCAGGGGATTTTGGCCCAGCGCTTGGTCCGGAAGGTTTGTCCGCATTGCCGCCAGGAGTTGTCGTCGGAGGCTTTGGAGGCGATGTCCGGTGGGCTGCTGGGAGATTGGCCGGTGGCGTCGCGTGGGGTATCGGTTTACGGGCGGGGTTGCGAGCGGTGCCGGTTCACGGGTTTTTCCGGACGGATGGCGGTGGGGGAGGTTTTGACGGTCTCTTCGTCGGTTCGGAGGCTGATTCAGCAGAACGCCTCGCCGGACGAGTTGAGGGAGGCGGCTTGTCGTGAGGGGATGCGGTTGTTGCGGGACAACGCGTTGCAGGCGGTGTCGGCGGGGCGGACCAGCGTTTCAGAGGTGCTTCGGGTGACGCAGGAGGACTTCTGATGTCGCGATTCGGATATACGGCGGTGCTGGAGGGGGGGCGTCGGGTGGCAGGGACGGTCCGTTGCGTGGATCGTCGCGAGGCGGCGCGGCGGTTGGTGGACAAGGGGTATCATCCGCTGTCGATCGAGCCGGTCGGCGGGGACGCCTGGGGGTGGAGTCGGCTGCGACGGCGGGTATGGGGTCGCGTGACGACGACGGAGTTGGCGGTGTTCACGCGTCAGTTGGCCTCGTTGTTGAAGGCGGGCTTGCCGATGGTCTCGGCGTTGGGGACGTTGAAGCGTCAGAGCGAGAGTCGCCGGTTGGTGGGGGTCATCGAGGAGGTCTTGGAGACCTTGAGTCTGGAGGGCAGCACGTTGTCGGCGGCGATGGAGGATCATGGCGAGGTCTTTGGTCCGGTGTATCGCAGCCTGGTGCGCGCGGGGGAGGAGGGGGGCGACCTGGTGGAGGTTTTGGAGGACTTGGCGGGGTATTTGGGGCAGTCGGCGCGGCTTCGCGGTCAGGTTTTGGGGGCGTTTATTTATCCGTTGTTTTTGTTGTTGTTGGGGGTGGTGGCGGTGGGGGTGTTGATGAGTTTTGTGATACCGCGGTTCCAGGAATTATTCCGTTCATTCGGTTCGAGCCTGCCGGCCCCGACGCGTGCGTTGATTGCCGTCAGCGGTTTTTTATCGGTCTGGTGGCCGGTGGTGTTGGGGGTGTTGGCCGGTGGGGTTTTGGCGGTGGCGGGGGCCTTGCGGCGCGTGGGATTCCGGAGGCGTTGGGATCGGTTCCTGTTGCGTGTTCCGGTGTTGGGTCGGATGTGGATGAAGTTGGAGATGGCGCGGATCGCCCGGACGCTGGGGGCGTTGTTGCGCGGCGGGGTGGGCATTTTATCGGCCTTGAGGACCACCTCCGGGACGGTGGGCAACCAGGCGGTGCGCGCGACGTTCGGGGCCTTGGCGGACCGGGTCGCCGGAGGGGGCGGCCTGGCGGAGGCGATGGAGGCGGCGGGGCTGTATCCGCCGTTGATGGTGAACCTGGTGCGGACGGGGGAGGAGACGGGTCGTCTGGGCGAGATGTTGGAGGAGTTGTCGGGGATTTACGAGGACGAGGCGCAGCGGGCGGTGTCGGGGGCGGTGAAGTTGCTGGAGCCGGTCCTGATCGTCTCGATGGGGGTGGTGATCGCCTCGATCATAGCGGCGGTGATGTTGCCGATCTTTCAGGCCAATGCGATGGTGGAGTGACCTCATGAGCGCGTGGAGACGGACGTATCGGCGAGGTTTTACGTTGGTGGAGATGTTGTTGGTGATCGTGATCATCGGCATCCTGGCGGGGATGCTGGTGACGCGGTTGTCGGGTCGTTCGGAGGAGGCGCGGTTGACCCGGGCCAAGGCGGACATGGAGGGCAGCCTGTCGTTGGCGTTGGACCTCTTCGAGCAGGACCTGGGGCGTTACCCGACCAGCGAGGAGGGTTTGGCGGCGTTGGTGGAGAATCCCGGCATGGAGGGATGGAAGGGGCCGTATCTCAAGGGCGACTTGAAGCCGGACCCTTGGGGCACGGCGTATTCCTACGCCATCGACGCGGAGGATCCGGGTCGGTACCGGTTGACTTCGGCGGGTCCCGACAAGCGGCTGGGCACAACGGACGACATGGTGCGATGAAGAAAGACCTTCTCCATTTTCGCGGCGCCGTAAAGCGTCGTTGTCTCCATCGGTCGCCTCGAGGCGCGTGGGCCTTCACGTTGGTGGAGTTGTTGCTGGTTTTGGTGATGATCGCGTTGCTGTCCAGTTCGCTGGCGGTGGGGTTGACGGGTCGGCAGGATCGCATGGCGTTGCGGGTGTCGGCGGAGGACTTGGCTGCCGCGGCGCGGTATGGCCTGCGGCAGGCTGGCCTGCGTCAGGTGGTTCACCGCCTGGCCTTTGACGCGACGGGTTCGGCGTATCGTTTGGAGGTCTTCTCGCCGTCGGGCGGGTCGGAGGATTTTGTTCCGGTGGCGGGACTTGCCGGTCGGTGGCGGAGTTTTCCGTCCTCGGTGCGGATTGGCGGCCTGTCGGGTCCGGAGGGTCGCCGCGGGTGGGAGTCGGGCCAGGTTCTGGTGTTGGATCCTTCCGGTGGCGGCTTTTGCGGGTCGGTGGAGTTGGTCAATCGCCTGGGGCAGGTTCTGGCGGTGGAGGTCGCCTCGGTGGCGGTGGGGATTGTGGAGGTGGAGTCATGACGGGCTGGCGCGGCGGGTTCACGTTGGTGGAGGCGTTGGTCTCGATGACGATCCTTGGGGTGGGGATCGTGGGGGTGATGTCGGCTTTTACGTTGGCCTCGCGGAGCGGCAGCGAGGCGATGCGGTTGTCGGAGGCGGCGGCGATTACCGACCAGCGTTTGGAGACGTTGTTGGGTTCGAGCGAGTCGCAGTGGGTTCCGCGGGGCGTATCGGGCAACTATGCCTGGGAGGCCAAGGTGGCCGATTTGCGGGACGGGTTGCGGTTGGCCACGGTGGTGGTGCGGTGGACGGACCGCCGGGGTCGCCAAGAATTTGAGTTATCGGAGGTCTTCCTGCCTCGCCTTTCGGAGGGGGATTGATCCATGTCATCGGGCCGGACCATGCCGGTAGTAAGGTCGCCATTGTCGCGTGGCGGGGGTCGCCGTCGTCGCGGCGGGTTCACGCTGGCGGAGTTGCTGGTGGCCTCGGTGGTGACGTCGGTGGCCTTGTTGGGCATCGACGGGTTGTTTTTCCACGCCTTGGAGGTGGAGGCTCGTTCCTCGTCGCGATGGTCGGCCGGGGACCGGGTAGAGGCGGTGGCGGCGGGCTTGACCTCCGCGTTGGAATCGGCGGTCAATCAGTCGGGGGTCCGGACGCTGGTGGTTGGCCGCGTCGGGGATCGTGGGGGCTATATGATCTGCCAGACGCCGTCTGGCCGGTTGCGTTACGCATGGCGGAGGGATCCTTCCGACGGCACGCATGCATTGACATTGCAGACCAAGCTTTTTTCCGGGACGCACGACGTGACGATTGGCGGCGCGTCGGGGGAGGGCGTCGGCGAGCAGGAGAAGTGGGATTCCATTCCCCCCCAGACGGTGGCGAAGGGTTTGGAGGATTTTTCCATGACGGTTCACCCGTTGGACCGTGCCTCCGGTGGCGGGGACGGTGGTTACGCCGGTCCGGTTGGGGCGGTGGCGGTGGACATTCGCCTGGCCTTCGGTGGCCAGACCGTGGGGTATACGGTCATTCCGCGTTGCCAGGGCGGGGACGCGGGGGAGGGCGGCGAAGATGAATAGGCGTCGCGGGGCCATTTTGATCCTGGTGTTGTTCGTGATGGTGATCCTGAGTCTCCTGGCCGTCAGCTTCACGTATCGCGCGGGGCTGAAGCGGCGATCGGCGATGGAGGGGGCCGTGGCGATTCGGTTGCGGCGTGGGGCGAACTCGGCGGTGGCGATTGCGATGGCTCGCCTGGCGGCGGAGACCAACGCGTTTGACCATCCCGCCGAACCGTGGTGCGCGCACGCGCCGTTGTCGCTCGACGGTTGGCTGGAGGAGTGGTCTTTCCGGGGCGGCGGGGGCGAGGCGGACTACCAGGCCGACTACCAGGTCTGCGACGCCGACGGGAAGCTCAACGTATCGCTGGCCTCGGGGGAGGCCTTGAGGAAGTTGAGCATGAAGGACGAACAGATTGCCGGTCTGTTGGACTGGATGGATTCCGACGACGTGGCCCGCAGCGAGGGGGCGGAGAGCGCCTACTACGAATCGTTGCCTCGGCCGTATCGTTGCAAGGACGCGCCGCTGGAGTGGTTGGAGGAGTTGCGCCTGGTGCGTGGGTTCGGCTCGAGGGACGGTGAGGGTGAGCCCCTCGGCGCCGAGGGCGTTGGCAGGGCGGATTGGGCGGACCTGCTGACATGCCTGGGCGACGGGCGGATCAACCTCAACACCGCCCCGGTGGAGGTGTTGAGGACTCTGCCCATCTCGGACCAGGCCGTCGGTCAGATCGTCGGATACCGGGCCTTTGATTCCGACAGTGGCGGTTCGCTGGAATCGCATGTCTTTGCCGCCCCGGAGGACATCCAGCAGTTGCAGGGATTGACCTCCGCGGAGCGGGACGTGTTGTTGTTGGTGGGCAAATTCCGGTCGGATTATTTTCGGATTCTGGCGTTTTGCCGGCATCGGGTGACGGGGCTGGAGTATCGCCTGGAGGTATGGGTCCGATCGCGAGCCGGTCAGAGGCCGGAGGTTGTGGAATGGAAGCGCGCCGGTTGAGGAACCAGTTGCGTCAATATTTGGGATCGCTTCGCTCGGGAGGGTCGTTGCTGCGCGAGGCGGTGGCGCCGTCGGCGTCGTCGTCTCCGGTGGGCGACGTATTGATTGTCGCTCCGGCGGTTGGGGGTCGCGTCTCGGGCGTGCGTCTGGGGGCGGGGGGGGCTTGCCGCGTGGAGATCGCCGAAGTTGGCGACGCGGCGGCGACCCGCGGGGCCGGCGCCGTGGTGGCGGTGCTGGGGAAGTCCTACTACCTGACCCGGAAGTTCCAGGTCCCTGCCGTCTCCGCCCAGGAGATGCGGGGCCTGTTGGACCTGGAGGTCGAGGCGGCGATTCCACCCCAGATGGGTTCCGTGGAGACGTCGTATCGGTGGTTGGGCAGTCGGGACGATGGCGGGTCGATGGGTTCTTGCGAGGCGTACATTGCCCGTCGCGAGGCGTTGGAGGAGTGCCTGGCGGGTCTGTCGGCGGCGGGCGTTGATCCGGATTATCTTCTGCCCAGCGCCGCGTTGTGGAGCCGCGTGTTGGTCGCGGGCGGGGACATTGACTTGTGGGTGGCCCGCGGGTCTGAGGGCGTTGGAGAGGCCGCTTCGCTGGATCAGGATGGAGCCTGTTCGGTCCGTCTCTTAAAAACTTCCGAAGGTCTGGGCGCTGAGGAGCAGTTGATCGAATGCATTCGCCCATTGATGGCTCGCCGCGGCGGATCGGATTCCGTGGTGACGGTGGGATGGTTCGGTGGTTCGGCGCCGTTGCTGCCGGCCGGTGCGGCCGTGGCGCGGGAGGTGGGGGATCGCCTGCCGGCTGTCGGGGGCGACGGGGCCGTCGAACCGCTGTGTCGCCTGGCCGCCGCGGCGTGGGCCGGCTTGGTCGCCGACGGCGTGGCGGCGACGGTGAACTTGTTGCCGCGTCGGCGGGTGTTGGCGGCTCGGGTGCGGGCGGTGTACCGGGCGTTGGCGGTGGCTTTGGTCGCGTTGGTGGCGGCCTTGGCGTTGTTCCAGGCGGCCTTGGGGATTGCGGTCCATCGTTATCGGGGCCTCAACGGCGCCCTGTCGGAGCGGATTGAGCGGATCCAGGCCGAAGGCGAGGCCGTCGGCAGGCAGATCGCGCAGTTGGAGGCTCTTCGTTCCGCTCGCTCGTCGGGGGATGACCTCCTCAACGTCGTCGCGGCGTTGTCCGACGGCACGCCCAAGGAGATCAGTTACAGCGACGTGGAGTTGACCGATTCGGGGGGGATTCGCCTCCGGGGACAAGCTCAGAGCGTGTCGTTGCCGTTCCTGCTGCCCGAGAGTCTCCAGAAGCAGCCGTTGTTCCATCGGGTGGTGCTCCAGAGTGTCGGACAGAAGCAGCAGGGCGCCGGATCGGTCTGCGAGTTCCGCATGGACGGTCAGTTGTCCGGTCGCGGGAGAGGGGGAGGGCGATGAAGATTCCCCTGCCTGCCTCCTTGGGTGTTCGCCAGGTCGTCCTGTTGGCCCTGACGGCGATGGTCGCCTTGTCGGCGGCGGTGGCGCAATGGGGGTTGTTGCCCGCCTGGGCGACCTTGAGGGACTTGCGTTCGGCGGCGCGGCTGCGTGGCGAGCAATACGCCGTGTTGTCGCGGAACCTGGCCCTTCGCCACCGTGTCGCCGAGGAGTTCCACCGCCTGGCCGGTTCGACCGGCGGGGCGGCCAACGACGAGGTGGCGTTGTCCGACTTCCTTCGCGACCTGGAGACCAAGGCGCGTCTTCCGGGCTTGAGCATCGTCAACATCAAACCGTTGCCGGTCCGCAATGACCGGACGCACAAGGTCTATAGCGCCCGCTTGACGTTGTCGGGGCGGTTGGGGGAGGTCTTGAAGTTCGCCTGCGACGTCGGCGGCGGTTCGGAGGTCACGGGGGTGGAGTCCTTCAGTATTCGCGGGACGCAAAAGTTGGGCGTCGTGGAGTGCGGTCTGTCGCTTCGGCGGATCGGTCTGGCGGCTCCTGGAGCGGCGGTGTCCGCCTCCGCGGCGGTCTTGGCGGGAAAGGATCTTCGGCGTGGGATCGAGTGAATCGGACATCCGTTGGTCGGCGGGGCTGGTCACCCGGATGGCGCGGGCGGCCTTGATATTGGCGGGCTTGTCGGCGGCCTCCGTCGCGGCGGCGTTGTTTTGGCCCCTGGGCGGGGAGCGTCCCTCCGAAGGGGTGATGGAGATGGAGGCGTCGGCCTCGACGATGCCGGTCCGGCGGGACCTGGGGGAGGTTCTGGAGAAGTTGTCGGCCCGTCGGACGCCCCTGATCTGTCCTCCGCAGGCCCAGGCGGCCGTCAAGGACAGCGGGGCGGCGGCCCGGCTGGCCAAGAAGCTCAAGCTCCAGGGCATTGTTCAGATGGGCAGCGACTATGTCGCCTACATCCAGACCGACGAGGGGACGGTCCGCACGGTCCGCCGGGGCGATACGTTGCTGGAATTCGTCGTCGGGGACGTCACCGACGCCTCGGTGACGCTGTCGCTGGAGGGTGTGGAAGTCCTCCTGGGGCATTGACGGAAAACATCCTGATCGGAGAGATATGACTACCATGAGAACTCGGCGTGGCGGGAGGTTGTGGGCGATCGGCCTGGCGTGGGCGATGGCGATGCCCGGCGTGGTTGGCGGGCAGGGGTATGATCCTTTCAAGTCCGCCGCCCCGGCCAAGACGGCGGCGACGGGCAACGTCATCTCCAGCGTGGAGTTCGTCGACACGCCGATCACCACGATCTTCAAGATGATCAGCGACCTGACGGGCTGGAGCATCCTGATGAGTCCGGAGGTGACCCGCCAGCCTCCCAAGATCAACCTGTGGATCAAGAACCTCCCCGCCGAGCGGGTGTTGAACCAGGTGGTGGAACTGGCCGGTCTGGTGGCCCACCGCCAGGACAACACCGTCACCGTGATGACCTACGAGGAATATTGCCGGCAGTTCGGGGTGGACAAGACCGTCCTGCCGCTGCGCAACGCCAAGGCCAGGGACCTGGCGGCCCTGTTGAAGCCCCTGGTGGAGAAGGAGGGCCAGTCGCGGATCCTTCCCGACGAGCGGAGCAACCAGGTGGTCCTGCTGGTTCCCAAGCCGCTGCTGGGCAGCCTGGAGAAACTGGTGGCGTCGATGGACGTTCCGCTGGAGGCGACGGGGGACACGATTCGGGTGATTCCGTTGCGGTACGTGGAGGCGGCGAGTCTGACTCCCTTGTTGGAGCAGTTTCTGACTCAGACCTCCAAGGGCGCGGTGGGGGCCTCGCCTGCGGCGGCGCCACGTTCGGCGGAGGCGGCGAGGGCGGCGACCAGCGCCCCGGTGGAGGAGGCTTCCGGGACCGGTTCGCCCGTCGGGGCGGGAAACAATTATTCCCTGCGGTTCCTGTGCGAGGGCAGGCTCAACGTCATCGTCCTGCGCGGTCCGGCCCAGGAGGTCGAGACCGCCTGCCGGCTGGTGGCCGATCTGGACGTCCCCGGTGACGTACGGGCGGTCAGCTATACCCTGACCCACGCCGATCCGCTCGAGGCATTCGAGGCGTTGGAGGCGATGTTTGGGGACCGCGACAAGTCATCCCGCTTCCGCCTGGCCCTCAGCGAGAGCAATTCCAAGATCGTGGCGTACGGTTCGCCCGCCGACCACCAGCGGGTGGCGGAGATGATCCAGGCCATCGACAAACCGCTGCCGGAAAGCGGGGGGATCAAGGTCTATCGTCTGGAGAACGCCACGGCCGCCGAAGTGGCGCGGGTGATCCAGGACTTGCTCGGTCTGGGGGCGTCGTCTTCGTCCTCCTCTTCCCGCGCGACGGGCTTGCGCCCCGCCCTGGCCCCGCCCACCGGCGGCGTCCAGCGGGTGGCGTCTTCCCCGCAGCAGTCGAATCGTCCCGCCGAGCCTTCGCCTTCCCCCGCGCCACCGGCGGGCAGGGGCGGGGAGCAAGCCTCGGCCCGGGAGATCCCCCCCAGCGTGATCGCCTCCCCGGAGATCAACGCGGTGATCGTCCAGGCCTCGGCGGTGCGGCAGGAGGAACTGGGGCGGTTGATCGCCGAACTGGACCGCCCGCGCGACCAGGTGGTCCTGGAGGTGACGCTGGTGTCGGTCCGAAGTACCGACGGCTTCCACCTGGGGTTGGAATTGGCCGGGGCCTGCGTCAACGACCAGGGGGTCGATCAGATCACCTTCACCCACTTCGGCATCGGCCAGACCGACACTGCCACCGGACGAAAACGCCTCGCGGCCGACCCGCTGACGGGACTGAACTTCGCCATCTTCAACTCCGACGACCTGGCGCTGGTCCTCCAGGCCCTCCGCAGCGTCGGCGACACGCGGATCACCTCCTCGCCCAAGATCCTCGTGGAGGACAACTCTCCCGCCCAGATCAGCCAGATCAGCCAGGAACCCTTCGAGGTCACCGACCAGGGCCAGACGACCACCACCACCAGCTTCGGCGGATTCGTGGACGCCGGGACGGTCCTGACGGTCACGCCGCATCTGTCGCGGGAGGACTGGCTGCGACTGGCCTACGAGGTGACCTTCAGCGCCTTCGGCGCCCGAACCAACGCCAAGCTTCCGCCCCCGCGGCTCCAAAACACCGTCAACGGGACCGTTCGGATCCCCGCCGAGCACACCGTGGTATTGGGAGGCATGGTCAGCACGCGGACCGAAAAGACCCTCGAGGGCGTCCCCTGGCTGATGGACATCCCCCTGCTGGGGGAACTGTTCCGAAAACGGGACAACGACAACAACAAGGAAACCCTCTTCGTCTTCATCCGCCCCGTCCTGCTGCGGGAAGCGTCCTTCGAGGACCTCATCTGCTTGTCCAAGGACGACCTGCGCCAGGCCGGAATCCATCCTCCCGGCGAACCCATGAACCCCATCCAGCTCTTCCCCTGGCAGTATCCAACCGACGACAAGGAGTGATCCGTGCGACACGCGACTCTCGCCAACCTCCTCCACGTACTGGCGGCCCTGGCTTGCCTGACCGTCCTGCCGTCCTGCCAAAGCCCGCGCGACAAGGCCCTGGCCACTGTCCAATCGCAACTGGCCACCCGCACCGCCGCACGCCAACGCTCCATGGACCTCCTCCGCAAGGCCCAACAAGCCGACCAAGCCTCTCAACCACAACAGGCGCGGCAATGCCTCCAGCAGGCCGTCCGGGAAGACGACCGAAACGCCTCCGCCTGGATGGCCCTGGGCGCCCTGGAATATCAACAGGACAACTACTACCAGGCCGCCGAGGCCTTCCACCGCGCCGCCAGACTCGAACCCACGCGACATGAACCACACTTCAACCTCGGAATCGTCCTGGAATCCGCCGGCCTGTACTCCAAGGCCGCCGCGGAATACGAAACCGCCCTCAAACTCGCCCCCGAACAACTCGAAACCATGGAACACCTCGCCCGCTGCTATATCAAAACTCACTCCAACCTCCCCAAGGCCCAACAACTCCTCAACCTCGCCGCCGCACGCGAAACACGACCCCCCTGGGTCCGATGGATCCAACAGCAACAGAAGGTGCAACGTGGTCTAGGGGCAGACGCAGACGGGGTGGGCAGTGGTGCGGGAGAAGGTCAGGGGGGAGACGTATCGCCACAAAGTTCGCATATCACGGCCAAACAATCCACATGTGAAATGGCGGAAACAAGGTAATCAAAGGGGCATACAGATGAGACACGAAAGAAAAAAATGGGTGGATGTTGTCGTTGTCGTAATCGCGCTTGTCATCGGGGGACAGAGGCTCCTGGCCCAAGAGGCGCCGGCGGCACTGGATTGGACTCCGGAGAATCAGGAAGAGCTGGACCAACTGGCGACGCGGCTGCAAAAGGAAGGCCCCGACGCCAGTGAGCAAAGGCGCCGCTTGGCCGACTACTTGACGGACAAGTACGCCAAGACCCCGGCGGTGATGACCCCGTTTGCGGCTCAAACATGGAAGCATGTTCTTCTGGCCCTCCAAGCGGACTTTTCGGAATCCCAAAAGGTGCAATGGGCGGAGGCCCTTGCGACGGCGTACAGGGACACGTCGATGAATGGGGGGACAAGCATCACGTTGGCGGAAACCATTGGGGTTTTCCGGCCGCTGACGGCGCGGCGGTTCCTGTCGGATTGGATTCTTCATCACGAGGAGTGGCGGTCCTGGAGTGGTTACCCGCTCGTTCGCATAACCTGTTCCCTCCGCACGCTGAAAGGGGAGAGTCCCGAGAATCACCAAGAGGCCTACGAGGAAACCATCAAGACCCGCAGAATGTTGCTGGAACAGGCGATGCCCCGGCTGTTGGCCCGGCGAGATGAGGTGCGTTTGATAGAGCCGAGGTTCTGGGAAGGAGCGGCGGAGGCTCTCAACCAGGACATGACGGATGCCCAGCGACGCCAATGGATCGAGTTCATTCGCAGCACGCTGCCCAGCGAGAAGACCCTTCAGGGGCTGCTGGTGTTTCGCAATACCTATCCGCTGGTTAGGGCGTTGTCGTCCCTGGGAGACCCGCGTGCCTGGGAGGTGCTGGCCCTCTACATTTGCGGACAGTCCCAGCCGGCAGCGTTCAGTCCCGGCTGGCAGTTGGGTTTGATGGAGAATTTCCTGGATCAGTATGACCAGGGGGACATGGACTGTGAATCGCTCCTGACCCACGTGCGGCGAGCCTACGCGGCGTTCTCCGGAAGTCCGCCGGGGCTGGCTTCCATGAAGATCGAAGCGAACGATCCTGTCCTCCAATTTGTTGACAGGCAGCACCCCAAATACAGGAGCAGGATACAGTTGTTGCTCGAGACGGAGCGACGGTGCGGCGAATCGTTGCGGACCGGCGGGGGAGGGGACATCTTCAATGACTGCCAATGGGCGCTGCTGTGTTGGCGCACGATGGCGGCCCGGCCTGAGGATCGAGGAAGAGTCTGGCGGGAAGGTCTCGCTTCGCTTCCCCCCGACAGCAGCCTGCCGGTGGAGAGAATCCTCGAAAGCGTCAGGGCGCTGCTGATCGTTTTGAAAAAGGAGAAGGCAGCGGACCCCACCCCCGAGGGCGTGCTGGTGGATCTCCTGGCGTTGTCCCGCGACTATGAGCTGACGGAAGCCCTAGGCCGGATGCGCCAGAAGTGTCGTCTGGAGCGCCAACTGGACGCCTCGCCGGAGTTTAGGGACGCCTATCAGGCCGCGAGCGACCTGGAGAACGAGTACAAGACCGCCGACGCCATCTCCGCCTACTCCAAACTGGTGGAGCAGGCGCGAAAGGTGGGCAAACCGTCCCTGGCAGCCGCCCTGGGCACGGAGTTGTTGGGCTTGCTCCTCAAGCAGGGGGACAGCCGGCTGGATGAGGTGGAATCGCTGATGCAAGCCGCCGCCCAGGAGGCGGGAACGGATTCAAACGAATCGTGGAACGCACAAGGTCGCCTGCTCCTGAGACGCGTCAAGGCCGCCGGGCCTGCTCAGAGATCGGAGCTTTGGACACAGGGACTGTCCGCTTTACGGCGCGAGGGCGTCCATATCACCCAGGACACGCTGGAGGACGTTGACCGTCTGGCCCGGTCGCTGGCGCCGGAGGAGTCCGGATTGGGCGACAAGATACTGGTTGATCTATTGACCCTTGCGCCGGACATCGCATCCATGCGGCGACTCCAACATCGCCGGGTGAACAGGCTTGTGGCAGACAACCAGTGGGAACAGGCCCTCCCAGCCGTCCTGCTGGAGGTCATGCTCGGCAACGCCACGGGAGAAGGTCCCCTCTCGTCGATCCAGCGGTTTGACGACATCATGAAGTCCGCCGGTTCGTCGGGGGCCGCCTGGGAGGTTATCCGGGCACAGTGGTCGTCCAACGGACCGCCGGCCTCCGCGGCTAGCGGTTCGGTGGAGGCCGCCGCCCGGCGTCTTCCCGCCGATGACAGTCTCCGGGCCGTCGCCGTCGAAGCCCTGGCGGGACGCGAGGAAGTCTCTTCTCGTCGGCGCGGATATCTGTGCCTCTTTGCCGGGGAAATGGAAGAGTCTCTGCGGCAGATGCATCGGAACCTGATGGAAGCCGGTGGCGATCCACGGAAGCTTCGGGACGCCTGGGACGGCCTGGCAGTGGCGATGGCTGTGGCGGAAGGAAATCTGCACGCCGTCAGTCGATTGGGACAATGGACGGTGACGCGGTGGTCCGCGCCGGAATCCGCCTGGCCCACGGAGGCGCAATCCAAGTGGTGCGACGTTTTAACGGACGCCCAAAGACAGTCCCGCGGTGGAACTCCCACGGATTCGGCAGCCTCTCAACCGGTTGGAAGGGACCGACCGACGCTGGCGGCCTGGCTGACCTCCTATCGGCGGAACCGCTTGGTTTACTGGGGCATCGAGTCGCTGGTCAACGGCTGGAACGAATGGGCCACGGGGCTATGGTCGGCGGCCTTGGACTCCTGCGACACACTCCCGGACTCCGCCTCCACCGTTGGGGACATTGTGTTCCTGGTTCGCCGGGCGGACCGGATGGGCGAGGCCGTTGCCGTTCTGGAAGAGGCGTCATCGCGCGTTGGCAACGACCTCAGCCGGCAGGCGGTGTTGCGGGGGGTGGTGGAGTTGAACTGTGCCGTGGGTCGCTGGTCGCAGTGTCTGGAAGCACTTGACCGCCACGAAACGATCTCCAAGGGAACGCAGGGCGAGGAAAACGCTGCCGTGGGCCTGATCCGGGCACGGTGCCTCATCGGTCTGGGCCGGCTTGCCGACGCCTTGGCGCTGCTGGACAAGGTAAACCAGTGGCAAGGCAGCGAGGAACAGCACGCCCAGGCCGCCTTCCTGAAAGGGTGTATCCATTTACAGCAGGACCAGGCCGCCGAAGCGCAGGCGCAGTTCCAGCGGATCATTGAGGCCTATCCCAATGCCACGGTGACGGACCGGGCCAGGCAGATCGTCTTGGATCTGCAAGCCGTGGCGCCGACGAAATGATGAATCAGGTGGAAATTCCATGATCAACAACCACACAAGACGTTTCCAGACGACGACAAAATCGGGGATCGTTCTGATTTCGCTTGTCGCGTGCCTGGCCTTGGCGCGGCAGGTGCAGGGCGGAGCCGCCGAGGGGCCGACCAGTCGGCCCAGCGGTCCCAGTCGCGCCATCGACGCCGCGCCCGCGTCGCCCGGCCCAGCCCCCGGTGCAAGGCGGGGCCATCCCTTTGTGGCGATGGCGGATGGTATGTTTCAGGCACAGGTTCGCGCCTCCGGTGGGATGTTGGTTAACGCCATGTATCTGACTCGTCCTTGGCGTGAGGTAGCCGCCGAACTGGTGAGCAACCCCCCCGCGCAGAAGGTCACCGTCTTCCAGTGCCGGGGACCGCAGGACGAAGTCCTGGAGGCATTCCGCCCGGTGGCTGACCAGTTCATTATCTTCCTCTTCCAGCACGCCGGCCTGCGAGGTCCCGGTCCCGACGATCGGGTTTGGCCTGGTATCGATCACCCCCTGCTGAACCGTCTTCGCGAGGTTCCCCCGCAGGCCGGCAAGGCCAGAGTCCACGCGATCATACACGTCCTGGGCGAGGAGACCTCTGTTTGGGGGCTTGATGAGAAACGCGGAATACGGTTTGAAGAGGTTCAGTGGATGGTCGTTGCCGTGATGGGGGGGGACTATGGCGGGTTTCTGTGGCGCACGGACGTAAACATCAGTCCTTGGCCGGACCGTCTCCGCGCCCTGGAGACGGCGATTCGAGCCAACGCCGAGGACTTGGGCAATGCTTCGGCTGTCGTGGGATGGGTGGAAGGTCCACCGGGCCAACCCCTCACCACGCGTTGTTCGGACAAGAAGCTGTTTATCTTTCTGCTTCATCCGGATTACATGTCTTTCGACCCGGGGGGCAGGTCGATCCGCGAGCCTGTGGAAGCCCGGGACTGCCAGGGGCAGGTGGTCATCCATCCGCCGGAGGGTTGGCGCGTGGAGTCGGGGCGATGTCTGTCGGGCGCGACCCTGAAACTGGACCGCGACGGAGCGGTCTTGCGGACACGCTATTGTTTTCGGGGCGGCGGGGAGATTCTTATCCTGGACCTGAAGGGCTCTCCGACAATCGCCACGGGATCGATTGCCGGTGCCAGGGACAATTTACGGAAGGAATAAAACGATGGATAGGCATCCATGCGCAAGACGAATGTCGGTGCTGTTGATTGTCGCGATCGTGATATCGTCGATTGTGATGGCCGGGGAGCCGCCGGCCTCGCGGGCGGACAGCCTGCCGGACTTTCCCGCTTACCGGCAGGAGGCCTTGTCCTCCATGCAATCGGAGTTTCATCGCGTCTGCGATTCCCGCCGCGACGCCACCGGTATGGCGGAGTTCATGGACCGCTTGGCGTTGGTCGACGAGGTGACCGATCGGATTGTTTGCCGGCTCCAGTTTACTCGATCGGAGATCCTGGGCTCGATTGTGGATGACATCCTTGATTCGCCCAAGGGGGGCAGCGCCCAGAAGGGCGACGTCATCGCCGTTTCGCCCATGGACCTCTATCTGGAATATGCCGCTCGGTTCCAGGCCCCCTTGTCCATGCCCGACATCCCTGACAGCGAGGCGGACCTGTTGAGGCGGTATTACAACGCGGCCGTCACGGCGGCGGAAACCTGCGTGATGCGGCGTGGAAGGACGGTCGCCGCCGTGGATAAAACCGCCGCCAGGGACGTCGTGGAATTGTATATTCTCATGCCTTTCCTTCACGTGCCGGACGAACGGTGGTCCGCCCAGGATATCGACCGTCTCTCGGAGTGGATGAAGGAGCCTTCAGCCCTGGGGACCTATGAGATGCTGGCCCTTCGCACGGAGCGGCCGTTCACGGCGATCCAACTGGCCCGCTATCGGACCAGGACCGATTGGGGCGACCTGGAGACGGCAAGATACCTTGCCATGAAGGCCTCGGAGATGGCCTCCGGGCAGAACTACCGGGCGGCTGTGTGCTGCCGGAAGGCCCAGGTTCAGGTTGGCGAGAAGGCGGCAAACCCCGCCGTCGTGTCGGAAGCCTACCTCGCACTGGGGGAATTGTACTCGCGGATGGGCCATCCCGAGCTGGCCGCCGGGACGCTGGAAACGCTGCTGAAGGAACATCCCAACACCGCCGACTGGGGCCAGACGGCCACGCTGAGACTCAAGTACCTCTACGAGGCCAAGCAGTTCGATCGAATCCAGCAGGAGGCGCCGGTCTTCCAGGCCGACGAACGATGCAAACCGTGGTTGCCCCAGATTATGTATGTTGCCTGGGTGACCTATCGTCACGAGAACAAGACGGAATCCGCCCAGAACACGCAGCGGGCCTTCCTGGAATTGTTCCCGGATAACCCCCTGTGCGCGGACATGTATTTCGCATCGGCCATGGAGTCGCTGGCGGCGGGTGATTACGCGGAGGCCTCTCGTCTCCTGGACCTGATCGAGTATCGTTTTCCGACCGCGCGGATCATGAAACAGGTCCAGAACATCAAGTCGCGTCTGTCGCAAACGGGCCAGGACAAGAAAGAATGAATGGCCATGATCACCGTGGATATTGACACTCCCACCGGCCTGTTGGCGGGTCACCTGCCCCGAACCTCCAGGGGAGCCACCTCTTCGCGGGAGGCCCCGGCCAACCCCTGGTACGCCCTTCACGTCAGGAGCCGGCATGAGAAAATGGTCGCGAGCCAGTTGGGCGCGTTGGACATCCCGCATTGGCTTCCGTTGATCGAATTGCGGAAACGGTGGTCCGATCGGTTCATGACGATCCGGGAACCCCTGTTTCCCGGATACCTGTTTGTCAGCCCGCCGATGGAGGAACTGTTGTCGGTGGTGCGATGCAGGGGCGTGGTGAGGGTCGTCGGTTCCCCCGGCAGACCGCATCCGGTGGAACCCAGGGAGCTGGAAGCCGTCCGGGCCGCCCTGGCGGGCCGGTTGCGGTGCGATCCCTGCCCCTATCTGCGCATCGGGGGGGAAGTGGAAGTGACCCGCGGTCCGTTGAAAGGATTCCGCGGTATCCTGGTCCGCAAGGGCAAGAATTGCAAACTGGTGTTGTCGGTGCGTCTGATCAGTCAGTCGGTTGCCGTCGAGATCAATGCCTCGGACGCCCAAGGCGTCTAAAGGGAATCGGGGTCTGGGAAAGGGTTGTTTCGTCGGATGAGTCCCATGGGACTGACGGGGACGGAGTCTGCCCGGAGACAGGCTGTTGAGACCGCCATCCCACGCAAGGGTCTTACTCGTGAGCACCGCCCAACACATCGCCGGAGCGGAGAACAGCTTGCTGCTTCTGGTGGAACACCTGCGGGGAACACACGACCTGCGCGTGGCCTGCCCGCGAGGCAGCCCGCTGGAAAAGGAAGTTCTCCGTCGCGGTTGCCAATGCCTTGGGCTTGCATCGTTGACCGGGCCGGCCGGATCGTTGCCGGAGAGGTTTCTAGCGATCTGGAGGGCAACCCTGGCGGTGTACAAGGCCGCGGGCGATTGGCGACCCGACATCATCCACGCCAACAGCATCTACTCCCTGGTCGCCTGTCTTCCCGCGGCGATGATCAGCGGCGCCAAACTGATATGGCACGCACGCGATCTTGCCGGCGGATGGATCGTCCGTCCGTGCGGCTGGTTCTGCGACAGGGTGATTGCGGTCAGCCATTGCGTGGCCGGATGGTTGAAGGCTTGCGGCGTGAAGGACTCGAAGATCGAAGTCATCCACAACGGGGTGGATTCCCGCGACGAAGGCTTGCCCACCGCCGCGTCCGAGGGGCGAGCCAGTCGTCGTGGGGGCCTCTTCGTGTTCGCCAATGTCGGCCAATTCGTGCCCTGGAAGCGCCAGTTGCATTTCCTCGCCGCCGCGGCGCGTGTCGGGGCGGTTCTTCCTCACGCGAAGTTCTGGCTGGTGGGCGACGACTTGTCGGGACGCCACGCGACCTATCGACGGAAGCTTCGGGAGTACGCCCGCGGACATGCCCTCTCGGAGGCCGCGGTTTTCTGCGGATGGCGGGAGGACCTCTCCGGCCTGTGGCGGGAGGTGGATTGCCTCGTACATACCGCCGAGAGAGAACCTTTCGGCCGGGTGGTGATCGAGGCCATGAACGCCGGCGTTCCGGTCATCGCGGTCAACGCCAACGGACCCGGTGAGATCCTGGAGGATGAGCGCACGGGCCTTCTGGTCCCCCCCGGGGACGTGGAATCGCTCGCGGATGCCATGCTCAGGATCGCTTCCGATCCCGACTTGGCCGAACGACTCGCCCGGGCCGCCCGAGAGGAAGTTGGGCAGCGGTTCCGGGCGGACCGGACAGCGCGTCGAGTTGCCGACGTCTACGCCGATGTCCTGGAAGACTGATCCTGGCTATCCAAACCCATGAGAATCGGCATAAACTTTCAAGCCAAGGATGAGTGCTTCTCGGGGGTGGAATACTATTCCCTGAACTTGATTCGCGCCTTGACGGAACACGCCCCGGAGCACCAATACGTTGTTTTCACCAATCGCCCCTCCGTGGTGCGACAATGGGTATCACCCGGCGGGGATGTGGAGATCCGTCCCTCGAAATACCCCTCCTGGCGGGTGAGTCGAATCGCCTGGGAGCACCTGGTCCTTCCCCGGCTGGCCCGTCGGGAAAGACTCGATGTGCTTCATTGCCCCTGTTACATAGGCCCCTGCCTGGGCGGCGGCGTGCCGTGCGTCGTGACGATTCACGACACTATCGCCCTGGATCATCCCCGCTGGTGCACGAGGTCCAACGCGGCCTATTACCGTCTGCTGATGAAGGCCTCCGCCCGGCGCGCCGCGAAAATCGTCGCCGTATCGCGACGGACGGGGAGGGACATTCAACGACGCCTGGGCGTCGAATCCGGGAGGATTCAGGTGGTCTATCCGGGCCTGGAGGGGCGTTTCACCAACCAATCAAACCCAAGCCCGGGGCACCAGGCGGTCCTACGCCGAAAGTACGGTCTTCCGGACAAATTCCTGCTCCACGTCGGCAACTTCGAACCCAGGAAGAACCTGGGATGTCTGCTGCGAGCGGTTCAATTGCTGCGACGACAAGACGGATCCTGCAAGCTGGTCCTTGTGGGACATCGCCACTGGGGAACGAGCGAGTTGTTGGAGGAACTGTCTTCTGCGGGCGGCTCCGAGGGCATCGTGCGGACGGGGTATGTCGATCGGGAAGACCTGCCGGGAATCTATCGCCTCTCCGAGGCGTATGTGTGTCCGTCGCTTCACGAAGGGTTCGGCTTCCCGCCCCTGGAAGCCATGGCCTGTGGCGTGCCGGTGATCGCCTCGGACCGCGGTTCCCTGGGCGAGACGCTGGGCGACGCCGCCTGCACGATCGATCCGATGGACCCCCTCGACATATCCGATGCCCTTCATCGGGTGCTTGCCGACGCCAGGTTCCGGGAGGAACTTATCCGTCGCGGTCTGGCCCGCAGCCGGATGTTCCGCTGGGAGACCGCCGTCCGTCAGCTTCTGATGGTCTACGCCGAAGCCGCCGGGGCAGGGAAGACGGGGTGAGCGTGTCGGTGTCTCCATACCTCCACGGCACGACCAAGCGCCTGCTGGACGTGGCGCTGTCGGCGGGGATGCTGGTCCTTGCCCTGCCGCTGATGGCCGCTGTCGCCGCCCTGGTTCTTCTATGCGACGGCCTACCGGTAGTCCTCCTTCAGCAGCGCGTCGGTCACTGCGGCGGGGTGTTCGCCATGCCGAAGTTCCGCACCATGCGAGACGAAGGAGACCGAGGCCCCCAGGCGACTTCGTTGGGGAAGTTCCTCCGCCGCCACAGGCTCGATGAGTTGCCGCAACTGGTGACGGTCTTGAGGGGTCACATGAGCCTGGTGGGTCCCAGGCCGGAACTTGTGGAGATCGTTTCGCAGTACCAGCCACGACATCGCAGGCGCCTGCTCGCCAAGCCGGGAGTGACGGGAATCTGGCAGATCATGGGCAGTCGCCGCCACCGCATCCATCAGGAACTGCGATATGACCTTTATTACCTCCGCCGCGCGGCGATCCAACTGGACCTGAAGGTGCTGTTGCTGACCGTTCCCTTCCTGCTTCATCCGGGGGAGTCCCAGACGTGAAAGCCGCTTATATCCTGGCAACCTTTCCCTCGCGGACGGAAACCTTCGCCCTTCGAGAGATGCAAGCGATGACAAGGATGGGTTGTGAAATCACCGTCCTGGCCGCACGAGGCGACGGTTCGCCCGCGAATGCCCCGAACCCAATTCGGGTTCGATACAGGCCGTCGGCATGGTCGTGGGAATCACTTGCGTCGCTGGCGCACGTGTTGCTGCACTACCCCCTGTCGCCGGCCAGGCTGGCGGCGCTGGCAGCGGAAGTCCTTTTGGAATCCCCACGGGAGTGCCTGCTCCTGCTGGCCAACATTCACACGGTCTGCTGTTTCGTCCGATGCCTGGATCGTCAGCGAATCGGCCATATCCACGCGTATTTTCTGAGCTGGCCGGCCTGCATCGGCTTGGCCGTGGCGCGAGTCAGCCGACGGTCCTGGAGCATCTCCGCACACGCCAGGGACATCTTTGTGGAAGGCGGCGCGCTGCGGACCAAGGCGCGTTGGGCGTCCTTCGTGGCTGTTTGCACGCTTCAGGGATTGACGCGACTGAGGGAGTGGCTGCCCGCCTGGGAGCACGACAAGTTGCGGCTGATTCGACATGGGATCGATTCGTCCCTTTGGAGTCAACCGTTCCCCGACGCCTCAGTTGGCCGGATTTTGTTCGTAGGCCGGCTGACGCCCAAGAAGGGCGCCAAGCACCTGATTCGCGCCTTTGCGATGGTGCATTCCGCCCGGCCGGAAAGCGTGTTGGCCATCATTGGAGACGGGCCGGAACGCCCCGACCTGGAGGGCCTTGTCCGTTCGCTTCATCTCGGCGATTGCGTCGAGATGCCGGGTTGGCGGGACTCCGCCGCCGTGGCGGAGTCCATGCGACGATCCTGCCTGCTGGTCGTGCCTTCCGTCATCGATGCCGACGGCGACCGCGATGGGGTCCCCAATGTCATTCTGGAGGCCTTCGCCCTCGGGACCGTGGTAGTCGCCAGCCGGCTGGAGGGCATCGCCGAAGCCGTGAGGGATGGACAAACAGGGGTTCTGGTCGCTCCGGGGGACCCGGAGGAGTTGGCGTCGGCCATCCTGCGACTGCTGGAGAACGGCGACGACCGTTCCCGGCTGCGCGAACAGGCCCGCGCCTTTGTCGAGCGACATTACGACCTCGAGAAGAACGTGACGGCCTTGAGCGAACTGATGGGGCAACTGGCCGGATGACCCCCAGGCCCCTTCGAGTGGCGCACGTGACGGAAGCCTTCTGCGGAGGCGTCCTGACCTACGTGAAAACCATCCTCCCGCGGCTGGTCGGTTGTGGATGTGACGTGTCGCTGATCTGTTCCCTCAAGAGGCAATGGCAGGGCATGGAGCAGGCTGTGGGGGAACTTCGCCGCACCGGCGTGACTGTCCATGTGGTGAATATGGCCCGCGGCGTTCGTCCCTGGACTGATGCGATCTCTCTGGCCAGGCTGACGGCGATCCTGGCCCGCGGGCGATTCGACGTGGTTCACACGCATGGTTCCAAGGCAGGTTGCCTCGGCCGGGTGGCGGGGCGGCTGGCTGGCGCGGCGGTGGTGGCGCACACCCCCCACTGTTTTGCGTTCCTTCGCGGCAGCGGCGAGGCGAGGAACCGCCTCTACCACGGCATGGAGAGAGCATTGGGCAGGCTGACGGACGTTCTGGTCGGCGTGTCGGCGATGGAGGCCCAACTCGCCCGCGCTTTGGGGACCATCCCGGCCCGGCGATGTGTCGTCCTGGAAAATCCGCTGGAGGATCTGCCACGACGTGACAGTGATGCGACAAAAGCGCGCCGCGGGTTATTGGCTGAATCTTTCGGAATCCCCCCAGGCCGGCGGGTGGTGACCTTGGCGGCCCGGCTGGTTCCTTACAAGGGAGTTGGGGCCTTCGTGCGGGCGGCAGGGATGTGCAGATCCCCGGATGCGGTGTTTCTCATTGCCGGCGAAGGTCCGCTGCGCGGCGCCGTGGAGGAGACCATTGCCTCCCTGGCCCTGGCAGACAAGGTGCGCCTGCTGGGAGGGGTGAGGGACATGGATAGTCTCCATGACGCGACGGACGTGGCGGTGTCCTGCTCGCGGGCAGAGGGCCAATCCTATGCGGTGCTGGAGGCAATGCGTGCCGGCCTGGCGATCGTTGCCGCCGACACGGAGGAAAACCGCCAGCTTTTGCGCCATGGCGTCAGCGGCTGGCTCGTCGCGCCATCGCCGGCCTATATTGCCGCCGCCATTGACCGCCTGCTGGCGGACGACAAACTCCGAGCGGCCCTTGGAGCCGCGTCCAGGGAGGCATTCCGATCTCGTCCTGCTCCGGACCTTCAAGCTCAACGTTTGTCGGAGATTTACCTGGCATGTCTCAACGAACCCATGCGGCGGACGCCCTGCCGCGAGCGGTTGATCCTGGCTTGACCGGTGACACAAAAGCGGTGTCGGCGCGGGGATCCAGCCTGGCTGGTTCCGCGCTGGCCATCTCGGCGATCGCCATCGGCGGGAAGCTATGCGGTTTCGGCGAGAAGATCGTCGTGGCCCAACATTTCGGCGCCACGGGCGCGTCGGACATCTATTTCGCGGTGATGGGCATGCTCTGGTCGGCGGTGTTCGTCGCCAAGGAACTGGTCCATCCGTCCCTGTTGCCGGTCTTCAGCGGGACGCTGGTCAAGGCCCCCGGGCGGTCCGACGCCCTGTTTCGAAGGATGTTCGGTTGGGTATTGGTGGTGTCCGTGGTGGGCGCAGCCGGGGTGCTGGTCGGCGCCGGCCAGATCGTCCGTCTCCTGTTGCCTGGATTCGATCCGCCGCGGGCGCAGGCCGCCTCGGCACTGCTGCGCGGCCTGGCCCCGGGGGCGGTGCTGTTGTCGCTGATGGTCGTCACGTACACCTGCCTCAACGCCCGCCGGCGATTCGCCGTCTCGGCGCTGGGGGAGACGGGCCTGCGACTGATCATGGTGTTAGGCCTGGCGGTGTTGGCCCCGGTCTGGGGACTGGGTTCCCTTGGCCTCATTGTCGGTGTTGCCGGGGGGGCGTGCCTGCTGTTTCACGCGTGGTTCCTGCCGGAAGCCAGGGGGATGGCGGGCATGCGACCCGCCGGACCGTTGGATGGCGAGACGTCGGCGATTCGTCGGCTAATCGGTCCTCTGATCGTGGGAGTGGCGTTGTCCCACGCCAACGGCCTGGTGGACAACCTGCTGGCCTCGACGTTGCCCCAGGGCCAACTGTCCTACCTCGGTTACGCGCGAAAGATCATTGACGCGGTGCTGCTGATCGGACCCACAGCCGTCGTGACGGTGGTGTGGGCACACGCCTCGGCCCTTCACGCCACCGGACGGCGAGAGGAAATGACGGACCTGATCCACAAGACCATGCGGTTGCTGCTGTATGTGTCGGCGCCTCTGAGCTGCTTGCTGATCGCCTTGGCGGCGCCGCTGACGGAGCTGCTGTTTCAGCGGGGACGGTTCGACGCCGCCGCCGGACAGGCCACCGCCGCGGCGGTGGTCATTTATGGCCTGGGCCTGACCTGCTTCGCGATGGAGGGGTTGTTCGTTTACTCCTTCTACGCCATGTCCGACACCCGTCGTCCGGTGATTCTGGGGGCCATCTTCGTGTTCGTCGACCTGGGTTTGTCGATCGTGCTGATGCAACGGTGGCAATACCTGGGCATTGCCGCCGCGGCCGTGCTGGCCAAGAGCGGCAAGGTGCTGCTGCTGGGACTGTTGTTGCGGAGGAACCTGGGCGGGGCGTTCTCGGCGGGGCTGGGCCGCTTCCTGGCGATGTTGGCGTTGGCTTGTGGGGCCGGAGCGGCGGCGTTCGCCTGCGGAAAGCTGGCGGCGGGATACGCAGGTCTCCGTTGGGCGGGGATAACGGTTCCGGTGTCGTTGACGGTGGGCGCCGGGGCGTTCCTGGCATCCTCCGGCCTGATGGAGATGCGCGAACTGCGGTCGCTGTGCTCACTGATGCATGCGGTGCTGGGGCGATTCCTGGCGCCTGGGAGGTCCACGAATGTGCCATGACCAACTCGTCGCCCAGGTGGCGGCGCCAAAAGAGGCCCGACTTGGGGGCCAACTGGGAAACATCGCCGCCGTCCTCGCCGTGGCGGCGGCCTGCGCGCTGTCTTGGAAGGAGGGTATGGCCGTAACACCCAAACTGCCCATCCTTCTGGCGATAGCGTCGGCAACATTGTGGTTCCACTGGCCCGGCCGATCCGGCGGAGTGCTCCAACACGTTATCGGCGCGTATCTTTGCTGCATTCCGGTCAACGAAATCAGCGGAACCAGCGTCGAGTTTCGCGCCTTTGGTTTGGACATTTCCTTTTCGTGGGGCCTGCTGCTGCTGGGCGTGATTGGGATAGGCGCTGTCGCGGTTGGGTTTCTTACGGGCCGTGCAAAGCCGCGTACCCGCCTCCTCGGCGGCCTTGGCATGGGTTGGGTGGCGGCGCTATCCATCCTGGCGGTCCACATGGCCGTATTGGCGGCCCTGCTGGGGGTTGTCTACGGTTATGGTTACGAGAAAAGCCCCTCCTCCCTCGGCAGGGCGAGCCTGTACTGCTGCCTTTATGCATTTCTTGGAAGCCCGCTGCGATCATCGCCTTGGCGGCGGGTTCTCAGTGCTACGCTGACGGCCTATTACTCCGCCATCACGGCGGGTTTGGGGGGAGCGCCATGAGCAACTCAGGGAATCGCCTTGACGTCACGAACGCATTGCACTCCACGGCAAGTGCCGGCATCCGACGGTGGGCGGCGATACTGGCGGGCGCGGTGGTTGTCTGTTCGGCGCTGCATTTTTGGCCCTGGGAGGGCCGACGCCTTTGGGAGGTCCTGGCCCCGACCAACGTCATAATGCTGATATGGATACTGTCGGCCGGGCTGTGGTGCATCGCCAACAGACAATGGACCTTCGCCAGGGCGATTGCCCCCCCCGTCAGTCTGATGGCATACATCTGCGTTGTGATCCTGTCGGTTGCCTTTGCGCCGGATTCCTCGCGAGCGGCCTTCTACGCGGGCAAACTAGTCCTGACGATAGGGGGAGGATACACGTTGTTTGTCTGCGCGACGTTGAGCGCCACGGGCCGCCGGATGGTTTATGGGTTGTTTTGCCTGGCTGTCACCACGGCGGTGATTGGTTGTCTCGCGGCGAGGTTTATTGGGTCGGGCGAGTCCTTTGGGTTTTTCCGAAGCCCGCTGAAGTATGGTACCTACCTGGGAATGTTGGTTCCCTTATGTGCCGTCTGGCTGATGCTGGCTCGATCCTGGGGCGTCAAACTGATGGGCGGCGGGCTTGTCATCGCCGCGGTGTTGTCGGCGGGAACAGTCGGTTGCGTCCTGGCGATCGGCGCCGGCCTGGTCGCCGCTGCGTTGGCGGCGCCGCGGCGGTCTTGGCGGCTGGGGTTTCTAGGGGTCTTGATCGCAGCGATATTGTCGGTGGCCCTCTGGCCCGGCGGGTGGACCGGTCCGTTGCGTCGCGACGCGGCGCTGCGAGAGACCGGCGGGACTCACGCGCGACAGCGCTACATCCAATGGCAGGCGTTCCTCAACCTCCTGGAGGACCGCACGGTCACCGGAACGGGCGCCGGCTGTGTCAACGAGTATCGAAGCGCCTACTACGGCAGGCTGCCGAAGCTCAACACGCTGGCGCCGTTTGACGAGAACGGGTACCTCGCCGCCGCCGACGAAGGCGGGGTGTTCGCCCTGGCATGTCTGGGATGGATCATCGTCCAGCATGTCTCGGCCGCGTGGCGTCGTGTGAGGAGGGCCTCCTGGCGGGGCGATCGGCGGGAACTTCGGGAGTCCCTCTCGGCCTGGGCGGCGATGGTGGGGGCCTGTCTGGCCAACGTCTTTTCGGCGGTTCAATTCAACGGGATCCTGATTGTCTTCATGGCCGTGCTGGCGCTGGCGGCTGCGGGAAGCGATAGCGAGGAGGTGGCCGGTGGTCACTAGACTGTTCAAGGGCGTCGGACTGATCCTGATGTTGTCATCGCTGTTGTATGCCGGAATTCGCGTCCGTCCCCACGACCTCGGCCGCGTGTGGATCGATGCCAGCCGGCCTCGAGACATCCACGCCCCCTTCGACGTGGTGCCTATCGGTCCCGATGGGCAGCGCGGCCTGTGGATCGGTCCCGGCGTGGGCAGGGGCTGGCGCAACGAAGCCGGGGGGGACGCCACCTACCAATTCGAAGCGCCGTGCGACGGGACATACCACATCTGGGCCTACTGCCTATGGCACGACGAATGCACCAATGCCATCTATGCCCAAATCGACGACGCGGACAAGGCGATCCTGGGCAACGACCCCGTCTTCAACCAGTGGCATTGGACACGCGGGTTCTCGCTCTACCTGAAGCGCGGACCGCATCGGCTGGTGTTGTCCAATCACAGCGACAACATCGCCGTGCTGCAACTATACCTGGCCAACTCTCCGAGCGACCACCCCGACCGAAACGCCCCATCGTTTGTCGAGTTGTTCTATGAGGGGTTCGACGGGTGCGATGACGGGAATTTCATCGCCTGGAAGCGCCACGCCGGACAGTGGACGGTGAAGCACCCCGACGACGTCGCCGACCTCAGCAAGAAGATCCTCATCGGTCAATCGCGCGACGAGGCGATGATCACGTTTACCTCCCAGGACTGGCGGCAGTACGTGATGAACGTGTCCGTCAAGACCGTGTCCATGGACGGTCCGGGCGCTTCGGCGGCAATCTGTTTCGGTCTGTACGCCCCGGATAGTTTCTACGCGCTTCAGTGGTCTGACCAGCCGGGGGCGGACAAAACCACCCTGACCCTGCTGCGGCGAAAGGGCGCCGCTCAAGATCGGCTGGGAGAGTTTCCCACTCCCTGGGCGCGGGGCGCCTGGCATGACGTGGAGATTCGCCTGGAGGCCGACTCCGTCGTGGTGAAAGTCGATGGCGTGCGGCGAGGTCAGGCGGTTCTGAGCGATCCGGTCCACGGAGGCATCGGTCTGCTGCTGGTGGGCAAGGTTGAGGCTCACTTTGACGACATTCACGTCCGAATGTTGGACAGCCCGGGCAGCCAGGCTCCAGGCCAAGCAAAAGGACAAGGGGAGTAGAACCCCGCCAGCGCAAAGCATCTCCTCGCGATGAACTCCCTGGATACCGACACGATCGCCCGCATCGCCCGGACGCATGGAACGCCGTTCTATGCATATCACTGGCCCACCATGGAAGACCGGTACCGCCGCCTGGCGGCCGCGGTGGGGCCTGGCACACGGATTCTCTATTCCATGAAGGCCAATCCGCACCCTCGCATTACGGGGATGATCGCCGGCCTGACATGGGGGGTGGAGGCGGCTTCCGGTGGAGAGCTTAGCCTGGCGCTGTGGAGTGGCGTTGATCCTGCCAGAGTCTTTTTCACCGGTCCGGGCAAGACCGACGAGGAATTGGCGCTGGCGGCGGGGGCCAACCTGCTGGCTGTCAGCATCGAATCCGTGGGTCAGGCCCGGCGGTTGGATCGGATATGCGGGGACTTGGGCGTCCAGCGGGACGTGGCGATCCGCGTCAACCCCATGGACCCCATCGCCGGCGCGAGGCTGCACATGGGAGGCATGGCCAGTCCTTTTGGGGTGGACCAGGAAGACATCCCGGAAGTCCTGCGACGCTGCCATGGGTGGAAAAACCTGCGGTGTATCGGGCTGCACGTTTATGCGGGAACCCAGATTCTCGATGCCGCCGCCCTGGGCGCTCATGTCGAACGGACCGTCGCATGGGCGGCGCGGGTGTCGGCGACCCACCACCTGACGATGGTGAACGTCGGTGGAGGGTTTGGGGTTCCCTACCGGAGGGACCAGAAACCCTTGGACCTTGTCGTCGTCGTGGAGGCCTTTGCGCGAGCCAGAGAAACCCTTGGATCGGGCCTGAGCGGCGCCGAACTCTATGTGGAATCGGGTCGTTACCTGGTGGCTTCGGCCGGCTGCTACGTCGCGCGGGTCCTGGATATTAAGGAATCGAGGGGAAAACGGTTTGTCGTCTTGGACGGCGGGATCAACCATCTTCTTGCCGTCGGCGGACTCAGCCGGGCCGTCCGGGCAAACCCCTCATTGCGTGTGGTGGGTCGAGACGGGGCCTTGGGTACACAGCCAGCCACAGTAGTCGGTCCCTTATGCACCCCATCGGACCGCCTGGCGGATGGCATGGAGCTTCCCGCGACGCTGGCCGTCGGCGACCTGGTGGTGGTGGATGAAGTCGGCGCCTATGGGCGATCCGCCAGCCCGCTGAACTTCCTGTCGCGCGACTGGCCGGCGGAATACCTGGTTTTCGGCCCGTCGCGGTTCGAGTGTATTTCCCCTCGCCTTTCGGCCTTGGACGTCTGGCAAATACAGCAGCGGTAGCGAGATGGTCTTTCCTGAACGACAGATGGCCGTTGAAAGCGACGGGGCGGTTTTACAGGCCGTGGTCTGCGGGGAGGCTCCGCAAGGCGACTGCGTGGTCATGTGCTATCCGCTCTTTGAGGAACGAAAGCATGTCCAGCGCGCCTATGTCACCCTCGCGCGGGCGTTGGCCCGGCGATCCATCGCCAGCATCCGGTTCGACTACTTTGCCTGTGGCAACAGCCCGGGACGTTTCGACGAAGCCACGTTGCGTCGATGGGTTTGCGACACGATCGCCGTCCTGGACGTCGCGGCGGCCTGGCGGCCCCGTCGCGTCATGGCCCTGGGGCTTCGCATGGGCGCCAACATCGCCCTGGTCGCCGCCCAGGCGCGCGACACGTGCCAAGGCCTGTTGCTGTGGAATCCCCTCACCGATACGCGGGCGTATCTTGCCGGGGAATATCGCCGCAACGGCATCCGCGACATGCTGTATTCCGCTCACGGTTCCAAGCCGCTCTTACACCAGGCCCACGATCAAGTCCACGACATCGCCGGATACCCCGTCGGCGGCGGGCTTATCGCTGAATTACAGAGCGGGATGCTGAACGTGTCACAGACCTCTGCCCTGGCCGAACGGATCCGCTGGGGCGTCATCGGTCCCCCGGAGGCAAGGTCCATCGCCTCGATGCCGCCGGGCGGTCTTGAGGTGATCCGGGCCGGTGGAGCGCCGTTCTGGCAGACGAGCGACGGGGGGGACTTCGATGGCTTCGTGGCGCGCAGCGTGGAGCATTTTGTCGGGTGGGCTGACTGATGGAGGAGCCGTTCGATCTCAATGTCGTGGGTGGAAAGGTGCGGGGATTCCTGCGCCGGCCTGGCGAGGGTGGAAGGATGGTGGTCGTGATCCTGCACGGCTGGATCGGATATTGCGCCGGTCCGCATCGAATCCTGTACGAACTGGCCGAGGCCCTTGGCGAGGCGGGGATGGGTACGGTGCGCTTCGACTTCTTCGGCCGGGGGGACTCCGACGGGGTATACGAGGACACGACCTTTTCCCAGGCGGCCGACGACACGCGACGGGTGGCAAGCTATGTCCGGCAGCGCCTGGGGGAATGCACGCTGGCGATGGCGGGCATGTGTTTCGGCGCCACGGTGGGCTGGCGATGCATGGACTTGTGGGATTCCATGGTACTTCTCTCGCCCGAAAGGGTACGGAAACAATCGCCTTGGACCACGCGCCTGGCTGCCCTTGGACAGCAAAGCCGGAGAATCGCGCGAACCGTGGCCTCTCCACGCGCGTGGGCCAGGCTGTTGTCCGGCCAGGCGCGCCCCGGTGTAGCCTACCGGTTCTATACGAAATCCAATGCCCTTCCATACACGCCCCAACTTCCCCCCCGACCACCGGGGGGGAACCATAGGGCCTTGATGATCCTCGGCGGCGCCGATCCAGCCGGGGCCTTCATCCGGCGGCAGTATGGGTCGCTGAACCGTAAATACAGTGTCGGCTGCGAGGTTCATGTCGTGCCCGGGGCCGATCACAGTTTCTGCTCGGTGGGATGGAAGCAGCAGGCGATATCGCAGGCGGCCGACTGGTTGCGCCGCCGACAGATTGAAGCGGACTTGGGAGAAAGACCATGGACTGTTCCATCGACGACCTGTTAAGCGGCGCCGCGGCTGAATGCCCCCAGGAAGTCGCGGTGGTGGACGGCGACAGGCAGTGCGGCTTCGCGGAGCTGGACGGCTACGTCAGCCGGTTCGCCGAGGCGATTGTCGCCCAGGGAGTGTCCAAAGGCGACCGCGTGGGGATCTGTGCGGAGAAATCCATCGGACAGATCATCGCCATCCTGGCAGCCGCCAGGGCAGGGGCCGTCTTCGTGGTGATCAGCTCGAAGCTCAAGGCCGAACAGGCGGACTTCATCTGCAAGGATTGCCAGGTTCGTCTGCTGGTTGCCGACAAGCCGGGCCTGCGGCAACTCAGCGGCGCCGACTGCGCCCGCGGCAGCCTTGCCTCCTCCGTGGCGCTGGGGCCTTGGGACTTGGCGATGCTGAGGGGCGGGCCTCCTTGCCGGGAGACAAGCGAGCCGGCCGCCTCCGTTGAACCGGCCGGCCCGGCCATACGAAGCGACCTGGCTTGCCTGCTGTACACTTCAGGATCCACCGGCAGGCCCAAGGGCGTCATGGTGACACACGGCAACCTGTTGGCGGGCGCCGAATCCGTGACCGATTATCTGGACCTCCAGCGGCAGGACCGAATCGCCGGGCTGCTTCCCTTTTCCTTCGACTACGGCCTAAACCAGCTTCTTTGTTCCCTCAGGATGCGTTGTCGCCTGGTGCTGATGCGCGCCATCTTTCCGCAGGAAATCGCCAGGACCATTCACGACCAGGCCGTGACGGTCTGCGCGGGAGTGCCTCCCCTGTGGGCACAGATGTTTCACGCCGAGCGAGGGGTCTGGGCGATGGCGCCTTTCCCCTCCGTGCGGATCCTCACCAACTCCGGGGGCAAGGTCTCCCTACCCATGCTGGGGGACATGGAACGAGCGTTTCCGGCAGCACGGATCTTCCTGATGTACGGTCTGACCGAGGCGTTCCGCTCGACGTACTTGCCGCCGGAACAATTGCGCCACCGGCCCGGGTCTATTGGCCAGGCAATACCGAACGCGGAGATTTTGCTCATCGCCGACGACGGCCGATTGGCCCAGGCCGGGGAGGTGGGAGAGATCGTTCACCGCGGGGACACGGTGGCCAGGGGATACTGGAACCGTCAGGAGGAGACGGCGCGGGTGTTTCGCCCGCATCCCTTCCCAACACCGGGCCAAGCCCACCCCGAATGTGTGGTCTACTCGGGGGACTATGCGACGCGGGACGAGGAGGGATTCCTTTACTACCTGGGCCGGCGGGACCAACAACTCAAGGTCGCTGGGATGCGGGTCAGCCCCGAAGAGATCGAAACCGTCATCGCTTCCATCGACGGGGTTTCCGAGTGCGTGGTGACTGGGACGGCTGGGGATGACAACGGGGATTGGATCGTGGCCTTTGTCATCGCGCAAGGCCCCCTGGACGTGGCGGAGATCCTGCGGGCCTGCGCCCAGCGGTTGCCGCGCCACATGATCCCGCGCGAGGTCCGGTTGTGTTCGTCGTTCCCGCGGCTGGACAACGGCAAGACCGACCGGGTCGCCTTGAGAGACAGCCTGTGCGGCTCGCCAAAGGAAGCGGACTCAGTCGTTTCGGGCGTCGTGTCCGACCAGCTCGGGGGTGGGCATGGGCGCTGACTGCATTCTGTGGTGTCCCGACGTGCAGGTGGCGCCCGGCCGTTGGAAGCCCAGCCACCAGTTGGGCATCCTCTACGTTGGGCGGGTGGCGGCGGCTGGGGGGTACAAGGTTCGCCTCATCCGTTGCGGGCATGACGTGGAGGCGGTGGCGGCGGAGGTCCGGCGGGGCCAAGCCGGGACCGTCGGTATTTCCGTCACCACCAGCGATTGGCGCAGCAACCTGTCGCTGGCGGCGGCGTTGTGCGGGCGGGTCAAGCAGATCAGCCAAGGGATTCGGACGGTGCTGGGCGGGATCGTTCCCACGATGTTTGCCCAGGAGATACTGGCCCGCTATCGCGATGTGGATATCGTCGTCAAGGGGGAGGGAGAGCAGACATTCCTGGAAATACTTCGAGGCGCGCCAAGCGGCGGCATCGCGGGTATTGCCTGGCGGGATGGGGATGGCGCCGTCCGCCACGGCCCGCATCGCCGTCCTCTGGGCGACTTGGACGAGTTGCCCTATGCCATGGCCCTGGAGGCGGAAGGCACGGCCACCACCGAATGTGCCGGGCTGCTGGGAAACGTGTATTACGACTCCCCCGGGCGGTCCGCCAGTCTCCTGACCAGCCGCGGCTGCGCCGGGCAGTGCACCTTCTGTGTCAACCCGTGGTACTATCGCCCCGTCCGTGAGCGAAGCATCCCCAACGTCCTGGGCGAAGTCCGCCGACTGGCCGGCCACGGTGTGCGATTCCTGAGGGTATGCGACGCGAATTTCGCCAGCGACGCGCAACGGGTGATGGACTTTTGCGAGGCGATTAAACCTTTTGGGATGCGGTGGTCCTGCTGGCAACGGGCTGATATGACGGATCCGGGCGTCTACAAGGCCATGCGACGCGCGGGTTGCCGGATCACGACCATCGGCATCGAGAGTTTTGACGAAGAGATTCGAAATCATCGCTACCGCAAGAACGTTTCCGACGAGCAGCTCTACCGGGCCGTGCGTTCCGCCGCCCAGGCGGGGATCGACACCGTGGGCGAGATCATCATCGGACATCCGCAGGAAGACGCGGACCGATTGAAACGGGGCTTTGAGAAGGCCAGGCACATTCTCCGTTACCTGGACTATGTCAACATATCTACGTTGACCGTGGTTCCCCACACGGCGTTGTGGACGCAACTCACAGCCGACATGCCGGAGGACCGGGTCGGCAGGCTGAGGCTGCGGTCCATGTTCCAGTGTCCCTCCGTGTGGCGATTTGTCCCCACCGTCGCCCCCCGTGCCCTTGAGAGCATGGCCGAGGGTTACCTTCGGTGCATTTACCACAGTCCGGCATACCTCCTGCGGCAGTTCGCCAAGACATTGGCGCGAAGGAAACGGCTGGCATGGTTCAACCGCGGCCGGATCGTCAAAACGTTGGCCCGAAAAACTGCCCGGCGTGTCAGGAGGCCAACGTAATCCTTATGCGCATCCAGATCACGGATCGACTCTCCCCGGTACACAGGGCCTACCTGACTCGGCAGTTGGCTGACTTCAATGCCCGGAAACTGGCCACCGTCGGGCGGAACCAGGACGATCCATTGGCAGCGCTGCTGCTGGACGAGGCAGGGCAGATCGTCGGCGGCCTGATCGCGGTCATCCATTGGAATCTGCTGGAGATCAAGGTCCTGTGGGTGGGGGAAGGCCTTCGCGGCCGAGGGCATGGTTCCGCGTTGCTCAAGGCCGTCGAGCAGGAAGGCCTCCAGCGGCAGTGCCGGCAGTCCGTGGTCGATACGTTCAGTTTCCAGGCGCCGGACTTCTACCTGCGACACGGCTATGAAGTCTTCGGAGTTCTCAAAAATTGTCCCCCTGGGCAGCGGCGTTACTACCTCCGCAAGGACCTTCCGTGAATGGCCATCCCCTGTGCTGTGTCGCGGGACGTTGGCGGACGGCGGCGGGCGGGAGAGCCAAAGGAGTCTTATGAAATACCAGGAAGCGGTTGATGGAGTCAAAGAAGTGATCGTCTCCTTGTTCGACCTTGGCGTATCCGCCGGGCAAATCCGGGACGACGAGGCGGTCTTCGAGACGGGTATCGGTCTGGACTCGATGGCGGCAGTGGAACTGCTGGAAGGGCTGGAGGCAAGGTTTGGGATCGTCCTGGGCAACGAAGACTTGGACATGGCCAACTTCTCCACCGTCGAGGCCGTCGCCAGGCTCGTTTGTCGCAAGGCCGGGGATGGCCAGGCTTTTGCATCCGGCGGCTGGCAGGGCGACGGAGGCGCGGGCGATGAACCACTCCGCTGACGCGTCCACGGCAGCACCGGGGATCATGATCTCCCTTGAGGGCGTCACCATGCGCTACCCGCTGCCCATGCGATATCGCCAACTGCTGCTGTCTCCGCTGCGGCGGCGATACGTGACGGCGCTTCGAGGCGTGAGTCTTGAGGTCCAGGCTGGGGAGTGCGTGGGGATCCTTGGTCCCAACGGCGCGGGAAAGACCACGCTCCTGAAGGTCATCGGCGGCCTGCTGTATCCCTCCGAAGGCTCCGTGGCCGTGGGCGGACATGACACGAGCCGGGACAACCCCGCCGTGCGCCGCAAGGTGGGCTTTGTCCTCAACGAAGAGCGGAGCTTCTACTGGCGGATGACGGGGATGCAGAACCTGGAATTCTTCGGTGCGTTGGACAACCTTGCCAATCCCTACCTGGCCAGGCGCGCCATGGAGCTGCTGGAGTTGGTGGACTTGAAGTATGCCGCCGACTCGCGCGTGTCGGACTATTCCTGCGGCATGCGCCAGCGACTGGCCATCGCGCGGGGCCTGCTGGCGGAACCGGAGGTGCTTATCCTGGACGAGCCGACCAAGTCCCTGGATCCGCTGGGAGCGGTGTCCCTGCGGTCGCTGATTTCGCGCGAGCTTCACGCGGGTTTCGGCAAGACGCTGGTCATCGCGACCCACCAGATCGAGGAAGCCATGGAGCTTTGCGGAAAGATCGTGATCCTCTCCCACGGGAAAATCGTCGATGGCGTTTACACGCGGGACATCTCCGGCGGGGCCGAAGGGCTGGCCGGCCACTACAGGCAGGCCATGGCGCGGGCGGAGGTGGCGCGATGCTGATACGCAAGGCCGTGGCTTTCCTGAAGCGAGATTACCTCATCGAATCGAGCTACAAGTTCGCCTTCGTCTTCGAGATGCTCACGACGGTGTTTCCCCTGGTCAGTTTCTATTTCATCGGCCAGCTTGTCGGTTCGCGCGGCGACAGCCGGCTGGCGCGGTATGGAGGACAATACTTTCCCTTTGCCCTGGTGGGCGTGGCGTTCTCCCAGTACCTCCTGCTGGCCCTGGGGACCTTCAGCCGCACGATCCGCCGCAGCCAGATGGCCGGCTGCCTGGAGGCGACGCTCAGCGCCCAGACCTCGCCGCAGGTCGTGATCATCCTCTCCTCGCTGTATTGTTTCGCCACCAAGTTGCTGCACATCATTTTGGTGTTCCTTCTGGGCTGGCTGGCGTTCGGACTGGACTATCGAAACGCCAATTTCCTCAGCGCCGCGGTGGTGCTCCTGCTGACGGCGGGGGCCTTCAGCGGGTTGGGAATCCTCTCCGCCGCCGCCATCGTGCTGCTCAAGAAGGGCGACCCGATCGAATGGATCTTCGGGGCCGCCAGTTCGCTGCTGGGCGGGGCCCTGTTCCCCGTCGAGATCATGCCCCAATGGATGCAGTGCCTGGCGGTGGTCTTCCCGATCACCTACGCCCTGGAGGCCATGAGAATGGCGATCCTTCGAGGCCACACGGTGTGGATGCTCTGGAAACCGCTGATCGTCCTGGCCGCCACGGGGGCGGTGCTGATTCCCCTGGGCGTATGGGCCTTCGCCGCCGCGGTGGACAAGGGCCGGCGGGATGGAAGCCTGATGCATTACTAGCGCAGCCTGACCGGACCACCTCTGCGTCCGGCTGGCAGAAACCAAGACGCCAATACGGTGGAGAAACCATGAAACCAACATCGCGGGTCGCCATCATCGGCGGCGGGACCGTCGGCGGGGCGATGGCGGAACTCTTCGGCGGCGGCGCCGTCGTCTACGACATTCGCCCCGGATTCAGCCATGACCGTTCCTCCGTCAATCACTGCCAGGCAAGCTTCGTCTGCGTGCCGACCCCCCGCGGTGACGATGGCGCCGCTGACACGTCCGTCGTGGAGGACGTCGTCTCCTGGCTGGAGACGCCGCTGGTCGTCATCCGTTCCACCGTGCCGCCTGGAACTACGGATCGATTGAGGCGGGAAACCGCCAAGCACGTGGTGTTCCAGCCGGAATACCTGGGAGAAACTCCCCGACATGTCTATCGTAATCTCTCCGAGCAGGACTTCATCGTCCTGGGGGGACCACTGGAGGACACCTCCGCGGTGGCGGACATCTACAAGCGGTACCTCAACGCGACGGTTCGGTACCATTTCTGCGACGCAAAGACGGCCGAACTGGCCAAGTACATGGAGAACGCCTTCTTCGCCGCCAAGGTGACGTTCGTCAATGAGTTCCACGACATCGCCCGGCTGTTCGGCGTGGACTTCAATCTACTCCGTGAAATCTGGCTGGCGGATGGCCGCATCAACCCCGACCACACGGATGTGTATCCCTCCGCGCGGGGGTTTTGCGGAAAATGCCTGCCCAAGGACCTGGACGCCATCATTGCCGCCTGCCTTCAGGGCGGTTACGATCCGAAACTGCTGACGGCGGTGCGGGAAACCAACAACCAATGGACGCGCCAGACAGGGACAGACCAACGAATCCTTCAGTGGAGCCATAGACCATTATGAATCATCGAAACACTCATGGAATACCCTCCCGGCGGTGGATCGTCGCGTCGTTTCTGGTATCGGCGACCGCTGGGCAGGTGTCCGCCTGCACCGCCATCATCGTCGGAAAGGCCGCTTCCAAGGACGGTTCGGTGCTGGTGGGGCATAACGACGACTACGGCGGAACGCACTGCCTCAACTTTCGCGCCGTGCCCAGACTCCGCCATCCCCCACAGGCCACGGTGGAAGTCGCCGAAGGCCTGGAGATGCCCGAAGTCCCCGAGACGTGGGCCTATCTGTGGTCCCAGCTTCCGGGCCTGCCGTACAGCGACATCTATCTCAACGAATGGGGCGTGGCCGTGCTGAACAATTACACCCCGTCCCGCGACACCGAAGAGGCCGCCGCCCGGCGCGGAGAGCTTCTCCAGGGGGGCGTCCAGTTCATGCTGAAGCGCCTCATCGCCCAGCGGGCCAAGTCCGCCCGGGAAGGACTCGCCGTCGCCAAGGACCTTATCGAGCGGTTTGGCTACGGGGGCGGGTGGACCACCGTCATCGCCGACGGCCAGGAGGCCTGGCTGCTGTCTTTGGCGCCGGGCAAGCACTGGGTGGCCCAGCGTGTTCCCGACGACGCGGTGGTGATCCTTCCCAACACCTATATCATCTCGGAGGTGGACCCCAACGACCCGACGCAGTTCATGGCCGCCGCGGACCTGATCCAACATGCCTGTGCTCAGGGATGGTACGATCCCAATGGGGGCGTTCCTTTCAGTTTCCGCGACGCATACGCGACCGGCCGCGTCGGCGCCATTGACGGCCGGCAGAGGAGGGGGCAGGGCATGATGACCGGACGGGAGATCGAGTCTTCCGGCATCCCGCAATTGCCCTTTGCGGTCAGGCCCAAGGACAAGATCGGCTTGGCGGAGGTCATGGCCTTCCTACGAGACCGCGGTCCGGGCTACTCCATCTGCAACGACATGACGCAGGAATCCTCCATCTTCCAACTAAGGTCGTCCCTGCCTCCCGCCGTCGGATGCGTGTACTGGCATTGCCTGGCCCGGCCGGACGTAAGCGTCTTTGTCCCCTGGTACGCAGGCATCCAGAACGTGCCGGATTGCTATCACAAGTCGATCGCGCTGGAGACGCAACTGTCATTGTCCTACCACTTGTCGCCGCCGGGTGGGACCTTCGATGTGGATCCCAATCACGCCTGGTGGGACTTCAAGGCCCTGGCGGCATCGCTGCTGGCCGAAGAACCCCAACGACGCGAGACGGCGCGGGCTATTCTGGACGCCTTCGAGGACAGAGAGCTTGACAACCAACCAGCCGCCGAGGCCAAGGCGGTCGAACTGCACGCCGTCGATCCCCAAGCCGCTCGGGCTTACCTGACGGACTATTGCTCCCAGTGGGGCCAGAAGGCCCGCCGTTTGGCCGAGGGATTACCCCACCGACTGCGAAGACCGGAACGCCCCATACCCTAAAAACAGATCGGGTGCGGACCGGCCTAGTTATACCCATACCATGAGGGGGACGGGGACCATCCTCGTCACAAGACCATAACCGAAGCCGGGGGACCGAAGCGGGAATTCGGCGGGGTTACGTCCACGGCATCTCATCCTGCATTGACAAAGGGTATCTATGAACACCATGGCGAAAATGCGGTTTGGAGCATGCGCTGTCATCGTGCTGATCTGCGTGCAGGTGAGTAACCTCCAGGCACTGGAGGGTGACGGGACGTCACGGACTGAACCATCCAGCGGTCCTTCGGCGGACCATTCCGCCACCGAGGCGTTGCGAGTGGTCTTCTTCCATTCTCCCTCTTGCGAGGAATGCCACGAGGTTCGCAACGCCCTCCCCCGCATCACGGCCCGCTGGGGCGGGCGGATTCTCCTGGAACTCAAGAGCATTGAAGACGTCGAGGGTTTCACGGAACTTCTGTGCTACCAAGAACATTATCACCAGGACATCAACGCCCCGCCAGTCATGTTTATCGGCAGCCAATGTCTCAAGGGCGCCCGGTCCATCATCGAGCGGATGGACCGGACCATCGCCGAGGAACTGGACAAGGGCTCCAGCACATTCCTTCCGCCGGCCCCCAACAGGGCGGAATCCTCCGATCCCGTGCCCATCGGGGTGTGGAAACATTTTGAAAGTTTCAGTGTCCTTGCCGTGGCGATCTCGGGATTGGTGGACGGCATCAACCCCTGCGCCTTCACGACGATCGTTTTCTTCCTTTCCATGCTGGCCTACCTTCGCAAGGCCGCCGGCCAAATCCTCGGCGCCGGCATCGGTTTTACGGCTGGGGTGTTCGTGGCCTACTACCTGATAGGCCTGGGCCTGCTGGGCGCCGTCAAGAGCCTCTCCGTCAGCCACGGGCTGTCGTCGGCCTTGGCTTACGGTGTGGGCATCCTGGCGCTGATTCTGGCGGCCTGGAGCTTTGTTGACGCCCTCCGGTACATGCGCACGGGCAGCGCCAAGGCCGTTACGCTGGGCCTGCCTTCGGCGGTGAAAAACCGCATCCACGCGGTGATTCGCGGCGGTCTGACGACGCGCAACCTGGTGGCCGGTTCGGTGGGCGTGGGCTTCCTGGTGTCCATCCTGGAATCCCTCTGCACCGGCCAGGCATACCTGCCGACCATCATCTTCATCAACAAGTCTCAAGGTCTTCGCTCACATGCGGTCGGCTGGCTCCTTCTGTACAACGTCATGTTCATCATCCCGCTGGTGGCCATCTTGATCCTGGCGTACCTGGGAGTGAAGTCCGATGTCCTGGGCAACTACCTCCGGCGGCACATGACCGCTTTCAAGCTCGCCATGGCCGCCCTGTTTGCCGGCCTGGGCGTCCTGGTGCTGGCGACAAATTAGCGCCAGTATTCGACACACCATGATCTGGAGAGGAGGTGATGCCTTATGATCTCCTAAGCAATGGACAATAGACCGATATTGGACTTGGATATGCAACGTTCTAAAAACACTTCACCGAGAAAGGAAATTAAAATGAACATTGTGAACTTGATACGATCATCTGTAAAATCGGAACGGTCCGGAACTGTACCGAGGCCGTACAGAGGATCCAAAATAATTGTTTGCTTGCTTATCCTTATGGCGGCGATGACGTTTTTGGGAAATAGAGCGTCCAGGGCGGACTGGATTGAACATAAAAAATGCCATGCCACCTGGAAATGCGACGGCGATTCGCTCACAGGTAGTTGTGAGGCACATGGCGCTGTCTGCGAAGACAAAGGATGCGCCGATGTGTATCACGAAGGTTATGTGGAGATCTTTAATACATGCGGATGGCAGTCAACGGCAGAATGCGTATCAGAACCCAATGCCGACTGCCTTTTAAGAGACGAAAGTTATATTGCGACTAACTGCGACGGTTATTGCAGGTGGGTGTTTTACAATGATTGTAGATGTTCCTGCCGTGATAGTGAGCAATATGTTGAAGGTGGTGATCTGCATACCTGCTCGTCACGGTGCCGTCTGTCGCAGTAAAACCGTACAATTGCGCTTGTCGTCTCGCCATAACTTACCCTATACATCAATGAATCGACATTACTATTTATTGGAGGTCTTTGGCCATGGGTGTGCGGGAATGGGCCAACGACTTACGTTCCGATCGAATGTCATTGGTGGTAATATGGACTAACCATACCACAGAATGATTGGACGACAAGAAGGCAACATGCGGTAATAGCACATAGTTCTGTATGTCGCTTTGCATCAACGTGACCCTGTGCACGGTCTGCGACACGGTTACGAACGTACATTGGATGTAAGAGATTCTGGTGGAGCAAGGGGCGATGTTGCCCCTTGCTCCACGGCTAGGATGTGAGCAGCGGTATGAATAATTACCTTGACAATGCCAACTGCTCGATGAATACTGTGTATGTAGAGTGGATCATAGGGGCGTGGCGGTATGGCGGTGAGGCTATTTACGATTCTCGTGTAAAAAGGGTATGCGGGTGTTGGAACAGAAGGAGCTAGCATGAATATTAGAATGTTACGCGATAAAGAACCAATCAGAGCAAGGAGATGCCGTTGGAGTATGGTGTATCGCTGCTTCAATTGGGTAGTGGTCGGTTGGGTACTGGGATCATGGTGTCTGTGCGCAGAAGCAGCATCCGGCCCCGTTATTGCGCTGGATGCAATCAGTCGCGCGACATACGATCTGTGTCTCTATCTGGATGTTCCCATAGGCTATGCTCAACTAACAAATACTCATAAGGATATCGCAAGGGAAGGAAGTGGTGTGTTGCAGGAATGCGCCAACCTTTTGACAGCTCTTGGATTCCGGTGCCGCGTCCAAGAGATGTCATTATCAGAACTTCATTCCCTATCAAAAGCTGTCATTGTAGTTCACTCGGGCATGCCCCAGGTCATGCACGTTGATGGAGATATGGCATATCTGAGGGAATACCCACGAGAGGAACGTCATATATTATTGTCGGAACTTGGCCAAGGAAACCCTGTTGCTGCGCTGGCCGTCGAGGCTATACCGGTGACGGATGCGGTATCGAAAACAGTGAACATTCGTACACGAGTGAAGGATTTTGGGATTATAGATGAAGGGGATATTGTAGAAACAACCATTGTTCTTTATCGCGATACATGTAACGGGGACCTTGGCATAACTCGTATGTGGACAAATTGTGGTTGTACGACCATCTCCGGAAGCACAGAACGTTTTAAATGTCAGGAAATGGAAAGGCTCTTTCAGGTAAGGTTCGAATCCAAGGGAAAAGCCGGTTATCAGGAGTATCTCTGTTGCATCAATACCACGGCTGGTCCGGCTTTATTTAGGCTATCGGGTTTTGTGAGAAGCAAGGCCGGGTATTATCCCACGAAACTGGATTATGGAACCGTAGCCGTCAACGCAAGTGCCGTTAAGAGGCAGATAGTATTCATCTCGCCCGATGAGATCGGAAGGCGTCCGGTTATCTCCGTGGAGGCAGTGCCTCCTTTATCATGCGAGATCGAAGCAGGACAAGACCGTTTATGGGGAGTTCCGGCCGATAATGTGTGCGTGACACTGAATCCGCAAAGCATGGCAACAGGCCTTCTGAAGACCAGCATCCGTGTGGTCTATCGTTATGGAACGGACAAGAAGGAAGTGGCCATTCCTATTGAAGCATATATTGTTCCAGCTATTAAGAAATATTACCTAGTACGTTTACCCGATAGCACGGTTGGCAAGCCAACGGATGCCGTGATAAGTCCGCCGTGGCTGAAAGTTGGTCGTCTTGTGAATTGTAATATAGAGAACGAAGCGGAGGTCATTAACAATCAAATTACATTGACATGCAATCAAAACGAGATATCTTTTCATGGAGTGCCAACGCAGGCAGGGATCGGCGAGATAACAGCGACCGCGGTGATTGAATCAGAGAAAGGAACAGAACAATGCCAAATAATGTTCATTCTGGTGGCAAAACGAGAAGTTATGTCTTCGTTGCCGTAATGACGGTCTTGAGTTATATGAACGGCAACGCTTTAGGACAGACCACTGACACGATCTCGGGAGAAATCGCAGATCGCCTAACCGGGCGGCGGGCGGCTTTGTCGGAGGGAAGCGTCAGTTACGAGTCGTACTTATGCGCGGTTTCTCAGGGCGATTATGAGGCGTTTCGGGAGAAAGTATTGGGGAAAGACCAGGGTAGTATGGCGACGGATGCGAGGGAACTGGCCAATCGCTTTGCCGTGCTACCGGAAGTGCAAGGCATAAACAAGTATGAAGGCAGTATGTTTTATCGATACGGCGAACGGGACAAGTGGCGTCTTGTCCGGAGAAGGATCGGTATAGCCTCGGAAGAGAGCAGAAGGCTCGAAACAGAAGCGGCCAAGAATAAGCAGGTTGTTGTCCGGTCTCCCGATCGCGAAGACGTGGCATACAACGGCGAATACGTGATGTCGCTTCGAGATGATGCGGAATTGAACTTGGATCGAGAGAATACAGCGATCGATTATCCCCGGATTGAGGAATTAGACATATCCTTGTTTCCCTGGTATTACTTACGGCAGAGAGGGGCCAATCCGGGGCAGACGATTAGTGGAAAAATAGAGGGTACAACCGCCACCATAACCTACGCCAACCAAAGGAAGGACGGAAGCCGTTCGGCGGTGTCGTATGAGTATAGAATGGACCTTGGATATGCTCCTTCGCGGGTATGGGGGGAAAGTGATGGCAAGCTTTTTATGGAGCGGCTTTATGCCTATGGAGACGCTGACCCCAATGGCAATGGCTTGAACACCCCGATCCTGTGTTGTCAGGCGGACTTTAAGCCAGGAGGATGGGTACGTGTTCAATTGTGGGTGGTGAAAAAGTGGATCCAGCAAGTGTCCGACGATGATCTGAATGTCAAGCTGCCGGAGAAATATATAGTCGTTGACAACCGTTACGGAAACGTTCCTCTATTTGTTGAACGGGATACCAGACAAGAGGAGCACATATCTGAATTACCTTTCGAGGTAAAACAATGGGCGACAACCGCGAGCACCCAAGCGGCAACGAAATCCGTAAGTGACTTACAACAGGCTAGCGTCAAATGGACGTCACAAAACAAATCAACGGATATGGCGTCACGCTCAGGTTCTTCTGGATACGTGACGACGTGGAACTGGAGGATCTGGGTAGGATTGGCATCCTGTCTAGTTATTGGGGTGGGGCTTGTCATAAGACGTAAGGTTGGAAGGAAAGGCCGTCGCCCCAAGTGTTCGATAGCGTCGGAGATGGAAGACGGCAGAGAGAAATAGCGGCCAAACGACGATATTCCAAGCCAGGGGCTTTAATATTATCGTGACCGGTTGAGAGCATTACGCCGGGGGCGTCCCTAAAGTACGGTGCAAGGCCGAATATCACAGGGTTGTGCCCCATCGACGCTGTTGGTGAAAAGGCGGAGATCGAAGGGAATTCCGGGAATCGATGGCGGGTCTTCTTGCGCGCGGGATGGGGGTCAAAGGGAGAAGGTCATGGAAACCGATGTCACGGTTCCCGGTTTTGGCGGCAACGATGACGACGCGGTAATGAGGGTCGTAGCCTATCTCTGCCAAGCCGGGCAGCGAGTCGCCCAAGGCCAGGCGATATTGGAGGCCGAGACCGACAAGGCCGTCCTGGAGGTCGAATCGCCGGTGGAGGGGGTGCTCAAGGAATATCGCGTGAAATGCGGGGACACGGTCCGGCAGGGGGATTGCGTCGCCACGGTCGAACAGAGGGATGTCGGCACGTGAACGGCTGCGCCGGTTTCGTGGTCGGGACGCCTCTTGGATGAACGAAAACCGCCATCGCGCGCGGGCTGCGGCATAGAGTGGAATCTCCCAGGGGACAATACGATTCGGAAACCCGACTGATGATCCGCGCCGGGCGGGGGGACGCGGAGGCGTTCAGGCAACTGTATGTCGCGATGCGAGAAACGGTGCGGGCCTTCCTCAGCAGCCGCGACGGATGCTTGACCTGCCACGACATCGACGACATGACCCAGGAGGTCTTTCTGCGCGCTTGGGCCAACCCCGGAGAGTTTGCGGCACGGTCTTCAGTCCGGACCTTCCTGCTGGGCATCGCAAAGAACGTGCTTCAAGAGACGTGGCGCAACCGAGCCAAGGTATCCATTAGGCTCGCTACCTGTTCCTTCCAGCCGGAGGATCCAAACCAAGAGCCTCTCGGAGAGAACGAGAAAGCTCTCAGCCGCCGAGTCATCGCCCGGGCTAAAACCGAAATGACCGCCGAACAACGATCGGCCTTTGAGTTGGTCTACGTGCAGGGCCTGTCGGTCGAGGAGGCCTCCCGGCGATGCCACTGCAATCTTCAGCAGTTCCGCAATCGCCTTTGGCGGGCCAGGATGAAGCTGAGGGAAGCGCTGCTGGACTCCCAGGACGCCGTGTTGCCGTAACATCGCTGTCGCCAAACTCCCCGACGTCGGTCGGAGGACTGCCATGCTCACCCTCGCGTGAGCATTTTTTTATCCGGTCCTTGCCGCTTGTGCCGGCCTGGCACGCTGGATCGGCCGGGACCGAGTGGCGCGGGCCGCTCAGGGCGCTACCGGTCTCCAGGTGGGGTATGTTTGCACGTGGTCGAACGTCGGTGGGGTGATCGCTGTGGCGCCTCGGCCGTCCGCCTCGGCGACGTAGAGAGCCGAGAATCCGTTCCGCCTGACGCCGAAGGCCACGAGTTTCCCGTCGCTCGACAGGGCTGGATAGTAGTGCTCGGTCCCAGGCTTGGATCGGGTGAGTTGTTGAACTTCCCCGTCGACGGAAACTCTCATCAGTTCCACCGACTCGCCCACCTTGGCCGTGTAATAGATCCACTTGGAGTCGGGCGCCCAACTCGGCAGATCGCTGCCGCTGGAGTGGAAGTCGGGGTGTTTGAGCGGCTCGAAGCTGCCGCTATAATCGCCCCGGTCAGCCAGCTTTCGCAGGCCCGTTCCGTCGGCGCGGACGACGTGCGGGTGGCACTTGTAGTGCTGGCCAGACAGGAAATGCAGCCACCGGCCGTCGGGCGACCAGGTGGGGATGAACTGGAATGTGTGATTGGGGTTCTCGTCCACCCGACGAGGGTTGGAACCGTCCTTCTCGGCGATGTAGACCATGTAGTTCTTGTTGTAGGCGATGTGCCGGCCGTCCGGGGAGACGCTGCAACCGTAGGTGAAGCCCTCGGGACCGCTGGACAAATCCTTCTTATTCCGCCCGTCGATGTCCATGACGAATGGGTGCTGAATCCCATTAATCAGGGGCGCGAAGGTCACGCGATTTGGATCGCCCGGCCAGGGCTTCAGACCGGCGTTGTAGTTGCTCACCCGCTCGACGGCGGCGAGGTTCAGTATCTCGCCGGTGTGGATGTCCACCAGGCAGCTATCCAGCAGCCAGTTGCCCTCGGTCATGCGGAAGGTCCGATGTTCCTTCTCCCAGGCATAGTTCTCGGGGCTTTCCCAGGCCAGGCCGACGACCGCCCGCCCATCCGGCCACCAGCCGCCAAAGCCCGTCCAGTGGTTCTCGTCGGTGATCCACGAGCCGCCGATCTCATGGCGGCCGGATCCGTCGGCGCGGATAATCACCGCCCGGTGGGTCCGCCAGTTGTAGAACTGGCCCCGCGGATCGTCGCACTTCATGTCCGTGTAACCGATAAGGTATCGACTGCGATCGGCCATCCGAGGACTCCTCTGGCATCCCGCCAATGCAAGGACCACGCCTATTCCTATCCCACACGCCGTCTTGGCCAACATGGCCCGTCCTTTCTCCAAACCGCCATCACCGGCAGGGGAACATCGTGACACACCGAGTTCCCGTCGGATACGGACGGTCCGCCGCCCATATCGCGACACGGTATATAACAGGATCATCTGCCGGCGGCAACGGCCAACTCGACTTCATGAAGACACATCGCGTAATGGCTGCCGGTCGGATCCCAACTGGGGATGACTCAAGGCCACGGGATTGGGGCACACAAGGCTGGTCTGCCTACATGGTGGCTGTTGCCTCCGCCGCCTTGGACGAATGCCCTTCGACGTAAGGGATTGTGCCGCCGGCTGGGATAGGCCAGAATGTTCGGCGGCGCGAGGCGGGCGCTTCCAGGTGGGGGGTCTTGTTTCCACGGGGGTCGGGCCGGCAGACAGGGTGAAAGGCATGGGCGCATGACCATCCGGGCCGTGTTGATCGGCATGTTGCTGGGGCTGGCGATTGCGGCCCTGGGCTATTTCAACGACTGGGTGTTGAGGCTTAGCTTTGTCGCCAGCGACCTGGTCCCCATCGGCGTCTACGGCCTGCTGATGATCGGCGTTCTGGCCGTTAACCCTCTGCTGGGGATCATGCGTCGCCGGCGGTTCACCGCCGCGGAGATGGCGGTGATCGTTTCCCTGACGCTGGTGGCCTGCGTGATACCCGGCCCGGGTTTAATGTGGCATTTGGGCAACTCCCTGGTCATGCCCCAGTTCTATCAGCAGGTCGAGCCGGGCTGGCGCAGACATCAGCTTGTGCAGTATGTCCCGCCGGTCATGCTGGCGGACGTCTCGGCGGATTACCAGAAGGTGGTGGGGGGCTTCTGCGTCGGTCTGCGAGCCCAAAAGGACATCGGTCTGGGCGACGTGCCCTGGAACGCCTGGACCCGGACGCTGGCTTTCTGGTTGCCGCTGATCGCGTTGAGCTTCATCGCGGGGATATGCCTGGTGCTGATTGTCCACAGGCAATGGGCGACTCGCGAGCGTCTGCGATACCCCATCGCGGCGTTTGCCTCCGAGATGCTGGAGACCGCCGAAGGAAAGACCCGGCCGGCGATCATGGGGAACCCGCGCTTCTGGATGGGTCTGGCGCTGGCGGGTGGCGTCCTGCTGGTCAACGGTCTTGCGTGTTGGTACCCCAAGAGTATCCAGATTCCCACCGAGATCGACATTGGACCGCAACTTTTCGACCGTTGGCCGGAACTGAGCAAGGTGCCCTTTCCCCTTAACCAAGCCACGATCTTCCGATTGTACTTCTCCGCCGTCGGTCTGGCCTTTCTGGTCAGCACGGAGGTTTCTTTCTCGGTGGGCGTGAGCCTGTATCTGTACGTGGCAGTATATGTTCTGCTGGCGGCATTGGGCGTGACGCTCACCGGGCACTACTTCGAGGGCGGGTCACAAGGCTTCCTGCTGTTCGGGGCCTATGCCGCCATGGGCCTGACGGTCTTTTATCTGGGGCGGCGGTTCTACCTGGCCGTCCTGGCCAGGACGTTGGGAATTCCCATCGGCGAAAGCGTTGAGACCGGTATTGTCCGGGCCTGTCGCATCGCCCTGGCCGCCGCAACGGCCATGGTGCTGATGCTGACGTGGGTCGCTGGCCTTCACTGGATACTGGCGTGTCTTTTTGTCCTGCTGGCCGGGCTGGTCTTCCTGGTGGTAACCCGGATCACGGCCGAGACGGGCATGTTCTTCATTCAACCCAACTGGCACGCCCTGCCGGTAATCGTCGCCTTGGTGGGCATGGAGGCGGTCGGACCCAGGATGCTGGCGATCCTGGCCATGCTGTCGCTGGTCCTGGCCATTGACCCCCGCGTGTGTCTGATGCCCCTGGTGGCCAATGCCCTCAAGATCAGTGAGGACCAGCGAATCAGGCCGGCGCGGATCGGTGTCTGGATGGGCGCGGCGGTCTTGGCGGCCCTGGTCGCGGGCGTGGGGGGCACCT
>Ga0315284_10000553_pt1 | contig 50879 bp, 61 predicted proteins | sample YL17G09_16_MG_FD_203696 | JGI IMG/M metagenome (GOLD analysis project Ga0315284, IMG submission 203696) | Sediment microbial communities from Yellowstone Lake, YNP, Wyoming, USA - YL17G09_16 | ecosystem: Environmental > Aquatic > Freshwater > Lake > Sediment | place: USA: Wyoming | collected...
CGGCGGACCTCCTGTTCGTAAGAGAGCATTTTTTCGCCCGCGTAGGCCGCCCCAACAAATGGACTGAACATGCGCAAGAAAAAGAAACGTCCAGCCCGGAAGCGCCCGGTGCGCAAGCTCACGCTCGAAGAAGTGGTGACTGCCGCCGTGAACGCCGGAGCCACGGTCAGCGTAGGCTTGGTGCCCATCGGTTCTGGCGTCGCACCCATTCAGTCGATGGTCAAGCCGGGGGTGGACAAGGCTGTCGAGTGGATCAACAGCTTGGAGAAGCCCGAGCGCCCCAAGCTCAACCTGCCCACCAGCCAGTGGCCCGGCTCGCCGGGCACTCGCGACATCATGGCGGCGATGGAATACACCGACCGGGACGTGGACCGGGTGTTCAAGGACAACCCCAGCAGCCAATGGATCATCACGCCCTTCGAGATCATCGAGCGAACCAAGTTCTATGCACCGAAGCCAAAGGCTTTGCCAGTGCCAGAGCAGTCAACGTCAAATCCATCATAACCTATGCAAGACATCCAGACTATCAAGGAAGCCTTCGACGCCCTCATGATGCAGCGCTCCAGCCTCGACATGGACGAGGGCACGGACGGCGATAAGCTCGAAGATGCTGAGAATGCGCTCGACCGGCTGGCCAAGAAGGCTCAGCGCCCCGTCGAGGAGTTGGCCGGGCAAATGTATACAGCCTATTGCGAGGCGGTGGGCGGTGTGGCCTACGACGGCAAGCCGCTGCCCGCTTGGCCGGAGTTCTCCACGGACCCAACCAAACAGAAGCAGGCTGCCGGGTGGCTGGCAGCAGCAAAGGTGGCAGCCTTGAACGCAACCGTGGACACGCCCGCGCTCACGCCGCAGGAGCGGGCCAAGGGCCGCAGCGAGAACTACCACAGCATGTCTTCGGAGGACCAGTGGGCCGAGGACAAGCGCTTGGGCATTCTGGACTGGGATGGCAAATGACCGCACGCCCGGACATCACCAAGTCAGAGAACATGCTGGAGGTCCAAGGGGACCGGGTGTCTGTTTACAGGTACCGGGAGGACCATGTGCCGGACAAGGTGTGGGTCTTGACCTTGGTTCATGTCATCAGCGAAGCGGGGCACGAGATGCGCATGAGCAACCGCGAGGCCAAGGACCGCAAGCCCGACTGGCCCTTCACGCAGGCGTACTACGACAAGCTGCGCCCAGCTCCGCCCGGCAACAAGGAAAACGCCAAGTGGGAGATCACCCTGAAGATCAAATAAGAGAAAGGACATTATGCTAGTTCGAGCCACCAGTGCTATTGCTTACGCAGAGAATACCGCCAGCGGTTTGATCGACGATCTCCGCTTGCTTGTTTACAACGCGGTACACAGTGCTCCGCATTCGACTGCCAACGAAATCAGTCGACGGCCAGAGTTTGCCGATTACCAGATTGATAGTGTGCGCCCGCGCTTCGCAGAATTGCGGCGTGTCGGCATCATCGCCGAAGGAGCCGAGCGCAAAGACCAGCACACGGACATGCTGTCGATTACGTGGTATATCACTAACAACGTTGCGCAAGAATCGGACTTTGAAAAACTCAAGGCACGTGTTTTCTGGGGGGTGAAGCGCGAGGGTCGTGTGGGTAAGCTGTATGCGGACAAGGAGCAGGCGCAGGAGGTAGCCGGTCAGGCCGGGCTATCAGTCATCAAGCTGCGCGAAGCTAAATGAAGACACACCAGTTTGAAGTGGCGGGCGTGAAGTTCCGCAGCAAGGCGTTCGACGAGGCGCAGGTCCAGCGCGGCGACCGGCTGACCCTGATCTTGGAGCCGACCAACAAGTACGACTCCGGCGCTATCGCCGTCTACAAGGGCGAGCACCACATCGGCTACGTGCCGCGCACCCACAACACCTTGATCCACGAGGCGGTCGCCCAGCGCCCAGCAGAGGTCGGCGTCTGCGTGGACGCGGCGTGGAAGGGCGGGTGCTGGGTCGTTGTAAACATTAAGGAACAAGATGGGAACAGTGATGTTGAGGTTTCCCAGACCGCTGGATGAACACACGCACGCAGTTTTGAAGTGGGCGTATCTGAGCGCCACTGGTCGTATCGTTCGTCACAAGGGCTTGTTTGCGGCGTGTGCGAAAGGCAAGTGGCATACCTTCGACGCCTCTGATGTGAAGTACGCCAAGGCGGAGGGGTTCCTGACCATCACGCGCAGCGCAAGCAAGACCGGGCGTGAATCGAAGATGCTGCCCGGTGATCTGTACGTCGAGGAACTGGCTTTAACACCCATCGGCGAGGCTCTGGGCAGCGTGTGTGCTCAGCTTAATGAGGTTTATTACATCATCAACGCGGGTGAGGTTGTTTACGGATCGCTGCGTGACTTCGGCTATCTCCACCTTGATTATGTCTGTCTCTCTGTTGGGAGCACACGTCGGCACTTGCTGCGCGGTCTGACTCCGGGGTCAAGGCTGCACATGAAGCCGAACCCGACTAAGCACAATGCTGACGCGTTGGGGCTGTTTACACTGGAGGGCAATTTTCTAGGGACTGTGCGCACGTACGATGTAGGCGTGTGGTGGCTTGATTTCGCCCGGTTTCGATCTCAACAGATCGTGGTTGAGGTAACGGTGGTGGGCGCAGGCAGCGTCTCCGCCCACGTGATTGCCAGAACCACAAGCCCCAAGCATAAAGCGTTGCCGGAAGACGCTGATTCGGTGCTGTTGGCTGACGCTTTATGAATAGACTTCAACGCAGCAGCCGCGCCCGTGGCGGCAACCGTGGTGGCGTGGGCGGAGGGTACGAGCAGACCGACCCCGACTGGGACCGCAAGCGTATACAACGCCTGCGGGCCGAGTACGACAGCCTCGACCACGGCTGGCGGCAGACCTACCTCAAAGGGCTGAGCGACGCGGACAAGCGGGCGGTGATGCGGCGGGATGAAAGCTGACCCTGACTTCAACCCTCTCCGAAAAGAGGGCTGTGGTCAAGGCAGTGCAAGGCAGCGCATTGCAGCGCATTGCGTAGTATAGCGCAGTACCGCTACGCTGACTTCAACCCTCCCATCGGAAGGGCTGTGGTCAAGGCAGTGCAAGGCACAGCAGCGCATGGCGCCGCATCGGTTGGGATCGTAATGCACGGTACGGGAGTGCTACGCTGACTTCAACCCTCTCCGAAAAGAGGGCTGTGGTCAAGGCACGGCACAGGAGCGTACGGCATTGAACCGCTGCGCAAAGCAACGTACCGCTGTGCTCAGGAATGCTGACTTCGGCTCTCTGTAAACAAAGAGCCGTGGGTCGGCAGTACATAGCACTGCATCGTATTGGATGGTATGGCACAGCGCGGCACTGCTGGGCTGCGCTGACTTCAACCCTCCCATCGGAAGGGCTGTGGTCAGGGCATTGGGACGCGTTGGATTGCAAGGTGCTGTATGGCACCGCAAGGCAGGGCACAGCACTGACTTCAGCCCTCTCAACAAGAAGGCTGTGGTCATGGCTGCGCGAGGCAGACCACGCCGACACACGGCCTTCGCAAAAGACCGAGTGTCAGTGGTGTATTGCATGGCAGGGCAGGGCATAGCAGCGCACAGCACGGCAAGGCAGCGCTGCGCTGACTTCAACCCTCTCCGAAAAGAGGGCTGTGGTCGGGGCATCGTACCGCTGTGGAATGCACGGTATTGCAGCGCAAAGTACGGCATAGGACTGCAATGTACGGCACAGACTTCAGCCCTCCCGGCGGAAGGGCTGTGGTCAGCGCAGTGTGACGCAGTGGGTTGCACGACTAGGCGTTGCAGGGCATAGCAGGGGACTGCGTTGCCAATGGTATGCTAAGCTTCGTCGTCATCGCCATCACTGAGGCGACGCGAAACCTGTTTTTCGGCACGCTCGCTCAAGGTGCCGCGCAGTTTTTCAGCTTGCGCCTCCATGATGCGTTTTGTCGCCGCCTTGTTCGACTCGAATGCCAGCATCCGAGCCGAGTTTTCCTCCGCTTTTTGCAGCCGCATCTTCTGCTCTGGCGTGAGCACATGCGCGTGCTGAGCCAAGACGGCCCGGCTAAGCCGAATCTGTCGGCAGCGGGTGTTGAGGATTTTCCGTTCCCAGAGTTTGAGTTGCTGCTCTGTGGTCGGAACAGGTATTAAACGGTAGCCTTTGCCGTTGTTGCCACGCTCCGCGAGGTAGAAACCGCGATCAATCAGTAGCTCGCGAACGGCCATGATCTCGGTCTTGTAGCGCAGGGTATCGTGTCTCAAGCCCAAGTTGTGCTCGAAATACTCGTGAGTCAGAAGTTCTGAGCCTTCCTTGCTGCCGACCAGCAGCCCGCTTGACTCCATCACATCCACGCAGTGAACGGATTCAGGCAACCGGGTTGTGGCTGGTCTTGGCAGCACAGGTGCGTCCTTAGCGTTCATATCAATCTAAGAACGCGACGGTGAACCGACCAAACTTCGGACGCCAGACGCCAATGCCGATCATGTAGCCGAGGTTGACGGCGGTTTTGCGTGCGTCGACTTCCGAAAGCATGTTGGTGTCGACCATCATTGTGTACACCAGCTTGGCTCCCGTCGGGATTGACGGGCGGTGAAAAGCAACACGTGAGCCTGTCCGGGGTGGAATGCGCACCGGTTTTTTGAACACGTACTCGTTGTCGACCTGAACGTAGGTGTCGTAGACGAACGACAGGAGAGGGTCGATCTCAATGCCGTATTCTTCGGCAAACTCCACCGGACTCTTGTAGCCCTTTGGAACGCTTACCGGGTGTTTCGTGCCCTCGAACTGGACCTGCGGTTCCACGAGTTGGATGGCTATTTCAGCCTGCTTGCCCAGCTTCTCCTTGGCGGCTGATTCGCGCAATCCCTTCTCGAAGTTGTCGCTGGGGATGTAAAAGCTCTTGGCTTCCGCGTCCCAGTAGGCAGCAGCGCACCACTGGAGTTTGAGGATGGCAGCTTCGAGGTCATCCGTGTTTTGCTTCTTGAGCTTTTTCTTTTTGACTTGGAGGTCTTTGATGCACTTCGTCCACAGGTGCGTGCTGTCCAGCGCAACAGTGTTGTGCAAAAGACAGGGACGAATGAGGGTGTTTTCGACCTTGATCTCCACAAGGCCGTTCGAGTGTTTTTTACTCATAGGCAGAGTGCGCCGCCCGAATTCTGGTCGGGCCGTCAGTTAGCTGACATCATGCGCTGGCGATTGCGTGTTGCGTTTCATCCGGCGCACGCCGGTTACTTTGCGTTCGCGTTTCGATAGCGACAGACTAGCGTGGGCGCACTGTAAACGAACACCAGATACCAGTCAACGTATTTTTACACAAAATCAGAGCGGTCAAAACAAAAATCTCGTTCTGGCTTATATGGCACAAGACCAACCAATCAACCGGCCCGTGTCGCTCCCGACCGGGGAAGAACTCGAACGCCAGATCAAGGCGACCGCTGAACAGCACGAGCGCTTGACGAAGCTGAAGGCAGCTTCGGATGCCCGCGCTGCCGCGCTGGCTGTAGCGCATGAGCAGGAGATGGTGATGGTCAACTTGCTCGCGCAAACACCGCTGGCGCTGGCTGTAGCGGACGGGCCAGCCAAGGCCGAACCGCCGCCTGTTGTGGACGTGGTACCACCAGCCGTGGTCGCGGCTACGGTGCGCTTGCGTGCTGGGGAGGGCGCGAACTTCAAGGTGTACCATTTGAATGACCATCCCGAACGCGAGCGCGAGGTCGCCGTCCTGATCGAAACAGGTCGTCAGCGGGTCGAGCGCAAGACAATGAAGCTCAACAGAAATCCAATCGCAGCGCTGGCCCAGCATCTATGGGTTGCCCGCAAGCACATCCATGACCATCCCGAGGCTGCGAACACACGGATTTGGGTCGAAGACCTCTACCGCCCCTATCACTGCTCCATTCCCGAAACGATTATCCGCTTGAAGCTGGCGCGGGAGTTCAGCGCTGTGACTTTCTTGAACGAGATCAACACGACGCCCAGTGGGCGCGGGCACCACGCTTACGTCAGCTTCGGTCCTGAGATTGGCCGGTTCACAGAGGACGACCTGCATTTGGCCATCACGGAGATGACGCGCCTGCGTGGAGACGGGAGCTTGAGCGTTCTGGAGCAGGCTGTGCCCTCCGAGATGTCTCGCGCTTGGGCCAGCATCAACAACGAGAAAGATTGGCGTAAGTGCCGAGTTTTCTGTCCAAAGATGGCCTTCGAGGCGTTCGACGAGTGGTGGAAGCTGATGGATTACCACGTGCCTCAGCGCCCGATGGCGTGGTCGTGGCTTCCGCAAGCGGACCTCGACCCAGACCCCGAACCGCAACGCGCCCAGCAGCCGAAGCCTGTGGTAATTCCTAAAGCTCCGGCTCCGAAACCCGCCACAAGTAAGGTTATCGCTGAGCGCATGAATCAGGACGGTCCCGGTCCAAAGTAAACCGGGTTCTTACCCAGTGATGAAACCGGAAATCACCGTAGACGTTAAGCGCTGTGCCCGTTGTGGCAAGGACCACGAGAAGATCGTGTTCAAGAAGCTCACCCAGCCCGGCCCGCGCCACTCGCACTGGGCACCGTGCCCCACCAATCAGGAGCCGATCATGATGCGCGTGGTCGAGATGGACATGGCGCACACCAAGGAGGACGGTGCCCAAGGGGCCGAGCAGATGGAGGTCAAGAGTTTCGTGTTCTCCAAGGAGTGAAACAAGAGCGTTGTTCGTACTGTGGCCGCCGGGGGCACTGGCGGCCAGACTGCCCAGAGATTGCGTGGTTGATGTCTCGACCCCGCAGTGTAAACATTCAACTGGTCAGCACACCGATAGTGGCCCGCACGCGGAAACTGAAGGCCCGCTGGCGCTGCGAAGAAGACCAAGACATCAACGCCTTCTACGACATAAACGCCGAGGCCGAACTGGTCGGAGCGTTAGAAAGGTCCGCCATGAAGCAGGTCCGTGTAGACAAATCCAAGCTGTTGGAAATTCTCAAGAAGAACCGCGACGAGCATCGCGGCATCTTCCTCGAAGCGCAGAAGTCCTTCCGCGCCGTCGCCATCAAGATGCTCGATGCGCAACTCAAGGACGCCCGCACCGGCAAGCCCTTCGAGTTGGCCCGGCTGACGACGCTCCAAGCGCCGGAAGACCACACCGCCGACTACGACCGCTCCATCCAGATGTTGGAGATGAGCGTCGACAAGGAGATCGCCGTTGACGAGCGCGAGTTCCAGAACTACGTTCAGGACATCTGGTCGTGGAGCCGCGACTGGGCCACGAGCAACATTGGCTACGTCAGCAAGAGCAGCCGTGGCTACGGCAAGCTCGCCGCGCTCTCGAACAGTTGATAGTATACGGACTGGCGAAGTATATGACCACAGGCCCACATGGATGCACCCCGGATCAAGAGATGCTCAGGCTGGCTCTTCAAGAAGTGACGCTGTCAAAGCGCATCGCGGAGTTGGAGGCGGCAATCGCAACGCCAGCCGCTGTCTGGACGAATATGTTGCGCGGGACGATAGCGATGCCGGGGCAGATGGCGCATTTGGAGGAGAGGGTGCAGGCCCAGGCTCAGCGCATCGCGGAGCTAGAGTCGGAGCACCTGCCGGAGTGCGACATCATGGACCGGCCTCCCGAGGGTATCAAAAAGCCGTGCAATTGCAGACGGTGGAGGAGAGTGGAATTGGACGCGGCGCAGCGGCGCATCAAAGAGTTGGAGGAAGAGTTGCGAATAGAGTCCCGGTCAAGAAGCAGCGAGGGAAGCGGTGGTTGCGTGGTGGCGGGGGAATGATGCTGGCGTTCTCAGTACAGTTCGCACGCTCAACGAGCGGATGGACAAGTATCCCGACGCTCATGGAGTGTATGGATCGCCTGAGTTGCAACAGCTATGGCAAAGAATTGCCGCGCTCCAGAAGCGCATCGTGGAGTTGGAGACGTCGATGCAGAACGCTCTCGATCACGTCGACGCCCTAAAGGGCCAGAAATGACATTGGGAATACCAGATGAACCGACACAGGCGGACGTTGACCGCCTGCTGGGCCACTTGGTCACGGCCACCAAGGTTCAATGGCGCATGTCCAGCAGGTATGTGAAGGAGTCCACCTTCACCAAGTGCTTGCGCTGGGAGGACTCCTTCGAGGCGATGCGGCAGGAGGCGATGTCCACAGGATGCGGCTTTCTCGTGGCTCAACAAATCAGTTCTTAAAGGTCATGATACGAACCATTCTATATCGGCTGGGCGGTGACGGTGCGTACACTGAAGGCGTCCTCCACGGTTTCAGCGAAGGGCACGCCATCATCGAGAACATCGAGACAGGCGAGATCGGCCTTGTGCCGGTCAAGGCAGGCAACCTGAAGTTCAAGGTCAAGACCACGGAGTGGGTCGAGATGCAGGTTCGCGCCCAGCGCGAGGCGCAGGCCCAGCAAGTCGTGGCCATGCCCAACGTCAACTTCCGCACAGGCCGTTAAGTGTGATCCCAGAGTCGCCAGACGCGCAGAGCATTCAGCCGATTATTTTGGCCTTGGCTCCGGCGCGTGAAGTGATTCTGGAAGAACTGCACAAGCGCGAGCGCGAAGGCCCGCCGGGCCATCCTTTTAACGGCATCGTGCTTTCGCTGGCGGAAGACTACGGAATCTATCCAGACGAATTTAAGGCAACACTATGAACATCGAAATCAGCCATCGCGACATCACCGGCCCCGGACTCTACATCATGCGCTGGAACGGCCACACCGGGTTGACCCGCGTGGTGGGCGACGCCAAGCGCGGGTACAAGATCATCCAGCCCGAGGGCACGCCCGAAACCTACATGCGCGGCCTGCCTGAAGATGGGCACATCCCTGATGACGCCCTGTTCAGCGAGCCGCTGAACATCGTCAAGGTGTGATCGAGCACCCCGACGACGCCCTCCTAGACCCACGCGCAGAGTTCGAGCGCCTGCTCGCGCCCTGCGTCTGTGATTGGTGCGGGAAGGCGCACGTGGTGCGCAACGCCGAAGAAGGCGTCGACCGGCTGGTCATCATCAAGCCGGAATGGCGATGCCGGGAGGTAAAGCAGGGCGGCTACGTCTCCAAGCACTGGAAGGCGTGGCGCGTCTGCTCGCTGTGCCTGAGCAAAGGGCAGTTCGACAAGTGGATATTCCCGGTGATCGCCCACATGCCGGAGAACGACTTCTTGGCGCAGTTGGTTCAGGTCCAGCCGATGAACCTGCCCGCCGCGCAGGTGATGTACATGGACATCGTGGTGCTCCGGGCCTACGCCGAGCGCCCGCTGAACCTAGCCCTGTATGGACGCGCCCAGATCGACCTGTAGTTATACCATGAACTCGATGATAAAGCGGTTGACGGAGTCGGAGGACCAAGTGCGCACGGACAAGTCCACGCCGCTGCCGGTCATCATCGACAGCCGCCCGGTGGAGTTTTGGCGCTGCCCTCACTGTCAACAGGAAATCCACGAGAAGCACACGTACGTCAACGAGGGCGTCGACTACCACTCCGACTGCAAGGGCGCGCTCAAGTTCCCGCCCACGGACTGGTCGAAGATCAACCCGGTATGGCGGAAAATCTTGGAGCCACACGCGTAGTTACTGCACGTATGAAACACACCAAATACATGCTGGGGGCGCTTCTAGCGCTCGTGTGCCTGATAGCTGTAAACACCTATGCGGCGGGTGACAAGCCGCTGTTCGACCCGGAGGGTTGGACGATGAGCCTTGGAGGGAGCGGGGGAACCACGCTCTCAGGGGACGCTGAGTCAGCCTTCGGCGCGACGATTGACTTGGGCCACACCGGGCATCTCCTGCTTCCGCTTCAAGGTGGTTTGCGCCAGACCTTCAACTACGGCGACGGCGCAGACGGTGACGCCCAAGTGCTGTTCGACACGAAGCTCTACTTGGATGCCACGCTGTTCACGCTTGGCAAGAAGCTGGATGTTTTCGCGGGCGGCAACATCGGCATTCACTACGGCAACACGCCCCTGCTCTGGGAAGCGGCTCCTGAAGCTGGCCTGCGCTGGTGGGTCAAGGACGCTGTTAGCGTCGTGGGCCGGGTTGAGTACCCGTTTGACCTGAACAACGGGCGTGCCTCCGAAGTGCTGAGCTACTTCCTTGGGTTCCAGATCAAGCTGTAGCGCGTGAGTTTTCCTGTTACCGCCAAGATCGGGGACATCCTCGTCTTGGCGGTTTTTGTTTTCCTCTGGCTCGTCGCCCTCTGCAATCCTCCGTAGTTAGAGCGTGACACGCGCCCGACGCCTCGTAGAACAACTGCTCGAAGAAGCGGTCCAACTGCTGCCTATGACGCAGTGGAACCTGCCGCACATCATGGAGGCGTACCGCAAGCGGCTGAAGAAGATTCCGCCCTTGGAGAAGGGCAACCACATGACCGCCATGAACGAGATGTTCGACATCTTCGCGGCCAACTGGGCGACTGCCTGTACGCACATGGTGGGCAGCGGCCTTTGGCAGATGCCTCTGCCGTGGGGCTGGCGTCTCTTGGGCAACGGCAACAGCGCCAACACAGTGATCGGGCCGGGTGACGCCTCCGCTGCCGAGTGGATAGAAAACCCTTTGCTGCCAGACATTTACAAGGGCTTTTGGCGGGACAAGCGCGACTTGTAAATATAAGCGTTGACTGTAAGGCCCGTGTATACGATTATGGTGCTATGGAAAAGCTGACTGAATCTGAACTGGCGGAGTTGGACCGCGCCATGCGCGTGGCGGACGCCGCTCCGACGGCCAAGGAGCAGATCGAGGTCATGGGCAAGTGGCTCAATTTTGACCAGAACCGGCTCTCGCCGCAGATGCGCCAGCGCTACGAGCAGGTCATCGACAAGATCGCCTACAAGACCGTGATTCGACGCCATCAGGCGTAGTCTTTGAGTTCGTCGTACGTGAACTCCGTGACGGCGCACGCGCAGTCATCCACTCCATAGCTGACCAGCAGCCGGTCAGGCTTTGCGATCAAGCCGCAGGGGTAGACGACGCGGGTGCGCACAAGCTGGCACTCCATCCACGGCCAGCGCTTCATGCGGCGGCCACCCACCAAGAGCGGGCGCTGGAGCACCTTGATGGGGCGGTAGGGCCACTCCGGCTCGTGGTAGATGCCGCCCGCGAAGTAGCAGCGGTTGAACCTGCCGCCGCGCAGGAAGCCGTGGAAGATGGAGAAGCGCTCCCCGGACGGCAGGAGGACGCTGGGCGTGCCGCCCCAGATCGGCCCAAATCGCCACGAAAGGCGAGCGTCCATCTGGCGGTTGTCCACTAAGTCGCCACGGGAGTCGAATCGCAGGGCGCAGAAGGGCTGCCACATCTGCACGCAGTCCAAGTACTCGGAGCCGTTGATCCACGACCAGTTCTTCTCGTCCGGCCCGCCGACGATGTACCGGTTGCGCTGCCAGTCGGGCAGGAAGGGATCGCCCAGCTTCTCCCAGTGGTGGGACATGTTGACCTCCATGAGCCACACCCGCCACGACCGGGGGCACGTCGAGTAAGCACACCACGTGCGGTTCATGGCCCGGAACAGGCGAGGGTCTTCCCCCTCCCAGTGGACAAGCTCGCGGCCTGTGGGGTAGAAGTCCTCGCCCACTTCGCGCACGATTACCCGGCGCTGGCGGCCCCAGTATTGGGCCGCGCTGGCGATCATGGGCCGGTTGACGAAGGTTTCCTCCAAGGTGTCCTGCCGGAAGGCCATGAGGTAGCCAGCGGCGCTGGGCACGAGGCTGGGCTGATAGGCGACCTCGCTGGGTAGGCAGAGGACGTTCAGATACGTGGGCGATTTTTGATCCATTTGCCTGTGTCTTTGGATTTGAGGTTGACAGCAAACACGCGCTCCTTGGCGCGAATGCGCCGGTAGCTGGCCGCGCCGTAATCATTGGCGAAAATGTACTGGCAGGCGTCGGTGATGGCAGCTTCCGGGCTGGGGTAGCCCATGTGCGGCGCGTACATCTGGAACCATTGGCCGCAGTGCCCGCTGAAGATTGGAAAGTACCTTCCGTTAGGCAGGTTCACCCAATAGCGCGCTTTGGCGCGCAGGTCGGGCTTCCACGTCTTGTCGTGCTGGAGCTTGATGCGAATTTTCATCGTTTTGTGGGTTTTGGCAGCTTGCCGCAGTAGCACGGCATCAGCCTGCCGTTTTTGTATACGCCGCGAGGTTTGCCGCAGCATTCACAGCGCTGGCCGCTTGGTTTGGACTTCTTCACGTTCTAAAGAACATGGCAAAGCAAGTTCAGTGTGCGTGGACAGGGAAGCAGGCGGCGCTGGCCAAGGAACATGGCACCCCGGCGGAGTTTGCGGTGGCTGTCTAGCTGCGCACGAAAGCCTCCGGGTCGTCCACGTCGACCGATTCGTTCTTCCAGCCCGGTTCGCCCGGCTTGGGCACGCCTGCGGGCCACGTGGCGAGGCGCTGGAGGATGGCACCGAGGAGGTAGTTCATCACCATCTCACTGCCTCTGACCAACTGCTGGTAGTCAGGGAAGCTCTTGACCTCGCGGCTGCGCTTGCAGTGCGGGCAGACGGCCTTGGTGGCGGGCCGGTCGTTGTTGCAGTACGCGCACTTGTTCGCTCTGCCTACCAGCAGGAATTCCCACGTGCGCCCGCCGCCGTGGCGGCCCGGATCGCGGGGGTCCATCGGCGGCTCCGGGGAGTCGTAAGGCGAACGCGCCGTGGTGCGCAGCCACGCCTCCTTGCCGTTGCTAAGCTTCTTGACCCAGCGCTCCTCACTCTCGGTGCGGTCGAGGCGCTTGAAGCCGTTCGTCTTGGCCAGCCGGGCGACCGGTGACTCAAGATGGGCTTGGACACCGAAGCTTTCGGGGTCGTCGATGCCGTCAAACAGTTGGCGTGCTTTGGCCACGACTTAAATACCCATTGGTGATTTTCAGGCGTCTGGCTTGGCCGATCATCTGGAGAAATCGTTTTTGCTCAGCCGGGGTCATGTCATCCATTGGAGCGCTGCCAGTGATGAGCGTTTCATGGAGTTGGTCGGCGAGCCACTGTACGCGAGCCACCTTGCCCAGCAGGTTGGAGAGCCACATCTGGTTTTTTCGCTCTGATGGACTCCAGTTCATCTTGTCGGCCAGCAGGTCGAAACGGTTGACCTTCTCTTTCTGCATCATGGCTTCGTCGGGCCGAAGCCCGCAGGTGCCGTGGCAGGCTAGCGCTTCATAGTCCACGCTCAGCTTGAAGTTCTTGGTCCCGTTGAGATCGGCCATAAAGTCGCCCACGGCTGACCAGCGGTGGGGCGAAGCTAGCGCCACAAAATCAACGGTGTCGAACGCGTGCTCGTTTTGGCTTTTGTGCCGTCCCATGAGTCAGCGTCGTAGAGGGTTCGGCGGCATGAGTTCTGTGATGTCCTGCGTGTTGAGCAGGTTCTCGCCGGGCATACACTTCACCTTGGCCATCGCCGTGCCGCAGTCGCCGGAGACGATCTTGGCGCGGACGTAGAACTTGGGTTGAAACCGTCCGGTGACGAGCTTGTGGGAGTTGGTCAGCTTCTTGGGGCTGCCGTAGAGGATCAGGGATTTCATGTGTTTGGCGTGGGTTCTTCTGTTTTTGCCTTCATCAAGGCTATCAGCGCGTCCATGCCGTCTTTGGCGAGAACGTCCATGTAGGCACGCGGCAGCTTCTCCAGCTTCCGCATTTTGTTCAGGGTAAGCTGTATGACGCAGCCCTGTCGGCGCTCCATGTCGGTGAATGGGAACGAGGTAAAGCTTATTTCGCCGTCGACTGGCTGGGTCGCGTTGATTCGGCGAAGGAGCATCGCCCTCACTTCTTCGTCCATGATGTCCGGGCTGGCTGATTCTACCGCCGCTCTGAGCGCCGAGGTCGTTGTCTTCGTCAACAGGATAGCCTCTGTATCGGCGGGTTCAGTTGTGAGAATCATCAGCACATCGTAAAGGTGGACTTCGGTGATCTCACCTTCCGCCCCTCTGGAACTGCGCTCTTTGATGATCTCGATGTCTTCACGCGTGGCGATAAAGACTGAGCCGCCGATGTCCTTGAGCCAGCGCCCTTTCTTCTTCAGCGACCAGCCTACTTTGGCATCGAGGGTGAGCAGGCTGGGGTTCCACTTCAGGTGCTTTGAAAGCTCAACCCTTCCTTTGGTGTCTCGGTACTTCATAGGAGATCGTTGATGTCGGTGACGGGGAGGGTTGTCTTGATGAGCGCCTTGCCGGAGCCGACGCTGGTGGCGTCAATGACGAAGGGCTTCCTCTCAACCTCGTAGCGTGTGGCGTAGCCCAGTTCCTTGGCGACGATGGCGGTCATCTCGAACAGTTCGTCCTTGGGGCCGAAGAAGCAGATGAAGACCTTGTTGGTCTTGTCGATGCGCCACGTGCTGTTGTTGCGCGGTATCTGCCACTGGCCGCCGTCGCGCAGGCCGTGGATCAGGTTGCGGGTAAACCGCAGGTCCGTTTCAGTGGGTCGCCAATTCAGAGTCACCCGCTTAATGTAAACGAACGCACTTGAGCAGTCAACCGTATATTTTAGATGGTATCCGACCGGCTGATCGCTTCGTTGAACAGTATTTGTGAGCCAGTGCCTCCGAGATCAAGCCAGTCCGTTGAGACAGGAACGCCATCGGCAACATCGCTCATAGGGCAGTACACAACCAACTCTCCCGGTTGAACCGTTAGTGGAAGATCGCGAACCGGAGCGCTCAGCGCCAGCACTTCTGCCGCGCTCAGGGCTTTTTTCCAGATCGCAACATCTGCGAGCCTGCCTGCGTAGTAGTCTGTGCTGAGCGCCATCGTCGCGGCTGCGATCCACCACCGCGTTCCGAACTTAACGATCTCGCCAACGGCCTTGGGAGCGCCGTCAGCAGCGCCGCTGACATACAGGATGAGCGTGCCGTTTTCGAGGCACGTCAGCGCGACGTGTATCCAAACACCCGGTACGACCGGGACTAGGCCCGTAACGGTTGGGTTTATGCCATCATCTTGGACAAAGCCTTTGAAAAACGGCCCTTGTGCGAGCAGGAACGACACGTTGTCCAACGGGTCAGCAACGGCTGATCCCGTTCTGGCTGCAATGGTACGATATGTTGCTGTCTGCTGCGGTTTTACCCATGCGCTGATCGTGTACTCGGTTGGCTTGATCGCTGCCGATCCGTTATAGAAGGCTGTGCGCACAGAGGCTCCGACCGGGAATTCGTATACGGTTGAAACAACGGTTGGCGCGAGGACTGGCAGACTGTACCCCATCGGAGCGCCTGCGACGTTGGGTCCGTGGTTGGCCTTGGAGATGCCCGCCGCACCGAATCCCACGCGCAACGTGGAGTTGTCCAGCACGCCGTCACTTCCCAGCCCAGTGGGCGCTGTTCCATTTAAGACAGCTTGGACAGGTATGCGCCCGCAGCCTGCCGCGTTGGGTCCGTGGTCGTATCTGGCATTTGGATTGTCGGCGTTTGCCATAATCTAGTTACGCAGGACGACCCGGCCCGATCCGACCCGGTATGTTGCCCTGTGCGTCGGCGTGCGGGTCCATGCGCAGCACAGGCCAGTCGCGCAGGGCTTGCCAGTACCAATCGCTGTAGTGGCTGGCGATCTTCTGGACGCTCTCACGCTCCTGCTCCGGGGGCAGGTTCTCGGCAGCGTTGCGCTCCATCATCTTGTCCACGTCGCGGATGAAGGCGCTCATGGCCGCGTGGCTCTGCGGATGGACCGTGGGAGGCGGCGCATCGTTGTCGTTGAACCAAGCCTTGGCCCGGTAATTGTAGACGTTTGCGTGGACTTCCGGGCTTTGGCCGCCGAAGAAGAAAAAGTAGGCGGCGTGCATGGTGCCATCCGGGGCTTCGTAGCCCTTGTACCAGTAGCGGGGCACGTTCTCCTCGTTGTAGAAGATCGCCAGCAGTTCCTTGTCCTTGGTGCCTGCCTTGAAGCCCAGCCGGTTGAGTTCGGGCACGACCAGCCCCTTCTCATGGGAGCGAACCACATCCTCTGGGTCGTCCGGGTCAGGCTCAGGCACCGGGACAGCCGGGGTGGCTGCTTCAAGGTGGAGGCGGCGCATCCGGTCGTCATCGGGGATGAGCGGAATCTTGTAGCTGGTGGCGTCGATGTAGTGGCTGCGGGTTCCTTCCAGTTCCGGCGGCCCGCTGGTGACCTCCACGTTCCAGACGGGGTCAAGGTACATGCTCGCGCCGGGGTCGCCGTCGTGGACGCGCAGGATGTCCTCCCGCGAAGTGTCGAGCACCTTCACCACGATGTCGCCCCAGACCTCCTTGGTGTCGTCGTGCTCGTCCATGCCCAAGACGTAGGGAACCGTGATGAACTTGCCGACGTGCGCCTCGTAGTTGGCCATCGCCTTCTGCTCTGCTTCCTCGCGTGAGCGCACCGGCTCATAGTCCTTTATGTCTTTTGGTGTTGACAGCAGGTACTCCTTGGGGTCGATGTCGGCATCTGGGTCCACTGATTCCTTGACCAGCCACTCTTTGTGCTCCGTGTCGAGGTCTTGCGCCCGCTCAGGGAAGTCGGTGTCATCGTAGTGCCGGGCGTACCACGACCACGAGTCCTTATCGAGTTGGTTCTTGGGGATCGCCAGCTTGAAGAAAATGTGCGAGCCTTGGCCTCCTTCCACCTGTGCGTTGTGGATGGTGACGCCCATGTCCTTGCAGAACTTCTCAAGCTGCTCGCGGAAGAACTCCGGGGGCAGGACGTTGCCCTCCCTGTCCACGGCCCAGTACGCGAATCCGTTTACAACGACCCACTTGCCCCACGGCTCGATGCGGTTGTGAGCGAGGCCGTAGTTGGTCAACTCGTGGAGCAGGTCGTCGAGCCGGTGAAGCTGGCGGATGTACGTCTCCGGCTCGCCTTCGCTGGACTCGACGAACGGGAACAGGTCGCTGGCGAAGTCCTTCCGGCAGTTGTTGCAGAAGTAAATGTTCTTCTCCACGAAGTGGGTGATGGTCGAAGGATCGTTAGGTCCAACCTCCCACTCACTGCGGCCCCCGTACTTGGGCAGCGAGATGGTGCGATTCAACTGGATGGCATCGGTCGGGTGCGTGCGACCTTCGGCATCTACTCTGGCCGTGCGCCCGCAGAACTCGCACATGACCTCTGCTTGTAGACGTTTGACGTACTGCTCCGGCGCATCGAGGTCGCCCTCGCTTTCCACCGATTCGAGCTTCACCTGCGGGTAGACCATCTGCATGTAGGCGTTGAACTCCTTCGCGGCCACGAAGAACCAGATGGGCGCGTTGGTTTCGCAGACCCACTGGATTACCGGCACCGGGCACCCGATCTTGTCGAGCCATTGGCGCACAATGCTGCTGCCTTGGGGATTGTTCAGCCTGTAGCGGTAAGTGACCACATCCACCGGCACGTTTGCTCCACGCTGCCGGTGGTCCGCCTTCATCTGCTGCAATATGTGGCGCATCTCGGTCACGCGGTTATAGCGGAACACGTCGATGCCGTTGACCTTATCGCGGACCCAGTTGGCGGGCGCGTCGGGGAAGTGAGGCTTGATGACATCAAAGTCGATGAAAACACGGCCCATCATCCGGGGCATGTAGCTGCGCACGAAAGCTTCCGGGTCGTCGAGGTCAGGCTCGTCAGCATCGGGGATGGCTTCCTTGAGTTCGTCCGGCATGATGTCAGAGACTTTGCCGTCGGGCGCGATGCGCAGGAACCGGAACACGTCGATGCCCGTCGTCAGCTTCAGGTGGTGGGCGAACTCCTTGAAGTCGGCGATGCAGGCAGGCAGAATCTCTGGTGGAACGATGGAGCCGTCCTCCCAGCCGCCACGAGCGTCGTTGAGCAGGAACGAGAGCGAGTAGCCCAGATTCTCCGGCCTTAGCTGGGGCTTTTCCTCGTCAGGGATGTCGTCGTTGATGGCCGAGTCTGGATAGGTGACGAAGAACTTCCAGCCGTAGTAGTCGTACTCTGGCCCGTTGCGCCGCCCGCGCACAGCGTAGGAGTCAAAGTCCACGTAGGGGTCGTCGTGGTGCGCGTGGTACTTCGACAGCACGTCGTCCTGACGGCTGATCTCGTCCAAGGCTTTGGGGGTCTGCGGCGTGGACTTCAGCGCGTCGATGTAATGCTGGGCAGGCGCGTCGAGGTCGTCGGCGCTCTCGGCGAGGTTGAGCTTCAGCCATTCAGCCAAGGCTTCGGTGCCGGTGAACTCCACGGCCACGTCGATCAGTTGGCGGCCAAGGTCGCTGATGTTGGCGTAGAGCATCGGCTCGCTGCCGGGGAAGAACGGCCAGAAGGTGCCGCTGGTTGTAGACGGCCAGTCGCCGTCGGCTTCCACGATCTTCTTGGCCCACTCCACTTGCTTCTCTGAAGGCTTGAGCCAGACGCTCGCGACGCGTTCCCATGTGCTGCCGTGGCCTTCGTCGCTGACATGGAAGTCGAGCATCCGCAGGATGCCCAGCATGTTGGCCTCCAAGAGCGCGTAGTCGCGTTCCAGTTGCTCCGACACTTCCTTGGTGTCAACATCAATTCCTGAGTCACGGGCGTTGTCCTGCAAAACCTCCGGGTCCGTGGTGTGGATGTGAGCGCCGAACCGGATGTCTTCCAACTTGCCCACGTCGGCTTTCTTGCCCAGCCAGTCGACGTAATGCTCCGGGCCGGGGTCCGCCAGCAATTTGTTTACAATGGCCTGTGGATCGGGCATATTAGTCCCAGATCGAGTGCATTTCGCGTTTGAGGCGGCGGGCGTAGACTTCCGGCATTTTGAACTCGTCGTCGTACTGTTCCACGGCGATAATCAGGAACGCCCGGTCGATGTCCACCTGCTTGGGTGCGCTGCCAATCGCGTTGGGGCGCATGATGAGGTTCAGCGCACCCGCTTGTTCGGCCTGCTGCTTGAGCATCTTGGCGTGCTCGATGATGTCGCGGATGTTCTGGTCAAACTCCAGCGGGCCGGTGTAGCGATCCAACTCTGGGATGTCCAGTGGATTGCTTTCCGGTTCTTCAAGTAAATGGCGAACGATGCCGTCAGCGCTCATGCGATAACTACCGTGGAAGACGAGGTATCCACGGCGGAGGCGATTCGGCTGTTCAGCCTTCGACGCAAGAACACCAAGGCTCGCTGGGAGAACGTCTACCGTCTCTGGCAGGAAGGCAAGACGCTGGCCGAGATCGGCACATGGATCGGCAAGAGCGAGTCGACCGCCCGTCAGTTGCTCAAGCGGTCGGCCTTGGAGCGCCAGAAGCAGCCGGGCTTTGTCTGGCCGGTGGACGCGGAGGGCAAGAAGATTTGCGACATCCCCCACCCGATGCCCAAAGGCGACCAAGCTTACCGGTGGGCGCATGTGCGGGCGCTGCCGTGCCCGCCCCGGAGCTTGGATAAGGAGGCAAAACCCGAACGGGCTTACTGCCCGGTTTGCCGCCGGGTTTACCCGATACCCAAGACCTTGATGGAGGTATTGACCTGACTTTGCTGTTCTTCTTCGTGTAGATGCGCTTGTCCCAAACAGTGAAGAAGTGGCTTGGCGTCCTATCGAGGGTCGCCGTGGAGATTCCTATGAGCAAAGAGACACAGACCGAAGAAACAACCGAAGCAGCTAATACGATCTGGCGGGCGCACGCCGCGCTGGACGCTGTATACGGCAAGGGCTGGTCGAAAGACAACCCTGAAACAGTGGCGCGTTTCATGCAGGCGCTATCCACTCAACAGTTGGCCTCCGAAGCCGCCGCGCTGCGTGAGATTTTCGGCAGCGGCAGCGGAGCCATCACCATCGGCATCGAGAAATCATGAAGAAGCGCACGGTCAGCAACACGACGCCCAAGCAGGCCGCCCAGAGCGGCGTTGAGTTCTTGGGCGATCCCAACAAGTGGGTTGTGCTCCACAAGGCGTGGAATACCCGCGAAGGCTGGATGCGGTCCACCAAAGCATTGGAAATCCCCGGCGTGGGCTGCATGGTTCAAGTGTCGATGCTGGACGAGGATAGGATCGCAGAGTCCCTGTGCTTCGTTCCTGATGTGGGAATTGCTGATGACAGCAATAGCGGGCGCAAGCTTGTGCGCAACCAATACAGCACCCTCATCAACTTTTCTTCCAGCGGCTCGTCCTCGACAGGCTGGGTGGGCACCGCTGGGGACGCTCTTGATGCCAAGCTGGAGGCGATGCGGAAGCAAGAGAAGGAGAACAACCCGCTCAACTTGCCCGGCGCGGCCCCCGGCGACCCGTACAAGCTCATCCGTGAACTGACGGACTTCTTCAAGGAGAGTTGGAAGGTATGCCCGACGAACAAACAGTGGCAGCAGTTGATTGCGCTGCTGAAGGCCAACCTGTCTTAGCTTTCGCGAAGGAGTACCGCTTCCTGTCGAACTTCTGGCCGTGCCGGGTGTTCAACGGCCACTGGTACCCGTCCGTCGAACATGCTTATCAGGCGGCCAAGTGCCTCCATAAGCGCGACGAGGTAACCATCAGGAACGCGGACAGCGCCAGCATGGCCAAGCGCATGGGCAAGTCGGTGGAGCTTCGCCCGGACTGGGCCAAGATCAAGCTGGAGGTCATGGCGGACCTGCTCTGGCAAAAGTTCGTGCTCAACCCGGAGCTTCGGGCGCGGCTCTTGGCGACGGGGCACGTGGACATCATCGAAGGCAACACATGGGGAGACACGTACTGGGGCAAGTGCGGCGGTGTCGGGCATAACCACTTGGGAAAGCTCATCATGCTCATGCGCGATGTAGCCCGCCACATCGTTGAGAACACCTACGCCCCGGCGGAGGTAGTTAACAGCGATGGCCGAGAATCCAGAGAATCAGCCGGTTGACTTGGACGCGCCGACCGAAAAGGTCGTGAAGCAGGCGCTCGCCGATCTGCCGACTTGGGAGGAATGGCTTCGCAAGAATGGTTTCGCGCTGGGCAAGGAGCACAAGTACGCGTGGTCGGACGTGGAGTGGAACCGGGATTGGCCCGGTGCGGGGCGCGGCTGGACGCTCAAGGTTCACCCGGAGCAGAACGTCATCACCGTTGCTGTTTACAACAACTGGCTGCGCTATGGCCGGTCACTGGGCTTTCAGTTCTTCGTCAACGAGCGCACGCTGCCCAAGGTGGTCGGGGCGCTCATTAAGGAGATCGAGCGCAACGTCAGCGACCACACCCGCAAGCGGCGCATCAAGCTGCTCCACCAGCAGACCCCGTCGGATACCCGTGTTGAGCCACAGGAACCCGGCGGGTTCAACGGGCCACCCCAGCCTGTCCGGGTCGAGTCGATCCCGCGCAACAAGCCCATTCCCGATGACCCCACGAGCCTGACCCCGGAGCAGATGGACGACTTGGTGAGCCGGGTGCGCGTCACCTGCTTGCCCAAGGGCCAGCGCGTGCGCATCCGCCTGAGCCAGAACACGCGGCTCAACGGCATGATGGGCACCGTTGTAGACGCTGGCCCGCACGCCTGCTACGTGGCGCTCGACGATTACGTTCAGGCCGGGGACGACGATCCCTTCCGGTTCGAGGAGCAGGAGATGGAGCCGGTCTACGAGAACCAGCAGGAGCCAGACCTCGACGCCCCGGAGCCTTACGTTACGGCGCTCGACTACGCCTTGGGGTTGGGCAAGCTAGGCTATCAATTCCTCGCCAGCAGCTACCGTAAAACACTGAGTTTTCCTGATGGCGAAGGGCAGTTGCGCATCCTTGTTGAGCCGATGCCCAACGCGTTGAGCCAGATGACGGTGGTCATCAACCTTGAATACATCCAGTTCGGTGACATGGAGCGCATTCAGGATGTGGTGACCGAAGCGCTCGACGTGGTGGACTTGGTGCGTGAGATCGAGGTCATGGTGGGAGAGTCCAAGAACATCACCGAGTTTGCTGACAAGCTGCGCGAGCGCAATTTTCCGCACAGCAGCCCTGTCGCAGCGGACAACCGGCTGCGCCACATGTTTGGCGAGTCGGCGATGGAGCCAGATGTAGACAATCCTCAGCCTTACTTCGACCAGCTTCAGCGCCACACGGAGGTCATCAACGAGTTTCGCCGGAACGGGCTGCGCATGAGCCGCCGGATGACGGCCAAACATCCCTACTACGCGATGTTCTGGATTCCCACGGCGGTCGAGGGTGTCAGCTACGACGTGTTCATCGACCCGCAGCCGGACGCAAGCTGGCAGATCAGCGCCCGTGGCCAGAAGGAGTTTTCGGATGACAAGCATGGGGACTGGCAGGAGGAATTCGGCATCTTCCACATGTGGGACATACCCGCCGGAGCGAGCGGCGAGGAACTGGCCAAGGAGGTTGACAACATCTTGTCAGACATCCGGCACAACAAGGGGCCGGAGGAACCGACCATCTACGAGCCGGACGTGGACGACGTGGACGAGAGCGAGGAGGAGATCGGGGACTATGCGGCCTACGCGGCGAGCAGTGGCGGGTACAACCCGGTGATGCTGCTGACCTCGAAAGACATCAGAAAGATCGTGCGCGAGCTTGGCTTCAAGGTGGGTGGACTTTACCGCAGTCGCCGTACACATGGTTGGACAATGAACCTCAGCCCGGCCACCGGCCAAGCGTTCGAGTTGTTTCAGAAGAACCCGCACCGCATGGCCGAGTACGTTAAGTATGAGTTGCGGGAGGGGATCATGAAGCGCTTGCCGACCTTGGCTAACATCGAGCGCAGTGTGTATGTGATCGACGACAAGCTCATCATCAACGCGTGGGTGTGGTCGTCGAGGAGCAGCGACCTGACGAACCCCAACAACTGGACGATTTACGCGGACATACTGCCCAGCGACCATGACCAGCGCCTTCGGGGTGGCCGGATGGCTGAAGGTGTCGACGACCCGGACGACATACAAGACTTGACGAGCTACGCCAAGGGCGCGACTGATCCAGTCAAGGCTTTGGAGGAAAACGGCTACAGGTACGGGAAGTACAACGAGGCGGGCAACCCGCGTTGGAACAAATTCTGGCCGCTGCCTCAGCCGCTCACACCGCTGGTCAAGTGGGCACCAACGTTTACAAAGTTTTGGGGCAGCCCTGACATTCACGGCCAGTATGTATACGGGTTTACGGCGGAGAACCGCCCGGCCAAGACCGGCTACATCGTCGTCAAGCCGCTTAACCGGAAGCTTGATGAGGACGACTGGGACATCGTGACCAGCATTCGCCGGGTGCTCCTGCGGGTGGAGGAACTGGTTCGCAACCTGCCGAACACGAACGACCTCGATACGGTGTGGGACTACGTAGACACCGGGATGCAGAAGATCAAGGACGATGTAAACACCGAGGCTGACGCGACGTGGGAGGCCCGGCAGCCTGCGCCCACGCTGCCGACGGTGGCTGAGGGCTTGGAGGACTTCGAGGACGAGGTTGACCCGGCCAGCTACGCGAAGACCACCTTCGATCCAGAGCAGTTTTTGCGGGCGTCAGGCTGGAAATTCCACTCCGATCTGGCGTGGAAGTATTACGCAAAAACTTTCCCGACGCCGCGCCCGTACCAGCTTGGCGGTATGACATTCATCGGGGTTCAGGTGCGCATTGGGATCACCAAGACCCTGTTCGACACGACCAACATCGGCTTTTACTTCACGGATGATAAGAACTGTTGCATGGGTATTCAGGGGTACGACCTGCGCTCTCAGCGCTTGCAGCCGGTGGCCGACGAGGAGGAAGAAAGCCCGAAGAACAGTGATCCCAACATGTCGATCCGGCGCTTTGCGCTGGGCATCGGCGAGGTCTTGGCAGCCTGCGACTGGCCGTCTGCTGGGGCCGCCTTGGCGGCTGGAAGCAAGGTACAATGGGACGTGGCCAAGTTCGTCAAGGAGTTGAACCAGCGGGCGGACGCGCCCCTGCGCCCGGCGCAGCAGGAAAGTATGGAGGACATGGACCCGGAGCGCTACGTGCGCGAGCTTGGCACCCTCGACCACGTGATGGCGCTCCACGGCCTGAGCAAGATGTACCGGAGCGAGGATGAAGGCGGCTGGGTGCGCACCTTCAAGTACACGCAGCCTGCCTACTTCACGATGGACGATGCCTCCATAAGCGCGACCGGCGTCACGGAGCTTAGGCTGGTCGTTGGGTCCAAGAAGCAGGTCGATCCAATCAACCATCAGCCCGTGTACGACGTGAGGATATTCGTGCGCATCCCGGCCAGCGCCGGGGAGTTTGTCGGCAGCCGTGTCATCTGGGGCACGAGCGAGGTCTTCAAGCAGGAGCACGAGGCGGCGCGGGCGCTCAACACGGTGGTCACACACGCTATCCAGACCTTGAAAGACGACCACAAGCACAGCCTGACGACGATGCGCCAGATTCTCCAGATGGGGGTTGGCCCGTTTCTGAAAAAGGACGACGAATGAGCAAGGCAACTGACATTGTAAACAAGCTCTTGGAGGCAGACGCGGAGCCGGACGAGGCGGACGAGGCGGAAGTCCAGCGCTACCTCGAACTCGTGAAGGCCAAGCCGGGTCTGCGCCGATTCAGCCGCGAAGAATTGCTGCGCTATCTGGCGCAGCGCCCGCCCGCGCAGCCGGAGCCTCCGGGGGAGCCGCACCAGATCGTGCGCGAGAGCGTCGAGCAGGAGTTGGTCGCCGCTTCCAAGAAGATCAAGCACTGCGGCGACTACGGCTGCCTCTATTACCACCCCGGCAAGCACGAGGTTCACTGGACGGCAGGCGACTCGGATGGGCCGCCGGATTACACGCACCCCGACGAGATTGAGAAGCTTTTGAAGCTGCCCGGCATCAAGCACGTGGAGGTCGGCGACGAGTGGTCCCCGGATGAGGACGAGGGCTGGAAGCGTTTGAACGAGGCCGAGGAACTGCCGCCCGAAGACCCGCTGGACGCCCGCGCTGAGGTCGACCGCCTGCTGCCTACGAAGACCTATCGGCTGGCAGGCAACTCCATGATTCACGCGCCGGGCGTTATTCGCATGGCCCAGACCGAGTGGCGCTCGCGCAGCAAGAAGCAGAAGACGTGGGCGCTGAATCTCATTAAGGCATGGCAGGGGTTGCCGGAGGACGTGTACCTCAAGATTCTGAACGGCGAGTGTCATATCGAGACAGAGGGCGACGGCGCGGTCGTGACGATCAAGCAGTACTGAAAATTTAATGTTGACCGCGAAGGGACGTTTGTCTACACTACCTGTATGAATGCGACAAAGCTGGCGCTCCAACGGGCAAGCTGGTCATGCCTGCTCAAGACCAGCTTCAAGATGTTGGCGGGCTACAAGTGCCGGGAGCACGTCAACGACTACTCCAACCTGTTCGTGGTCACTCACCCGGAGTCGCCCAGTTGGAAGGTGGTCGTGGGCATCTGCTTCAGCGCCTTCGGCCAGAAGAACCGCTTGGAGGTCAACAGCAAGCTGTTTGCTCCGGGCGTGAGTCAGGCGACGGCTGCCAAGCTCATGGACCTGCTGCGCGAGATGCGCCGGATGTACGACAGAGGCATGACCGAGGCACGGGAGAAGGAGGCCAAGGCCGCCAACTGGCGAGAGCGCCAAGAATCCGAACTGCATGGCCTCGAAACCTTTGAGTGGCTGGACGCTGCGATCATAACGACCGGCCCGCACGCTGGAAACTACCGTGTCACGTTGGGGGTCGGCAACCCTCTGGAGCGCCTGACGCTGGCGCAGTTCAAGGATTTCCACGAGCTATGCTGCCATTTTGTCCAGAACGGTTAGAGGCGATGAAGGCGCGGCTCCCTGCCGCCCTTACGACTGTTTACGACGCAAACGATAGCGGCCCGCGCCCCGGCGAGCAGCGCAAGCAGGTCTTTGACTTCGAGGACGGCGTTCGGTGCGTCGTTTCCATCGACCACAACAGCGAGGCCAACGTCTTGCACCTGTCCTTCAGTTGTCAGGATTGGACGAAGCTTCAAGTGATTGAATTCCTGAACCGGATCGAAGCCATCCCGGTTGAGTTCTGGCCCGACATGCTTCTGCTGGAGTTGAGGCGCTTTCAGACCTCGTGCGCTATCCACGTTATTTACGAGGTTCCCCTGTTCTTTAAGGTATGCGAAAGCATACCACGAACCGGCTCGTTTGTGCCCTGATTTGGTGGTTCTACGAAAGCCACGCGCCGTGGCCCCGCCGCGTCCGCGTGATTCGTGTCTACAGCTTGAAGCAGTACTTCTGCGCTTCGGGCCAGCACGTTTGGGTTGAGCACCCGCATTACCTCCGCACTTTGTACCGGGCCGTCGGCATGGTCTTTCCTGCCTGCAAGTGGCTCTGGGATCGCGGCGAGGCTAAAATCTGGCCGGATAAGGAGAAACCAGAATTTGGTGGCGGGATGTAGTTAAGGCGTGAGCGATCCTGTGGAATACCCGCAGTTTTCCGTGGACGGTTTGCCGATCACGTACGTTCCTGATCCTTTCAAGGCGGACGGCGTGCCGACCGACGGCCAGTGGAAGGAACCGGTGCGCGTGCATTCGACCGGTGTCATTACGCTTTCCGGGCTGCAAACGGTGGACGGCGTCAGCGTCATGGAGGGCGACCGGGTACTGGTCAAGGATCAGGTTGATCCGGCCCAGAACGGCATCTACGTGGCCAGCGCGACCTCGTGGCGTCGTGCGCCGGACATGTACCTCTGGCCGCAGTTTGTGGGTGCGGTGGTGGCGGTGTCCGAGGGTATTTCGGTCGGCGATACGGTGTGGATTTGCCAAGTAGCATCAACCGGAACTGTGGGCGTGACGCCCAACTACTGGATCAGCGTTTCTCAGGTGGCTGGAACATTGCCTACTTTTACGCCGCTGCGGGCGATAGTGAGCGATGTGGCAGGTACTCCGGCGGCCAGTTCTACCACGGCACAGGAGATTGCGTTCGTCAGCGGGGTTACCAGCGCGGTTCAGCAGCAGTTCAATTTTCTCTACAACGAGGCCGGGGCGGCGTACACCATCGCCATCGCGGGCACCAACGCGGCCAGCAACGCGCAGTCGACGGCCAACAACGCCCAAGGCGCGGCGGCCACCGCCCAGAGCACGGCCAGCAGCGCCTACGGTATCGCTGTGGCGGGCACCAATGCCGCCGCTACCGCCCAGAGCACGGCCAGCAGCGCCTACGCCATCGCTGTAACCGGCACGATCATCGGTTCGTTGGCGTATACAACAGCCGTAGCACTAGGAGACAAATATGTCCGTACCACAAGATTTGCAACGATTGGCGCAGGAACAAGCGGCACAGTCGCGCTTCCGTCGAACTCCACTATCGTCCTCGACGACTTCGGCGGAACGACCGACGCTGTTGTTACGGGTCTTAGCGGCGGGCGTCCGACCGCTAGTCACGTATTCACAGCGGCAGGGGCCATTGTCTCAACCACTTTCGATCTGGTCGGCAATTATGCTCTTTCTGGCGCTCCAAACGCTTACCCTGTTGCTCTGGTATATCGTGTTCGGCAGAAGCTGAGCGATTTCGACAGCCTATCCACCGACATCATCGGCAGCTACGACGTGGAGGCGCTGGATTCGGTCACGGGCACACCCAATCAGGTCTTGGTCAACGGGACCACTGGAGCGCCCCAGTACGGCGGCGTGATCCTGACACTTCCGCAGAGCATCGCCCCAACTTCCAGCCCGACCTTCGCCGGGCTGACTTCGACGGGCAGCGTATACACTGGGTACGTTGACTTCAACACAGTCAACGCGGGCACGGTGCCGCGTGCGACGGGCCGCCTCTGGTGGGATAACGTGGCTCAGACTTTGCAGATTGGCATGGCGGGTACAGCGGTAACTCAGCAAATCGGGGAAGAATTTCTCATCCATGGCTACAACAGCACGGCAGGTATCATCGGCAATGGGCATGTTGTTTACATTACCGGGGCCACCGGAACTTACCCGACTTTAGCGCTCGCGAGCGCGGCGGTGCGCAGCCAGTCAAGAGGGGTCGTGGGCTTGGCGACCGAGGATATTCTGCCTAGCGGGTTTGGCTACGTGACCTCGCAAGGCATAGTTAACGGCATCGACACAGCTACGTTGACGCAGGGACGCCCGGTGTACTTGGACACAGTGGCAGGCGGCCTGACGCTCACGCCTCCGCCTCCGCCGTATTCGACCGTGTTCATTGGCATCGTGGTGCGCCAGAACGGGAGCACAGGCGCAATCTACGTGGACCTGCGGCCCTCTGGGGCGTTGAGCGAGTTGCAGGACGTTTCCATCCCAGCGCCGCTGGCTGGGCAGAGGTTGATTTACAACGGGAGCGTTTGGACTGCTGCGTACGCGTCGGGGGAAGTGTCACACACATCTTTCAGCTATTACCTTAACGGAACCTACCCGGAATTTCCGGGCTACGAGCTACTGACTACAGAGCCAACAGGAGGCACCGAGGTCATCGAGACAGTCTCCGTCACGTCGGCAGGCTCCGTTCTGATTGACCAGTACATCAGCGGGACGTTTGGCCGAACGCAGTTGGACGCGGGCGAGTGGCTGTACGAAACCTACGCTTCAGCGAACAAGAAAGACAACTACCTTCAAGTCAAAACCTACGTGCTCTCAGGCACGACTGAGACATCGCTATGGTCGTTTACAACAACTGAGATTCCAACGGCAGTGGGTCCGGTGCCTCAAACGATTTACGGCACGGTCACGCCGGTCAGCCTGACGGATCGTCTCTTGGTGCGCTATTACGCGGGGCGCACCGGCCCCGGCAGCGCGAACGTTTCGCTCTATCACAACGGCAACGCGCACTACACGCACATCGACACACCCTTCCCGGCGTTCCATAATAGCTTGGCGGGGTTGCAGGGCGGCGATGGGAGCGATCAGTTTTTCCACCTGTCGGGAACCCAGTACAGCCAGTTTGACGCGACGGTATCCACTGCCGCCGCTGCCCAGAGCACGGCCAATTCCGCGTGGGCTTTGGCTCAGATTGGAACGAACACCGGCACCGCCGCCTATAATCTGGCCAGCGCAGCTTACAATTTAGCCTCTGCGAACAGCCCGCTTTTCACACTTTTGTCTGCGTCTACAGGCACAATTTTGCCTGCTTCTCCAACCAACCTTGTGATCCTTGCGGACAGCAGCGGCGGTCAGGTGGTCGTCGCTCTGCCGGTTGCAACGAATTGGGTTGGCCGAATAATCCACGTCAAAAAGACAACTACGGATGGCAATACCGTCATCCTCCGCAGCGTGAATGGCTCTAACACGGTGGACAGCACGCTGAATTGGTCGTTCACGACCCCGTTCACGTCAGTTCAGGTGACAACCAACGGCACAAACTGGTATATCCTCTAAGCCTATGTCCTACACCCCCATTGACTCCACGGTCCTGACTGGTGTCCTGAACAACCAAGGCACACAGGCCACCAGTGCGCTTCAGACGCTAATCCTGAACAATCAAGGCACACAGGCCACCAGCGCTCTACAGACGACGGGCAATTCCACGGCAACGGTGGTAATGAATTCGCAAGGCACGCAAGCCACGGAAGCCACGCAAGCCAACATCTACAATGCCTTGGGAACGCTGGCCGTCGCCGCGTCCGGCACCCGCGCCGTGCTCTACGATGAGTCAGGAAATCCTGTCGAGGTTGTGATCGACACGGACAACAAATACCACTTGGCCGTCAGTCTAATTCAGGATGTCAAAGTCAGCGCCCTCAACTCAACCAACGTCGCGCTGGGCGCTTCTGGCAGCTACACTGGCCTCTCCGAAACCACCCTTGGTGTTGCCGGTATTCAGGTGTCAATGAAGACCGACCAGAACACCGCTGTTTACGTTGACCAAAGCGCAGACGGGACCAACTGGGACGTGACGGACGATTACGGCTATATCACCAGCAAGCCGTTTGGCGTCACGGTCCAAGCCGTTAGCAATTACTACCGGGTGAGAGCGGTAAACGCCCGAACCATACCTCAAACGTATCTGCGTCTTAATACCGCCCTCTGCCCAGTCATAGAAGCAGTCCCCCGCACGCTCAGCGACGAAGGCAATCTCAAGGTTGAAGTCTACGGAATCGAAAGCGAGATCGGCGACAAAGTCTACGTCAGTCAGCAGCGCGAACTGAAAACAGCAACCGCCGTGCGGCTGGCTGGGCAAGCCTTTTCCGGTTCAATTTTAGACGCCAACTTCTGGGGAAGCGCTGGGGTCAGTTCTGGCGTCGCCGCTCAAGGCAACGGCCAGCTTACCCTGAGCACCGGCTCGTCGGCCAACGGATTGGTGCGCATTACGTCATCGCGCAGCGGTCGCTTTGTCGCTGGAAATTCCAACTACTATCGCGGCGTGATTCAATGCCCGGCAGCCAGCGGCTCAAATATCCGGCGCTGGGGCGCTTTCAGCACCACCGACGGCTTTTTCTTCGAGAGAGATGGCACGAACTTCAGTTGTGTCTCCCGCCTCAACAGCGTGGATACCCGAATCAGCACCGGGAGTTTTAACGGCGACTTAGGCGCGACCTTCACACCGACCTCCAACGTTGAAGTTTTCGACATCTACTACGCCCCGTTTGAAGTCGTCTACTACATTGATAACGAATTGCTGCACCGGCTGCCCAGCACGACAGCGCCTTTGAGCAGCACCATGACGCTGCCGGTTGGTCTTGAGTGCAACAACCTTGCAGGCAACACCGCCAACAACACTTTGCAGGTTCGGGTTAGCTCCATTAGCCGACTGGGCGATCTGTACTCCGACAGCTTCGTCCGGGCCACTGCTGCCGCCACTTCAAGCATCTTCAAGTACGGCGCGGGAAAACTGCACCGGATCGTTTTCACTGGCATCGCTGCCGGTTCGGTCGCGGTTTACGACAACATCAACGCCAGTGGCGTTGCCTTTATTGACCTGACTCTGCCTACGGGCGCCGGGGCTTTTGTCAGCCCATTCAGCCTTGAAATTATGGCCAACTTTTACACCGGGATGACCGTCGTTACGACCGCCAACGTCAAAGCTACGTGGATTTACGAATAGCTTGCCGCCGGTCAGTGCTGTTGTATACACTGACCGGATGAGCTTTGAAGCCCTCGATAGCCCGGCGGTGGTTTTGCCGCGAGTGGGAGATGTGGATGGCACGCTCCTGCGGCTGGGATTTGCCGGGCACACCGCCAAGGGGATGCAGTTTTACCGGCAGTACGTTCCGCTGTTTGAGGGCGGCGTCAAGGCGCAGTTCGTCACCCGGAACATCAGCCACGTCAGCATCGTGATCTTGCTCACGGAAGATCGGGCGCTCCACGGCAAGGTCTGGATGAAGTACGGCTACCCGGAGCGCTACATGCGGGGCAAGCGGCTCATTGACAGCTTCAAGCCGCTCACCAGCGCGGAAACCTACCTGACCATCGACTTCTACCCGGACTGGGCGCTGCGCGAGGCGGAGAAGTCGCTGGGCTTCCTGATCGAGAGCATCAAGACCAAGCGCATCGACATGGTGCTGGAGGTCAACGGTGAGAAAAAGGACATCCCGCCGTGGGAAGCCGTGGTCTGCGCGGTTCAGCAAACCCTCAGCAGCAAGAGCCGGATGCGTTGCAGCGGTGAGTGGTGGATCGAGCCAGCGCCGCACCCTCCACAGCCCAAGCTCAGGATCATTGAGGCCAGCAAGTACTCACGCCTCCCCAGCTTCAATCGCGGCGTACTCCGGCAGTTTCGAGTCCGGCCACGGGATGTTCACCGCCGCAATCACTGAGTGCTCCTCGTTGGTGAGCGGCTTGAAGCTGTAGCCGGGGCGCTTGTCGGCGTGCTCGAACGTATACAGCTTCACGAACTTCACCGGGAAGATGCGCTTGGCCTCGAACCATGACTTCACGAACGCGCCGAAGCGCTGGATGAAACCGTCCTTGGTGGGGTCGAACATGGTCCGGGCAACCACGTAGGCCCGCTGGTTCAGGTCGAGAACTTCGTAGCCGATGCCGTAGGGGTGAAACTTCCAGAGGTCTTGGTAGAGTTCGCGCTCCCACTCGCTCGTGGCTACGTGGTGCGCCACGACCTGCTCCGGGGTGATGTCCTCCTCGTTTTCCCTGATCGGTTTGCCGCTCATGAGGCCGGTGCCCGCCTTCCAAGGCAGGTGCGTCTCGAACTGAAACACCGGGTCTTTGCGCAGCCTGCCGTAGATCGTGAACGTTCTCATCGAGACACCGGCCCGGAGTGCCCAGTCCTCGAACCATGTTTCAGCCTGTGCCCGCCATGAGTTCGGGTCTGGCCCACGGTGGCCGACGTAGGGCCGCGTCTTGGGAAGCTGGAGCGGTGTTTCCCGTTTGCAGTGGACCGTCCACTTCCAGTAGTCCGGCAGCCCTTTGAAGATGCGTGCCCAGCGGGAAGGCTCGCGGTGGATGTGAACGGTGTCGTAGATTTTGCCCAGCATGACGCGCAGGTCGCTCTCCATCTGCTCGTACTTGGGCTGCTGGGAGAACTTGTCAGGGTTTGTATACAACTCCGGGTCGTCGGGGTCCAAGCTCTCGTACTTCATCCCGAACAGGTCGTTCTTGAGCCGGTAGCCCCGCTTCTCAGCCTCCTGTTTGATCCAAGCCCGGACCTGACCCATTGACTCAGCGTCGATTTGCCAGACGGGTTCGCCGCCGCACAGGTCAAGGCCGCCGGTTGGGCGCTCCATGAGAGTGGCGGCGAAGTAGCGGCTGACGAACTGGCCCTGAGCATGGTGGAACTTCATCCAATCGGTGTAGATCAGGTCGTAGAACTCCACCACCGGCTGAATTTCAGGCGCTGCGAGCTTTCCGTCTTTGAACACCCTGCCTGCCGAGGGCTGGTCCCAGACCAGCTTGACCCGGAACGGTCGGCCCGTGCCCGCGCTCACGATCTCCATGCTGATCGGCTGGTTGGAGCTTGCCGCCGTGCGCTCGATGGTGCCCTCGATGTCTTCGGGGTCTTCGGGGTCGTCGATGCCCTCGCCCACCTTCTTGCGCTTCTTCCAAGCGGGAGGAATGATGGCTTCCAGCGCGTTGTCGAAGGTGGCGTGGGTGGTTGGATCGTTGGCGATGGGACAAGCGGTCCAGCGGTGCGCCTCGTGGTACTTCCGGGCCTCCGGGGTCATGACCTCGACCGGCGCGTCCTCCATGTCGTCGTAGTAGATGGAGCCGATGTGGAAGCGGGCGGTGACTCCGAGTTCGCTGTCGACGTGGAAAACAGCCCAGTGGTTGTATGCAGATTCGATCTCGATGCCGGGGTGCGGGGTGCCGGTATAGCGCTGCAATTCGGCGCGGACATCGAAGTCCTCGTCGGCTTCCAAGAGACGGTACGCAAGGAGTCTGGCCTGCACGCTTTAACTACGGCCACGGTAGTTAGAACAGCATGAGCAAAAGCGCAAAGCAGATCGTCGACGCCCTGCTTGAATACGGCATCGACCCCGACGCTCCACGGCCCGGAAGCCCGGAAGACCCCTGGCGTCAAAGCACCGGCCCTCTGCCCCCGATGAAGTTCGGCGGGCGGCCCGGACCCCCGGAGGACGAGGAAGAAACCGTGCCGCTGCCGCCCCCGGTGAAGAAAAAGACGCCGCTGCCGCCCCACGGCGGCCAGCCTGCGAGTTCCCGTTTCAACTGGAAGCCACCCACAGCGTAATGGAAGGTTCACGCGACGATTATCTCCGGCAGGTGGCTGCCGGGCTAGGGCCGCTCCAGAAGCTCATGCTTGATCTGGAAGTGGCCGTCTTGGGCACTGCCCCGGAGCGGATCGTCTCGCAGTACCACCACATGCCGGAGACGCTGGAGCAGTGGCTTGAGCAGCCCGGCGGCAACCCGCTGTGGTACATGGGCGACGGCGGCTACAGCCGCGTCGTCTGGGGCACCGACACCGGTAACCTCTGGCTGACCTACAACAGCAGCAGCAAGGCCAAGGCGAACTGGGACAAGGCGCTCCCGCAGCGCGAGGCGCTGGTCAAATACCTGAAGGCCGAGTACGAGCGCCTGCTGGGGCACCCCCGCGAGTGGCGCACCGAGTCCAAGGCGGAGAGGATTGTAAACACTCTCTTGGAGATTCGCTTTCAGGACCGGCTTCCCCCGCGCCAGCAGTTCGCTGACCAAGAGCAGGAGATCGAGCTAGCGACTCGCCAGCCTTTCACCGCGCTCGACTACGCCCTGCAATACGGCCCCAACCCCAAGCTCTGGGCAGTCATCAAGGGAAGTGTATACGAACCTCAGTACCGCAAGCGCTTTCATGTGGCGGAGTCAGGGCCGAAGATGAAGACCCTCAAGGCCAACCGGGTGGACTTGGACGACGACGAGCGCAAGGAAGTCATGCGCCGGGGCGCAGTCTGGCACAAGAATGAAGGCAAGCCCAGCCCGGCAGTCTGGAAGGCTGAGGTTAGGGGCAAGACGTGGTACGTGTGCAACACGCACCGGGCTATGCAGGTGAAACCAACCCTCAAGGGCGCTATCCGGGCGTTCCGATTTATCAAGACGACGGCATGAAACTGACCGCCCAAGAGATCGTGTGCGAACTGGTCGAAGAACTGGGCGCTCCTTTTGCCAAGACCAAGACGACGTTGCAGTACCGTCCTTTCCTGCTGAATGGTGACTGGAAGTGGTTTTGGGTTCTGCTGCCCTCAGATCGAAGCAAGGCGCTGGCCACCGGGCAGTCTGACAGCCGGGCCGAAGCGGCTACGGCAGCGCGGCAGCAGGCCCGAAAACTGAGCGTTGTCATCGACAAGATTGACGTGATGATGCCTTACTCTCCAAAGACATGATTCGACGCACCATCGCTTATGCGCCCAATCTGCCGCAGGTCCGGGTGGCTTATGTTCCCAACACGCCGCTGCCGCCCGCCTCGCCGATCCCGCCGATTACGACCTACCTCATATCAGGGAGTGTGGCTGAGGCAGGTGTTGGCTTCGCAGCAGCGCTGCAAGTGGACGGGCTGGGCACCATCACGAGCGCCGCGTCGGGCAGCTACGGCTTTCAGGTCATTTCCGGTTACTCTGGGACGGTCATCCCTCACCAGGCTTACGGCACATTTGATCCAGCGCTCAGGATGTATACAAGCGTCGGCAGCGACTCCCCCAGCCAGCATTACGCTTTCTACCCTGACCTGTACTTTATGGAGGGCTTCGTCACCAACAACGGAACCTCTGCCAGCGTAGTCCTGCTTACAGATGGACTCATCGCGATTTCTCCTGACGTGCTGGACGGCTACTACGCCTACGACTATGTGGGAGGCTGGAGCGGCACGATTAGGCCGATTGTTTACATCACCAATCCGAGCCAGCGCGTGTACAGCAGTCAGGTTGGCGATCTGACCGGGCAGGACTTTGACGCGCCGACGCCGTTCCTCTTTAGCGCCGCCAACCTCCTTGGATGGTCTTGGTCGTTGGTCGAGCCTAACCGGTGGTTCGTCGCGGCTAGGAACCCGGTTGATTCGGCGCTCACCGTGGTTGGGACTGTAGCAGGCACGGCCACCGGCTTCGACACAGGCACCAACACAGGCACCTACTACAGCGTCTACGGTGTCAACGGAGCGTCAGTTCAGAACACGTACCAATCCAACGAGGTCATGACCACACCGCCGCTTCCTTCGGCTCACATCGTGACCGGCGCGTTGACCGATTCCGGCACCGCTATGGTGGGAATCGGGGTGGAGATGACCAGCTACGGAACGCTGGTCACTAATGGTTCCGGCACCTACAGCCAATACGTGCCCGCTGGCTGGAGCGGCAGCGTGGTGCCCCACTCCACGGGCGGCACGTTCAGCCCGGAGTTCCGCACGTACGTCAGCCTTGGCACCGACGCCTACAATCAGGACTTCGCCTTCTACGGCACGACCGTTTCAGGCGACTGCCCGCTGCCCGGTACCAACGTGAACATCCCGCTGCCGATGGGCAACAACGCCAGCCGGAACGTCATCGACCCTATAAACAATCTCCTGTGGGTCATCGACGAGAGCAACACCAGCGTCTACTACGTCGACGTGGTGGCGGGAACCTATGCGGGTTCTGTGGACGTGAACTCGCCCTTTGGCAGTTCAGGCATCGCTTACGACCGGGCCAACCGAAAGGTGCTGGTCACCACCTACGACGGCAGCCTCGCTTTCATCAACCCGGTGACCAAGGCCGTAACGTTCTCGGACTTTGTCCAGCGCTGGCCCAACTACCACATGCTGGCGGTCAGTGATGCAGGCACGGCTTTTGTGGCGGACTACCGCAACGACTTTGGCTGGCTCTATGAGGTGAACTGCGCGACCGAGCAGCTTATCACGCGCTTCTCGTTTACGCCCGATGCGGTGTTCACCGACAGCATCGCGTACGCGGAGAACATCCAGAAATTGGTGCTGATGAGTTCGCTACCGCTTGACCAGTGGTTCTTCGTGTTCGACCCGGTTACCGGGGTGTTCACGCCCAGCGTGCTCCAGACGCCCGCTTCCTTCTCTTACGAGAACTACTACGTCCGGGCTTTGGGCCACATGCTCATGTCCCGCGACGGCTCTACCGCAGTGGAGGTCGTCGACATCTCTGCCGGAGCTAACGCCACGATCCTCACGTCGCTGTCCGGGCCGACGCGCATCAGCGACGCGACGGAAGACACCTGCCGCAGCTACTTGTTTGTCAGCAACGGCAATGATTCGGTTTGGGAGTACACGCTCGACGGAAGCTACGCGCTGCTCAATCAGTTTGACAACGGAGGTGCCGGTCTTGACGCGGTAGGTTTGGCGCACTCGCGAGCGACGAACCTCGTTTACTACGAACAGTGGAGTGGGACGCCGATCCCGGTGCGCTCGATTACCGCCACCTTCAACGGGCAGTTTATCGCCGACATCTATGCGGCATTGAAGACTTTTGACGGCGCGGCGGCCTATACGCCCGGCGTGGCCGTGGTGACGGATGGGTCGTATGGGCCGTCGTTCAGCGGCGTGATGAGCGGCAGTCTTACCGGTGTGGCCAACCCGGAGGACTACGAGGTCAGGATTTATCACGTGGCTGACATCGGATACTTCCAGGGCACTGGGGTTTTCAGCTATGCGGACATCGGCTTCACAGGCTCCTATGGCTACTCGTACAGCGGAAGCGCGGCAGGTACCGTGGCCAATTACGCTGGCAGCAGCGCCCAGTACCGGGTGGATGTCTACGTGCGGACGGACGCGGACTACTTCCAACAGAGCAGCAATGTTTTCATAGCGGCGCTGGCGTGGGGCGGCTCGTACGCTTATGGGTATACGGGAAGCGTGTTTGGCCGCGTCACCGACCTCGACGTGGCGGAGTTCGGAAGTTATCGGGTTGGCGTCTACGCCCGCATTCCGGGTGATACGGATTACATCCAGGGAACAAGCTCGATTGATCCGAACGGCTGGTTTTCAGTCAATCCGGTCTTTTCGGGCGACAAGGTAGCCAAGCTTGAGCGCCTTTCTGACAGCGAGATTTTTGGTCAGACCGACACGGCTGGCTCGAATGCGTGGGCGAGCAACCAAGGCTTGGACCCCGGTATCAAGGTGGCCAAGATCGTTCGCCTGTCGGACGACCGCATTATTGGCAGCACAGACTCAGCCGGTGCTGGCAAGTGGACTTTCGGCGACAGCGGCACCAACTGCCGTCTGATCCAACTCTACCAGCGCTCCAACGGATCGCTCGTCGCTGAGACATACTTTGGCCAAGGGCTGCTGCGCTCGTACAACGTGCCGCTGTCGGACCCCGACTGGTGGGTTTTGGGCCACCGGAACTACACCTACGACCAAGCGGCTGCGGTTGTGGCAGCCTGCCAAATGGACGACCAACCTACCGCAGAACGTTGGGTTGGTGGTCTTATGGCCGCTGTGCGCGTCGACGACCAATGGTCGTTTGCCGTCAACGCCATTTCGGGTCAATTTGACGAGGGGTACTACCGCAACGGAGCACAGTTCTGGTGCGGGTACGCGCTGCTGTTTTTCGTCCAGAAGTTTCCGGCTTCGCTGCTTGTCCCAGAAGTTACCGCGCAGGTTCAGCGCTGGCTGACGGCAATGGAGGCGTACTGGAAGACAGACCCCGACTTTCAGCAGAACACGTATACCGGTGGCCGTGGTCGCTATATCCTTCCGCTCTGGACTTTTGACGCAGGTTATACGCCTGCGTGGTCGAGTACGGAGCACAACACGGATGCCTATTTTGCGGTCAAGCTCGCGGGCACTGTGCTGGGTGATGGCACCTTGGTTCAGCGTGCCGCCGACATCGGTGCCGCTCTCCAGACCAATTACTGGTTCTCTGGATCGGATCGAGGGTACCAAGGCCAAAGCAATGGCACGACGCACGACACGGCTCACGCGCTCGACGTGGGTTCGTGGCTGTCGTTCGTCTTCCGCAGCCTTGGCGATAGCGCCAAGCAGCAGGCGTGCGTTGACATCACGTCCCAGTACGCTGTGAGCATGAGCGGCACCATCAGCGGGTATACGGCATATTTGGCTGAGTACGGGTACCCTTTGGCGTCCGACTCTCTGTGGGTCGAAGGAACTTTTGGTGTTGTGCTCGCCAAGTACGCCAACGGCGCGGTCGCTCAGGCGGTCACCGAGTACAACCAGCTTCAGCCTTTGCTCACCGCCACTGGGTTCAGCTACGTGGTGCAGAACGACCCGTCAAATGAACTTCGTGATTGGACAAGCGTGGCTTCGACGGCTTGGGGAATTATTGCTGCCCGGCCCGGCGGCTTCTGGGAAATCACGTGAGAACTAGGTCGCCGTAACCGTCTGCTTGGCCGCAAGATACTGGCGCTGGGCCTCGACCTTGGACTTCTTGCGAAGCTCCAAAAGGGCCGTGGCCTCCTGACGGTAGCGCCAGCAGAAGCATTGGGCGCTGGCGCGTATCAGCGCGTCTTTGTCTTTCCGGCTGAGCTTCTGCTCGCGGATGTTCTCGCTCAGTTCAGCGTACTGGGCACGCCACTCGGTGCGCCATGCGAGGTATTCAGCTTTGTTCGTGAACCACTTGTTTTGAGCATTCATTTGTTTACAGGAGTTGGAGTCTGCGGATGAACTTGGGGACTTCGGACTTGGACGCCGGGCCGAAGCCCAAGGCGGTGATGGTGGGCCTGCCGTCAAAGAAGTTGGGACAGCCGGAGTCGACCACGAGGTACGTGGGCAGACCGGCGCGTTCCGCTTCTTCCTTAGCTCTCAGCAGGTGATGCAGGGGTGCTTGAAGGCACACCTTGGTACCGGGGAGGTCGGCAGCATAAAGCTCAGCAGCCGTTGGTGACGACTGCTGGGCGGTGAGAAATGCGCCGAGATAGGCGTGGCCCGATTGGCTGGCGCACTTTCCGGGGGACATGCCTATGTCATTGCGGACCACGGCATATAGAGACACGACCTCCGTAGAGGATTCGGGGGTCGTCCGACAGTCTGAAACCTACGTCTCTTTCATTGGGCGAACTGTATACGAAGGCCGGTTTGCTGTCAACACCTAGTTCGTGACCGGCTGGAGCCGGTAGAACAGCACTGGTTGCGTACCCACGGTGTCGCTGGTCAGGGAGAGGCTAACTGCGTCGTAAACTACCGCGACCGGCCACCATGTCACAAGGTCTGTGCTGGCGTCGATCTGGTAGGTTCCGCTGATGTTGGTGAACGCCCACGCAGGAGCGGCCTTGGCCAGCGCAGATTGCCGCGAGGCAAGGAGAGGTCCGGCTACGGCTTTGGCTCTGGCCTTGGGTGCAAGCACAGGAAGCGGAGGCACCCCCGGTGGCGCAGGCGGCATGGGTGTCGCTGCGCCCGGCGCGACCGGAGCTTCGGGTTTCTGAACCGTCGTACAGCCAGCAAGCAGGGCGGCAATCAAGAGGATTTTCTTCACATCAACAAGTCTTTTGCGACGGAGAACTTGATGTTGCGGTTCCACTTTTGTTTGACCTCCGGGCCGGGCGTGATGGTCATTTCACTGGGGATCACACCGTGGAGAGCCAAGAGCGCGTCGATCTCCGCTTTGGCCTTCTGGTACGTGGTGTCATCGTGGATGACGCTGAACATGATGGCCATGCCCTGTGGGCGCGGGAAAGCGCCACCGTACTGGTCGTGCAGGTCGATCAGCAGGTCCGGCAGAGCTTCGGTCAATGTCATGCTCTAACTACGGCGAGGCCAGTCACTCGGCTTCCCCTGCCACTGGCTGAACACGTCCTGCGCCAGATCGCTGATGGCTTCCTGCTGCCAGAATTCTTCCAAGGCGTCGTCGGCCCGCGCCTGTTTCAATTCGTCGGCCATGTTCAGCTTTAAGTTGTCGATGGCGATGTCGACGGCGTGGGTTGCGGTCACCATCCGCACCGCTTCGGCCTCTGGCATGTCGAAGGCGTCTACAAGTTCCCGTACGATGGCGTCGCCGGTTACCCAGCCCTTCACCCACTTCTTGCCGGTGACCGCCGTGACCACCTTCTTGGGCTTCTTGGGGCGCATCGGTGGACGCCCGTCGTACTTGGCTTTGATGGCGTCCATTTCGGCCCACGTTTCTGCGCTGGCTGGGGCGCTGTAGAGCGCCCAGAACCTTTCGGCGTCGGCTTCTTCGTCCTTCATGCCTTCGATGGAGTCCTTGAGAACTTGGAACTCGCTCAGGGTGAAATTCTCGCCCACGTCGAACATGGCCGGGCGGGGAATGCGGGAGTCCATCTCGGTCCAGAGGTCGGGAGGCAGGCCGCGCTCCAAGAGGCGGCGCTTGTCGATCTCCGGGCCGATCTCGATGACGATGTGACCTTCCTTCAGGCGGGGTGCCACAACGCTCTCGTAGCGCCACAGCGCGTCGGAGACGTGGAGGATGCCGTCCACCAAGGGTGTGAGCCTGCGGCCCTTGCTGGCCCTCTGGAGCGCGTCCACGGTGCTTTGGAACGGACTGGTGTCTACCACGGTGGACGGCCAGCCAAGGCTCTCGGCCCAGTTTTCCAGACGCCGGGCGTAGCTGTGAGCAGCTTTCCCGTTGATTCTGAAGTAGATACCCGGTACAGGCTCCGGCGGAGCGGCGACGGTTGCGACGGCAAAGCCCAGTGATTCAGCCACTTCCACAGCATCATCCACAATCTGTTGGGGTTTGTGGACTCGGTTGGCCCCAAGGTGTATGGCCAGACGGTCGGTGCCGTTCAGGTCGCCAAGCTCGTTGACAGGTGCCCACCGAACCTTGGTCACGTCTCCACCGCCGGGCCGGGCTTCGGCTTGGTCGGTGATGGCGTAGAACAGGTTGACCTCGCGCCCCGGTCCTCTGGCAGCGTGCCTTGCCCAGATCAAGGGTTCTGGCTCCACGTCGAGGCCAGTCTCCTCCTTCACTTCCCGCTTGGCGGCTTCCGCGTGGCTCTCGCTGCCTTTGGCGTGGCCGCCGGGGATGCTCCAGCGTCCTTTCTCGTCGGCAACCAAGAGCGCTTCCATGCCAGCCTCGCCGGAGCGGAGGACGACGCAGAGGTTGGACTGATCCACCGCTTCAGTGAGCCGGTCAACGATGAGCTTTGCGTTCATCATATCATGTCATGTTCAGAGTGACCACCGTGTCTCCGAGCACAACGAAGCTGACCGGGTTGGTCAGGTACGTGTTGCCGTTGATGACCCAACTACCGAATGTATACGAAAGCACGGTCAAGATTTGATTCTTGGTCACGTCCACGAAAGCCGAGGTAAAGGCAGTGGCGTCGGAGCCGCCGTTGCGCAGGATTTCCAAGTCCCACTCGGAGCCAGCCAGCGGCTGCGGGTCCGGCACGACTTCGGCCACTTGGCAGTAATCGACGACGACATCCTTAACCAAGTCGCCGGAGACGATGGTGTTGAGCGTGGACGTGAGGTAGTAGGGAGGCGACAGGTCTTTGATGTATACAGTCGTCCCCTTGCGGCCAATCGCCGGGCTGGCGGCGATGTCGGTAATCTGGGCGTTGACTACACAGGCCAACTGGACTTCGGCAGCTTGGAGTGCTGCTGTGATGCTGGCTTTGGTCACGACTCCGGCGGTGAGGTCTTCGCGGCCCTCGTCGGTGATAAGGATAAACAGTTTCACCGCGCCGGGCCGGTACGCGTAGCTGGAAAGTGCAAAATCCATCGCTTCGTACCCATCCTCGTTACTGCCGTTGGTGACCAGCCCAGCGGCGGCGGTTTCCAGTTGGGATGCGGTGCCCCAGTCGCCCCCGCCAACGGCAATCTTGAACGCTTTTTGACCGGGGCCAAAGAGAACGGTTCCAAAGCCTACCATCGCGTAGCTGTTCACGTCGATACCTGCGCCGATTCCGGCAGCTACCAGAGCGCTCTCCAAGAGCGACGGCAGAAACGGTGGCGTGCCCGGCGGTCTGCCGAGCCACGCCTGCTCTGCCAGCATGGAGCCGGAGCAGTCTACGAGGAACACCACGTCCACGTACCCGGTAGCGGGCATGAGGGCAGGAATGGCTGTCAAGGTTATGACTGATCCGTAACGGTAGGTGCCGAGGCCCAAAATGACGGCGGACCCCGGTGGCGCAAGGATGCTGCTAACCACCACGTCAGGCACCGGGATGGTGGGCGGGAACAGGCCCAGAGCTTCCGGCATCCAGAAGTCTGACTGGGCCACGTAGATGCCTTGCTCGATCATCCACGGCTGGCAAGCCACAAGGACGGGTGTCGAGAGTAGGGTGTCGTAGTAGGCTTTGGCTTTCTTTTCGTCTTCGTCGAAGTAGAGGCCGCGTGGCATCAAGGCAGGCTTGCCGACGTGTCCGGCTTTGCTTTTCATGAAAGCGCCGACTTGATGGACTGTGCCGGAACTATAGGCGGTGCCCGCGCTTTCCGTCGCGTAGAACTTTTGGCCTTCTGTGAAGGTAGTTCCGTTGTACACAACAAAGGTCGTGTCCACTTCGTACTGGCGGCCCGGCGCTAGGCCGTCTTGTGCGATGGCAGGAACTTCGCGCAGGCGAGGGGTGCAGACCTCCGTGAAGCTCATCCAGTTCTCTGAGGCGTCCGGCGTCCAGTATGAGCCGCTGTCGCGGAAGGTCGGGGTGTCCGTGCCGTAATCAGCCAGCGCCAACGCGTAGCCCTGCTGGACGACCCGCTCTGAGCGGTCCAAACACTCCTGCCGCCACGACTGAAAGCCCCGGCTGAGCGGCGTGCTCTGGTACTCGGTGAGCGTCTGCACCTGAACTTGCTGAAGCTGGATCGGCAGCGTGGCGTCTTCAGTGTAGCTCGCGATGAACGGAACGGTGCCGGTGTGCGTTCCCATGCTGACGAACTGCCAGCGCAGAACGTCCGGTGTTTTGTTCTCGCCGTTGACATCGGCGTAGGCGGTGCTGCCGACGAAGCTGCCGGTTATGGCGAAGCGGGCCGTGCTCACGTCCGTTTTCTCGAAGGTGACCTTGCGGATGTGCAGTTCCCCGTTGCCGCCGGTCCAGTAGATCGGGAAAGTGAACGGACCTATGCTGTCCACGTCCACGCCTGCCGCCGAGGTTATGGCGATGTTGCCGTTGGTGGCTGTAAACGGGATGGGAGCCGTGTCTTGGATCACGGTCACGGCGTCGGCTCCCGAAGCCACGTACTGGGCCTTGATCCTGAAGCCGTCGGTCGTCCCGCTGAGGTTGGTGTACTCCAGCGCGACGCTCCACGACCCAAGAGGCAGCGCCAGCCCGAAGTTGAGCGCGTATTGGCGCACGGTGCTGGGCACGACGCCGTACTGGGCGTAGGTGGGCACCGTGTTGGTGCCGGAGAAGGGGTCGCCCGGCAGGTAGAGCGATCCGTTGTATACAATACCATCGCCGTTTTCGACCACGTAAACCTTGTTGCTCACGCTGCCGCTGACGACGTTGATGTCGAAGGTTGCGCCCCCGAGCGTGCCGCTGGTGTCGGACGTGTTCTGCGCTCCGGCCAGTTCAACCAGACCGTTGGGCTTGGAGAGCACGCTGACCCGGTAACCGGCGGCGGGTAACGTTCCGATCATGCTGAACGTGATGTCGTCCGGTACGCTGAAGCTGACGCTGCCGGACTGCATGAGGCCGCCTGCCACAGAGTCGTTGTTGGTGCTGGTCAGGCAGAGGTCTGTGTCGGCAACCTCCATGCCTTCCGGCTTGAGCAGGCCCGCTTTCCCGCGCCAGTACTGAGGGTCCATGCGCTCTGGTATATGGGCCAAGGTTTCAAGGTACTGGCCGAAGGCGATGCCCGGAATCACCATCGCGTAAATCTGGGGCACGTGTACCTCATCCACGCGCTCGCGAATCCATTGCAGGGTTTTGCTCTGCGTGTCGTAGATGATCTCGTTGGCTCCCGGCAGCGCCGGTTCAGACTGAAACACCCGGCGCGTGCCGTTGTCGCTGATGAGCGCGTAGATGTCCGCCTCCTGCTGAACGGTTCCAAAAGATTCGACCTGAACGTAGAGGCGCAGGGCGTGCTCGAAAGGGTTTTTCAGCACTTGCGCCAGCCGGGCGACGTAGCCCGCAAGCTGGTTGTCCCGGTCAGCGAGGTTGCGGTCGGGGTTCTTGAACAGGTCGCGGTTGAGCGGAAGGACGGCGTTGATGTCCGCCTGCATCGCAGCGCCCTGACCCAGCGACCAGATGCTTGTGCTGGGGATGTCCGTGCCCGCCTGCGGGATGCTGGGGTCGACGAAGGCGCTGGCGCAGGCGCGGGCCAGAACTTCATAGACCAGCGCGTCGCGACCGTAGAGGTCCGCGTCGGCGTATCGGGCGGCGTCGTAGGGGATGCTGACGTTGGTGACGTGGCGTATCTGGCTGCTGAACGTTCCCGCTTCCGTGCCGACGAAGGGAAGCGTAAAAGGGGTTGGGCCTTGGAGGCTGGGCTTGAGGGTCGAGTAGTTGTATACATCTCCGACTTGGACGGAGACTTCCACGACCGCCGCGCCGACGATCAGGTCGCGGTAGGCAAGCTGCCGGTCGCGCTCTTGGTACACCTTGCAGTCAAAGGGAAGGTCCGGGTTGACCGGGGTGAGCGTCCCGCTGGAGGGAGCATCCACCGCTGACTCCCATCGGATGGTGTCGCGGAGCGCGATAACCAGTGCGCTTTCAAGTTGAGCGGCCATATCAGTAATAGAACCTGAGCGAACCGGTTGCGGCTACCGAGAGATCGGTGTTGTTCGTGTTGTTGCTGATGACCACACGGTAAGTTCCGGGGGTTTCCACGACGCACACGGCAAAAGGGTTCGTGGTGCAGTTCTGATCGGTGAAGGAAGCGTAAGCCAGCGGGCCGGTAATCATGGTGCCCCGGTACAGGCCGACGCTGCACAGGCCCATCGCAGTATTCAGGTAGAAGGGAACTACTCCCGGCGTCAGGATGGCGAGGACGGAGAGGGTCAGCGACCTCAGTTCAAACCGCTCATGGAGCGCCAGAGGCAGTTCAGCGATGACGATGGACTTCCCGCTCCGAAGTTCCGTCTGGGCGAAGCTCAGAGGGACGCTCAGGGTGCGGGCGTACCGGTTGGTGGTAATGAAGCCGTTCATGCGCTATCTAGTTCCAGCCGCACGCTGCCAGTGACAGCGAGGCGAAAATCAATCGAGGTCGACGGTGGAATGACAGGGATGGCGTCCGTCGACGGCTGCATGTTGTTGGCGATGATCCACGAGTAGGTGCCGGGCGTGGTCGCCACAATGACGTTGGTCAGCGTGCGGGAGAAGGTGCCGAGGCCAGTTGCGACCAGCACGTCCAAGCCCCCGGCGGCTCCGGGGTTGCCGCTGGAGTAGCTTCTGCGCATGGTGAGGAACGAGAGGCCGAGGTTGCCGTAGGTTTTGTTCCCGTTGGTGATGAGCGCGGTGTCGACGTTGCACGCGAACAGTTGCAGCGTGGCCATCTTGTACGTGATGCGCATGGGAGCCACGACTTTGACGGTCGCCACGACGACCCAGTCGCCCATGTGCAGGTCGGTGGCCGGGAGCGCGATGGGGAGGTCCACCACGTTGCTCAGCATGTTTTCGGTTATGAATCCCATAAAAATCAGCAGGTTAGTGTCGTAGTCGTCGTTCGTGCATCCTATCCCAGATTTCTTTCTCCTGTTCAGGCGTGAAATCTTCCAGATGGAAATTTCGTTCTTCTGCCTCGCCTGTGCTGTAATCAAGGGTGCTCCATTCCGTGGAGTACCAGACGCCGGTACCAGCGGCGCTGGAAGATGCTTCGTCTGCGCCTTTGTCTCTCAGGAATTTCACGGCCTTGTCTACAACGGTCAGGCCATCTTCACGGTCCCATTCGTCCGGCTCCATGTCTATGCCTTCCTCATCTTCCCAGCCGCTTTCGCTGAAGTCGCCATCCTCCACGCTTTCAGGCGTGGTGCGGGCGTAGGTGATGGTGATGCGCGGGCGCAGAACAGGCATCCGGCGGATAAAGTCTTCAGGGTTTTCCGAGTCGTCCGAGTCGACGTTCTCGCGCACCGGGCGCTCTTTCCAGAGCATGGGGTCTGGGAAGTTGCCCGCGACGCCGGGGGCGTTGGCCGGGTGGAGCGGGTTGAACCAGATGCCGCAGTCGAGGCAGTCGATCAGTCCTTCGTCATCCGCCTCGCTGACGTTGGTGCCTCCGCAGTCGGGGCAGCGGTTGGGCACGAGCCGGTCGAGGTCAGCGCGAGGGTCCAGCGCATCCGGGTCAGCATCCAGCAGCCGATGCACAACGCGGCGGGCTTCGGCCCGGCTTTCGGGAAAATGTAAGCGCTCAGACATTGAGGATGCCTTCAGCTGACAGCCTCTCCTTGGTCGGCACTCGAAACTTCGTGCCCTCCGGCACACTGACCAAGGGATCGAGGATATTGTTTACACTGGCCAGCACCCACCAAAGCTGCGGGGTGCCGTAAAAGTCGCTGGCTAAGAGGTCGAGGCGCGGCACTCCTGCCGAGGGCATTGACCACAGTTCGTCGCTATCGTTGGGCACCACCGCAGGTTGCATCAGGCCAAACACGATGGTATCGCCGCCCAGATCGTAGATCGGGGTCTTGGCGAACATCGAATACTGCGGCAGTTCAATACGTTGACCAGCCATACGCCATAACTACCCGCCCTAAGCCTTGAACACTTTGGAGCGCGTGTAGCCTCTCGCTGGCAGGGGAATTGCGACAGGCGGCGCTTCCTGTTCATACTGCTGCATTTGCTGCCCCGTGTACATCGACGGAGCGTTGTGGCTCGACATGCTGATCTTTTCCTCCGAGTTGACGGCGTTGAAGTAGGCTCCGGCAGCGCCGTCGGTGGTGTCCTTGGAGTTGTGTACGAAGACGCCCGCCTCTAGGCCAAAGTTTTCAACACCGGGAATTGAAATATCGTATACATCTGTAGGAGGAACCGTTACTGAGCGGCAGGATATAACCTTGTGATTGCGCGGTAGGCATTTTTGAAGGCGAATCGTTGCGGCTTTTTGAATGGATTGACGGTGTTTAGCCAAACGTTCCGGTGACCAGTTCTGTCGATTTTCGCGATTTGTTCGCGCAGCGGTTTTAGCTGAGTTTTGTCTACCAGTTTCGGATTTTGCGTAGTCAGCGAGGCGCTGGGTCATTTTAGACCGGTAAACAGGGTCAGCCCATCTGGCTTTATTGCGTTCGGATGTGCGCTGGCTGGCGGCTAGTGAAGTTACGGAGGCGTGCAGACGGGCTTTTTGTTCCGTTGTCATGCCTTTGTATACAATCTTGCCAGCTTTTTGTTTTTTAGCGATAAAAGCAGAGTTGTTGCTGTAGCGCATTTTGAATGTCAAAGCGCGTCGTTTCACGATTTCAGGATTAGAAGTGGCTTTGGAGATTAGAACATGCCGCCGATTGTGCTCGCTCGCGGTCAGACGCTCAAGCAGGTCTGGGTCGTTGTTGAGTGAGTTCAGACTTGCGTGATGAATAACCTCACCAGTTCTGGCCGGAAAACCACAGTGTTTGGCTACGAGTTTGTGGGTCATGCGCCAGTTGCCTTCGCTCCAAACCTGTTCGTAGTAGCCGGTGCCGCGTTGGTATCTTACTTTGTACAGCTTTGTATACAGCGGCATCAAACTATCCCCAGCCTTTAGATTTTTGGCCGCGCAGTAACCACCTGTCTTGAGCATGAATCGGTGGTCAGGTGTGCAGCGCACGACTTTTTGATTATCGAGCGTGACTTCAACAAGCTCTGTGACGGTTTTTGTTTTTCTGGCGTTGACTGCTTTTGCAGGTATTACTTCTCCTTTGCCTGTGTTGGCGTAAATCCACACTGGTTTTGTTTCTTGCGCGAGTTCGGTCAGTGACTTGGTTGTGCCGTTGAGCAATTTTACCTTAGTGTCGCCGGTAAAACAGCCGTCGGGCGGATGGTCGAACTTCTTGTCCATCTCCAGCAGGTTCTCCGCCTCGCGGATCATTTGCTCGTTGCGGGGCAGCCGTATGCGGTGTTCCTCGAATCCGGCCCGCCAAGCGGTGTATACGGATTTGTCCTTGTCGACAGAGAGCTTGTCGACTTTGAACTGGCGGGCTTCCAATTCCTGTAGGGGCATGACGGACTGGTACATATCTGCTGTAATCAAGCCGAACCGGTAGCTGCACATGTCCCTAAGCCAGAAAAAGAACTTCTGAATCTTACCGAGGTTGATCGGTTTGTTCTGCCCGGCGCAGATGGTCAGGATGAAATCGTACTCCACGATCAGGCGGTATTCGGCAAACGGCTCCCCGTCCTTGACCAACCCTTCCACAAGCTGGCTGCCCGCCAAGTGGCAGACTGCGACGCCCGCCAAGCTCTGCGTGGCCAAGTCCAGATGCGCGTAGCGCTGGCTCTGCGGGTGGCGGATCGGCTGGATGCGCGAGGCGACGCGGGTGAGGAAGGATTTGTGTTCGAGGTAGTCCCAGATGTTCTTGTTGTCCTCCGAACTGATGGGGATGCGCTGGATGCCGGGCTTGAGCGGGTTGGGCACCCCTTCCTGCGCGGCCACCTGTATACAATGCTCGATGTCGATGAGGCTGGGAAAGAGCCGGTGAGCGCCGCCGCAGGAGATGCCGGACAGGTTTTGAAGCTGGGACTTGCAGTTGCGCCGGTACGCCTCGTGGTAGAACTTGGGCACCAGTTCGGTCTTGGCACCGTTGGGCGGCTCCTCGTGCGGCTCATCAAGAACTGGCTCTCCGTCCTCCGTGTACCAGCCGGACATGATGAACGGCTCCATGTTCTTCAGGCCGTAGGCGACCTTGAACCAGTGATGGTCGGGGCCGATGCCGGTCAGGGCGTGGCGCTTGATCTTGTAGACAGCGTTGCGGAAGACGATCTGGCTGATGGGCCGAGGCTCAACACCCGCCGGGAGCTTGCGATTTTCAAGATCGCGCTGGCGGTTGGATTCTTCGATTTCTCCGACCACCTTCTCCGTGAAGCTGGACTCGTCTTGCGCGGATGACGCGATGATGGAGATGGCCGGGAGGTACGCTTCGATTTTCTGGAAGCGGTTGGCGATGCGCGTGCGGACCTGATCGTAAAGCTCGTACGCCTTGAGGTCTGGGTCTTTTTCCAAACGGAAGTTGCCCTCGTCCAGCCCGATGCCGACAAGGTTGCGCCCCAGCACATGCTGGCCCTTGGACCCGGCGGTGAGCCAGATGCGCGAGAGGCGTCCGTCGGGCAGGGTGTTCTCCATTGGCACGCGGTAGCCGCTGTAATCAAGCTCCGCGTTGTACTTGCAGACCTCCAAGAAGTAGGGGCTGTCGGACATGTAGGTCATGGCCGTGCCGAAAGCTGTGTCCTTGACCGCCTCCTTGGTGACGGACAGGAGATTGTAGACAATGTTCGAGTTGCGGTTCAGCCCGAAGAAGTGCTGCGGGTTCTTCAGGTACGTGGCAATGCACATCCGGTAGAGCAGCACGGTCACCATCATGGCCGTGTTGTGCGTGACCGTGAAATCTTTGAGCAAAAACCGGTGGTTCCCATCAAGTTCAAAACCGTAGTAATCGCCTTCGTCTAAAGGTATTACAGCGAACTTCGTTTTCAAGCAGTCTGCCTGTCGTTGGTGCCCTGTGATTGGGCTGGTGACTGGCTGGCCTTTTTTGCCTGTCTGTTTGCGCAAAAGTTTAGGATTTGCGTCGTAAGCGCCGGAGATGATCGTCCTGTAGTAGGCCGTACTATTGCAGATTTTGATTTTTGTCTGGGCAAAGTAGCCAAGCGATTGGGCGAGAAAACGGATTGAATCAGCAAACTTCTTAGGCTTTACTGTGATCTCGTAGACTCCGTTGCTCTGTTTGGCGGTTCGATTTTTTGCGCGTTTACCGCCTGTTGACTTGGAGCCATCCGTGTCTATAAGACCGGCAAAGACCTTTTGCCTGACGTGCTTTGAATTGAATAGATAAGCAGAAGGAATGTGCTTTTCCTGTGAGCCGTCTAGAGCGCAAAGACCGTAGCTCTTGAGTAAGTTTCTAAGTGGATTGCCGTCGATCCTGGCCTTTTTACGGTCTATAACGGAAGCGGAATAGGTTTTGGCCGCATTGCCGCGCTTGTCTACACCGACCGTAACGTGAAGTCCGAATGACTGCGCATAGGCCGTGTGGTAGGCCGCTATTTCGTCATCTGCGGTCGTTATCGTTGGAGAATCCGTATCTCCGTCGCCAAGCCAAAGCCCAAGCCAGTACGGGTCTACGGCCACAGGTTTTTCTACCCAGTCGCAGCCTGTCCTATAAAGACGTGCCTGATGGCGCTTTTGTCGTGGCCACTTCAAAAAGTCAGTGACGCTGACGTGTTCAATTTTTGAGCTGACCGAGCTTTTAAGGCAAAGGACGTGAGCATCGTTGCAGACAAACGGTTCACCTTTCGCCGGATAAATCTGGTACAGTGGCCCGCGCCCGCGTGTTGTAGACAGCACCTTGCGTGGCGTTGAATCGTCTCCCATCAGGAGTTCACCTGCTTTGATTTCCTGCACAGGCTTGACTGTTCCGTCTGACATCAAGCATAACTCGTTGTAGCCTAAACACTTACCTATGCCCAGTGATCCGGTGATTACCATGTTGTGGATGCGGCTGTTTACATTCAGGTGGGCGCTGAGCAGTTCAATCCACGCAGGCCAGATGCCCTCGTTTTCGCCTTCAATGGGCCGCCACGATCTGCCGAGGAAGTAGTCTTTGAGGATGAACTCCTCGATGTCGGGCGGCTTCTTGACGTAGTCCAGACGCCAGAGTTCGCTGTCGGCGTTGAGGCAGCCGGGGCTGCCCGAGCGCATGATGGCAGCCAGTTCGTCGAACCGTTGCTGCTCCAGCGGCGTTAAAGACGAGTCGCGTATGCCCGGCGTGATGTTGCGCTCCCCCGTCAGGGTTTGCTCCATCGCCCGGTCAACCCGCTCCGTCACCATGCGGTGCGTTACCGTCTTGGGAGTAGCGTTGTCGGGCGTAGAACTCATGGACCGAAAAACCTTTGGCTGTTACGTAGTAGCG